>Ga0209367_1011735_pt1 | contig 11579 bp, 8 predicted proteins | sample WorMetLIZISLAND2_FD_187412 | JGI IMG/M metagenome (GOLD analysis project Ga0209367, IMG submission 187412) | Marine gutless worms symbiont microbial communities from Max Planck institute for Marine Microbiology, Germany - Olavius geniculatus... ... | reverse complement strand
TTGGTGATTAATAGTAACCTAGGCCTTATCTCGCACTATTACTGAGATACAGCGAGTTATTGGCCGAAAATCGCAAATTTTGACCACCCCCCTCTCATTTAGCGCCCTCGTTCGGGAAGACCCCCTTCGAATTTATGGAAAAGCTTTATGGTTCCTGAAACTAGAGTCTTCCAGGCAGCCGATGGTGAAAATTTGGAGATCCTAGCTTGGACCGTTTTTGCCTGATCCACCCATGTGACAGACAGACGGACGGACAGAATTGCGATAGCTAAGACGCGCTGAAAGCATAGCTGCTTTCGCGCGTAAAAATCAAGCAAAAACTTAATTCAAAACAAGACTTACTACATATGCATCACTAACGCACCACCAACATAGGTCGTGGTTTTTACACGCTACAGCCATGCTGAATAGCGCGTCTGTGGCACATCTCCATCTGCAGCGGTTTCGCTGCAATTTCTAATGGAAAGTTTCAAGTAAAGTAGCCGTATCTCAGAAACGATGAAAGATAGGGCCAAGTTACCTATTAATCATTAATAAAAAGTCACATATATTGGCTTTCAAATGACATAAAATTATTGACCTTGGATGACCTTAAAGGTCAGTAGTGCAACAGGAACTATATAGGTTGTAGTGCATCTTCCCTAGCGACAGCTGGGCTTTCTTGTAAAAGCAAGCAACATCTAATTTTAGTAGCTTCATGCAAAACGAAAGTTGCAGTTTTTGGATCAGAACTGTTCACAGAATAAATCAAAATGGTTGCCGTGCCACGTCTTCATGAAATGAAGTATTCACAAACACGACAATCAGCGAAAATTATTGAACCAACGAAACATTGGAAAACAGATTCTGACGTCAATTTCCAGCTTATTATAGACAAATAAACGTAATAAGAAGCAAATTGATTTTGACGTCGTGGCGTCCACGTCTTAAAATTTGGGCGTACAGGCTGAAATTTTTGGGCGTATTTACGCCCAAACGTCCGCTGTTGAAAACCCTGGTGCAGCCCCAGCTGCCACAATCAAATGTGGTGCAGTATAGCTTTAAAATATGAGATCTGGTGGCAACAATTTCAATTAATTTCCAGAAAATCAATTGACCAAATCGGCAAATTTGGCGCACTTCAAATGTGCATTTACGTTTTGTGTCAAAGTAGGGCGAGAGGGGCTGGGCCAACTGCTTCCTCCCTTGTATACACCACTGCACTCGTCGATTTGATTAAACAATTTCAAAATTTTTGTTTATGGGCTTTTCAATTTGCAAAATTATCTAACACACTAAAAATGTGAAAATTCCTGGCGCAGTTCATTTACAGCATGGCCAGATCATTGGACATCTTACTACAAAAGTAAGTTATAATAAGTTTCAGTTTAGAAGAAAATATCTTTCACATGCTGCAACAGTAAACAAGTTAAAATATTCATGTGCATTGTGCATCTAATAATGTGTACTTCATTATTTCAGGATTTACAGCAGTTTCATAGTTTGTATTTTCAGAAGCGTAAAAAATTATGTCCCAGGCAGTTGGGGACCACTGAATGCCAAAGGGAGGCCCTTGTGCACTCCGCAAACTGCACAACCTATTGCTTCGTCACTGAGCAAACACAACACTACTACAAACATAAAATAAAAAAGATATGCTACAGTTTTTCTTGGTGCAAACGCCTGTATACACTGTTCCATAAAAAATGTCACCCTTTCAATTTTTGGGATATATTTGTTGGGTCAGGTGTCATTTGATTTTGCCAGTTTTTGCTCCAAACATATCTGAGCACATTTAAAAATGACCACACATGCACAGCGCAACACAGCTCATTGTGTCTGCATGAGCAAAAGCAGACAAAATATGACAAAAATATCACAAAAATAAAAGGTGACTTATTTATGGAATGCGGTGCATATAAATGCAACAATTAAAGTTACAAAAATGACAATGCTGCATACTGTAACAGAACACTGTCAGTTAAATACAAATCTTCATAGTCAAACTCTTGTGTGTGAACTAACGACTCTGCTATTACTTTCAACACGCTGAAGCTTCACTGATGTGGCAGAAGGGGGAAGGGACAACCTCCATGCATAAATTTTAACCTGTCCAAAACTTTTTTTGAAAAAATTTCTCGCAAGAATAAAATACCTGTGTCTAAATATTTCACATGTTCGGAAAATTTGGGGATAAAATTGAAATTCTGACCTGTCTGTCCAAAAGTTGCGACTTTCTGCCCCCCCCAACCATTTTTAACCCATGGTGCTGCACTGAACAATCAGCAAAATATTAGCAACACTGGCTCCAGCCACCCAGTGCTGCAGTCAACTTGTATGGTCAGTCAGTAAAGCAGTAGTTTCACTCTTAACAGTAAATCGTCATCAATCGTCAACTTGTGGCAACCAGAATGCCTGCAACACAACAACGACAATTATATAGTTAATTGCCGAGCCTTCAAACTACAGCTGACATTTACAAACAGTAACAACTAACAAACAACATTCGGTCGTGTTTACTTCACCAACAACTAGAGCTCATAATTTCCCACAAAATGCAATCATTCATCATTGTGTGCCACAGTTTCTGCGCATTTCTCACACATTACTAACTACCGATGGGCCATTGTGACGCTAAGCTTAAAAATTTCAACACGGCTACGGATCAAACTCAAAACATAAAAGCACCAGCAACAGCAAACAAGTGATACTAAGCAGAACCTACATGCTATAATAAACAAAGATGTCGGCGTCAACACTCAACATAACATGTGGCCATCCCCTAGATATGAATAATGCCTCACTCCTGCACTGTGCAAACCTAACCATGACCTTTTAACTCCTTTTTAAAGTTAACATCCACACACCAGCTACTCCAGACCTGAGAAACGTTCGCACCATTTTTACGCATGACAGCATGTAATGCTTCGCACATCTGTCTGTCCATCCGTCTGTCACACCCTGGCACTGTATCAAAATGGCGAAACCTAGAATTATGAAATCTTCACTGTGGGCTGCCCCAAGGACTCTAGTTTATCGTGACAAAATTTTGTGCCCCCGGGTGAAGAGATACCCCTTGAACAGGAGCATCAAAAAGGGGTACCAACCTAAAAAGATGTTATTTTGCTGCTATTGGCTCATTTAGTATGAAAACGGTTGCAGATAGGTACAGACATGCTGCTTATCATAACAAGCACCGGTGACAGGCTTTTTAGATTTATCAACATTGATGACCTTGAATGACCTTAAACCCCCAAGCGGGGTTTTTCGTGAATTTTTCGTGATTTCAACCTGCGACACACATTTTAAGAGTGAATTGCACCGAAATGGCTGGAGATAGACCTAGACAACCTGCAAAAAGGAACTGCGAAGGCTGTCGCGCATCTCATGAGCTTTGCTCAAATTACTTGTCGGAGATCTTCTAAGTAAGTTTTAGCACCTTGGGAGCCCGTACGAAACAGAGAGACGGTCAGATAGACAGGCGAGACATGTAATGCTGCCCATTGGAACATCATCATCAAGCGCATGCCCCGAGCTGGAGCGTAGCGGTTTCCACGAGGTGCTTCCAGTGTTCTCGATCCTGGGCGCATCTCCAAGCCAAGTTGAGGCCATGATTATGAGGCTGGAGATCTGCTCCCAGGGTACGTAGCCACGTGTGGCGAGGGCGTCCGGGAGGGCGCTTCCTCTCTACGGGCAGACCCCGGACTGACGTTTTGAGTGCTCTGGAGATGGCAAGTGACGCATCCATCCTTGCCACGTGACCGAAGAGTCGAAGCCGACTTCTCTGAATCAGCCGAGACAGCTGCGGCGGTGAGCCAGCTCGAAGTCGAACCGTGGCGTTGGCTACATGATCCACGTATGGTATACGGAGAATAGGACGCAGGCAGATGTTGTCAAAAGCATCAACCTTGTCTAATAAGGCTCGTGTTAGGGCCCATGTTTCAGAGCCATGTAATAAGACTGGTTGGATGTAGGTACGATACAGTTGGACCTTGGTGAGGACGGAGATGCTGGAGCGCCATATTCCTCTATTCATAAGGTTGAAACAGCTTTTGGCCAGACCATTGGAACAGCAGTACAATAAAGACAAAATTTAGCACTTTGAAAACAAGAACAGTCTACAGACCATGTTAGTGCACGCCGAGGCCAGCATCATGTACTTAGGGTTGAACTGAACTGATTGAACCGGGCCTGTGTGTTCACCGTTTAGCACCACCACCTTTGCACCTGCCTCCGTATTCCAACAGTGGATCTTGCCATCCGTCGACCCTGTATCAAGACAAGTGCCACATTATAGCAATCCAAAGATAAACTTATGGAATCATCATCTACCCAAACTTTTACAACTGGTACATACAAATAATGTGTGGAGTTGTCAAATACATGGCAGGGAACCATAAAATACAAAAGTATAGCAAGGCAAAGTAAAGCGAAGATTGGTGGATGCCAAAATGAGTGACTAAACAAAAGACTGAATTCAAGATATATGGATTTGCAACTAAAAGTAAAAGAATGGACATGCTAGAATTAAAACCAGTCAACTTGGTATAAGAGTGATTGATAAAAATTGTATGGGCACAAATATTAAATGTAAAGACTAAAGAAGGGTCAAGTGATGAAAGACAATGGAGGCTGAAGAAACTAAGAGATGCTAAGCACTAAGAAAACTGTGCAAGTTTTTGTCCTGTCTCAAACAGATGCACATAGCAGAAATAAAATATAAAAATCAAACGGAGTAACCAGTTAACATAAGATGAAAAGCGGACACAAACATGGCGTGTATGCAACGATAACCACAAAAATAAAGTTGTACAACTGTAAAACTTTCTGCTACTTTACATTACTGCCAGTGGTAAAAGGTCACTCATGTCAAATAAATGTATTTGAAAAACAAACAAACATGACCTGCATGGTTCCTACTATTCTGCAGAATTTATTTTCTCTGACTTTCCATGACAAAATGAATCATTTTCCCTGATTAATTTGTTCACGCGAAATACCAACGTTTGGCTTTCAATCGCTTACAATCGCACTAGAAACAAAGGCGGCAAAACAAATTTAAAAGTGTAGATACAAATAATTTGTAAACTGTTGTATGCAGTCTGCGTAAAACAGTTCAAATTTTTTTTCCGCATCTGTGTTAAATTTTGCACCCCGGTACTTAGATTTTCCCTGACGTTCCTTGACACTCTTATTTTCCCGGACTTTGGAATCTAAAATTCCCTGACTTTCTCTGATTTTCTGATTTTTCCCTGACTTGCGTAAAATTCCCCAAATTTCCCTGACCGCAGAACTAAGTCCGCAGTAGCAGTGTGTACAATTCACTGGCTACATACCACTGAAGACAAACTGTGAATCCGGGCTAAATGATGCTTCTAACGGAATTCCCTTCTGATTCACATGACCCTAACAACAGACAACATGTTAACAATTATTTTTTGTTAGAAAAACTTCATTTTATGCAACTGGAACTTTCCAGTAAATGCAGGGTGCCATTTATAATGACAACTGCATTTACAGCCTACAGTGCATCTTAATAATACACATTTTTGACATCAGTATCACAAAGAATTTTCAGCAAAATAATTTCAAAGATGCAAGAAAAAATTCTCTAATAGTGTATGCCAAAGACAGCCCAGATGCAAAGGGCAACCTAACATCTCCCTGCTCAACTAAACACGAATCTAAATAATGTACGAGAGTCGTTCAATAAATTCCAAGACTGACATTCTTATACGACAGTAAATCGCACAATTCTGACAGTTAGGCCCTACGTTATTTTTCAACATAATCTACCTACAGTTCACTGCAATGTTTCCATTGTTCTACAAGTCAGCCTTTACCCATAGCATTAAATTTTTGTTGGTATAGTGTAGAAAATTCAGGATGCATGTGTAAGGTTGTGACATACCATATTTTAAAACAAGGCTGGCATAGGATAGTAGTAAACAGATTATATTATGCATTTGTAACACTTGCTTGCTTTCTTGGCATTAGGTAGAATGCTGAAACATTGCCAAAAATTAAATGTTTACAGAACTGCAGAATCCGTGCATCACTGATTTAACTGTCAGTTACAAGTTATGGTTTCAAGTGATTTCAAGAAGTATGAAGTGAGGAGCCAAGGATAGGCTTATAAAACGTTGAATTTTGAGTGAGATTTTTAAGCTATATTTCTCACATGCTGTTGAATGCCTTCACCATTCTTAAACTCAATGTTGCTGCAAAAAGGGGAAAACCATTCAAAAACTGTCAAATGTGATAAAGTGTTGCTGCTGAACACAACAGATAACCTGCAATAAATTTTAGCACTTTCTACGCCTTCTGCAACTAGAAAATTTCACGATTATTCTCTGACCATGCCAAATGTCAACGCCATCATTTACATCTTAATAATAATGACATCACAGCATGACGTCATAAATAAAACCATGGTAAGTAATGTACAATAGTGGCCCGACCACTTCATAACAGTTTTGGTTTTCAACTGTCATTGCGTGCTTACTGAAAAGAATCAGTCTTGGAATTTATTAAACGACCCTCGTATGCTACAAATATTTTTGAGCATGTATTAATACAACAAAATGCAATTTGCAGCAATGATAAGCAGTTCACTGTATCTTCTCAACGAGAGAATAAGTCACGAAACTATCTTTTCCCACACCCCATGAAATGTAAACATCTGACACATCTAACTTCACACCTTCAATAGCTAACACCACACTGTCAAAGCCACTGGACTCCATTAATAAAATAAATTCTGCATTTACCATGAAAGTCTGAAGAGGAGTGCCTTGAAATGCATCGATTAACCGAATAACGTGGCCATTGGTCGAAATCAGAATAAGCTTTCCATCAGGACTGAATTTTAGTCCTGTCCAATCGCAGTCTTTATCTTGCTGCATTTTAAACGTGGCAAAAGGACCCTGGCAACAATATGCACAGCACATATGCAGAATAAAGCAGCGTACAGCACAGTATGCCTTCAAAAATGTAATGCATTTGCACAAAGGAACATTAACATATACACGGTGTTTCATAAAAAGGCACCCTTTTCCTTTCTTTCATAATTCAGTCAAATGATGATCAATTTACACAAATTTTTTTACCAGATGTAGCTGAAGAAATACTAATTTGAAATATTTGGACAAAGTATGGCTTATAGTTAAATATTCTTTGTTAGTCGTGATGTAATGCTGATGTCATAGTGTGCTGCTAGTACAAACTGGCTTGTTGCAACCGGTGCTGACAGACTTGCTGAATAGCTGCCCTGCGTCGATGGCGAACTTTATCTGGTTTACTGATGACACACTGTTGAAGTTTTAACATTGTAGCCACAAAAATGCCCAAAATGATCACTTTCACACACTTCTGGGGATAGCTTAACTTTTACACCTTTCAGCTAGACAGTGCACCAGCACACTCCACTTACGAGATGGAGGCAGACACCTGATTTTATGCCTCCATGTTGCTAAGTGCTGACAAGATGAACATTTTTCATTAACAAACCATATAAAGTTCAACATCGAAGCAGGGTAGCTACTGACAGAACCATGCAAATTGATCACCAATCGACTGAGTTATAAAAAAAACAAAAAGGGTGCCTTTTATGAAACACCGTGTATAAATAAACCTGGTTTAAATGGGTGTCATCACATTATTCCTTAACCTCCAAAATAAGCATCCCCACAGAACAGGCTAAGTATCCCACACCTACCTTAAAAGATTCGGGTCTGCTATTCCGAACGTCCATTATTCCAAACGTCCGCTATTCTAAAAATCTACTATTCCCACTAACCCTAAGTCTGACCCAAAGGTTGACCCTAACCCTAACTCTAACTTCAACCCAAACCCTAGCACTGTGGCACGTATGTACACAATAGACTTTCAGAATAGCAGTTCCGGACTTTCAGAATAGCAGACCTTCGGAACAGTGGACCTTCGGAATAGCGGGCCGGTACACTTGAAAAACCTTAACCAGTCCTACCAAGTAATCTTCAATACTTAACTATCTAGTTCAGTACATCTCTTATCTAACCCAATGAGGTACACAAAATGAGCCTGAGCATAAAATAAACCATGAGCACACATCTAAATAATTACTAATTTCCAAACTAAATTCGCAACATAAACTCTGAAATTAGTTAAAGACACAATAGCTCCATACCTTATCAAAAGACCGCAAATCATACAGCTTCAAACTCTCTGAGCTAATGCCTGCAGCAAATATGAGACCCTCGGGATCAAACGCAGCTACGGGTCGTCCAGGAAGATTCATTAATCCCTGCAAAACAATATAATTACATGTCACAAAGTTGCGCAATCTATTAGGTAATTTAGTGTACAAATTAGACTGTCAAAACTTACATTTGCACATCATCATCATCATTTCTGGCAAGCACCACTAAGAATGCGTAGCGCCGAACGTAGACATCAATCTCCAGAGTGGACGGTTCTGAGCCAAGTCAACTGCGTCGTCCATATTGAGGTTGCTGGATTTCAGATCCTGCTGAATGATTTTCATCCATGTAGTACGAGGACGTCCCAGTGGTCTCCTCCAGTTTCCTGCAGGGAAAGCTGTTAAGATCTGTTTTGCATCTGTTTCATCAGGCATTCGTGCAATGTGTCCGAACAGGGACAGGCACCTTGACTGAACTATGGCTGAGAGATGGGGTTGCTTGGTTAGCCTTCTGACTTCGTCATTGCGCACATGCTGGTGCCAATTGATTGCACAATGATACTAAATTCAAAATCTTGACAAAAGATGCTGCATTCACCATTTTTTCAATTTTGATGGTTAAATGTACAAACGTATAAAAATCCACAGTGAAATTATTGAAAATTATAAAATTATTACCGGAATGCTAACAAGCCACACAACATTTGTACATAGGACAATGCAATTTATTCACACATTTAATCAGTACGTGTCTGACTGCTATACACGGGCTGTATAGCAAAGCACCACACCTGGCAGTTAGGTGACCGTAAATCCCAGAGCCGAATAGTTTTGTCAAGAGAACCAGACAGAAACGTATCATCCACTGGTGACATACATAATGTCACAACTCTGCAAATACAATGTCACGTACAGAGTGAGACACAAAATTTTACACCCAGATTTTAACCACTTAACTATTAATGTGCATGGTGCATAGCTGCAGACATTACTAAACTAAACTTAAAGACAAGTCCATTCTAGAGCTAAAAGATGTGCTGCAGCAGATACGGAATAACTTGCCACAGACTTTTGCAATATCATCTAAATGCATGGCAAACATTTTGAACATCAGATATAAACTTTTTCAAAGAAATATTTTATTGAATACTTTTAGCTGTTTTTGTAGCTGGAATATCTTAGCAATTTGTGCATTTTTACCATTTGTTTGTTTTCAGATATTAAAAGTTTGTGCTTGGTGGTAAACGTGTTGTAAAAATGGAACATTCTCTAAGTGAGCACACATTTATGGCATTAACTTCATCAAATTTAGGAACAGTAAAAAGAAACTTTGCAGTTTCGTGCTAACTTAAACATCAAATATGCACGTAAAATATGGCCTTAAAATTATCAGTCTTTAAAAAATAAAGTTCAAAAAACTTTAGTTTAAAGGCGTAAAATTTTCTGCCTCACACGGTACATATTACAACACAACACAACAGCAGATCTTATATGCAGTCCAAGTGCACACAAATATCACAATACCGACATCTCTACAATTTGACCTTGCGTACTGAAAAGGCTATATAATTTAGAGTACCAATGGACATAAAATACTACTAATTTTAATTTGTTTAGTTAGCTAATTTTTCAGAGTTATATCACATTATGCCAGGCCTCCAAACTCTACTTTTCGTTATTATTACATCAAGAATTTTTACAGCACAGCAGATGCTACCAAAATCACAGCAATAAAAGATAACACAATGTAAGCTGACATTTATTACCAAACATTAAAACTACAGTAACAAATCACAACTAGGTCAGTGCATAGATGTAAAAAACGTTCGAGAAAATTTTTTTTTAAAAAAGTTTAAAAATGTAGAATAAAAAATGTTGGTCATAATTTGTTTAACCTCTTGCCTAATGCTTAATGCTGTAGGTGCAGTACACCTGGAACTACAGTCCACCTAAAAAAACTTTACTTAGTTTCAATTTAACCATGTGGTCATAAAACCATAACACTAGACTAACCAAATATACTACATAAACAACTTTTTATTTGGTATATTTGAACTAACTAATTAAACTACTATCACTATGACCAAGTAATTCGTTTCTGTGGTTCCAAAAGTTCTTTTCAAAGTTCGTGATAGGCATTTCAATGCACGTTTTTTAAAAAACAAAAAAAATGTTAGAAAATAAAAAATTTACGTTTAAAAATGTTAAAAAACATGGCAAAAATTTTAAAAAAACCTAAAAAACGTTTTTCACATCTATGGGCCAGTGTATGCATGGAAAATTAAAACTGGTAACAGTATCCATTGAACAATAACAATCAGCTCACACTAACAACAAGATAATCAGTCATGTTTATAACATTGATATAATTCACAAAAAGTTCATAAATTACACTTACTTCTTTGAATGACCTTGAAAGTATCGTATGTACTTGTTGTCATGCAAAGAAAGATAACGTATTGTGTCTGAAAACAAACATCACATTTCAATACATGTAATATTGGACACTATCAGCATTGTGATTTAATGCTGCCTCAAGTAACTCAAAAGTACTATAGGATAATAAAAATGTATATATTATGAATGACCACTTAGAAATGACCATTGCACACACTAAAATAATAATTTAATAAATTGCGCAGAATGCAAATCAGCAGTTTATTCAACATGTGTAATACAAAATATTACTTGAAAAATTCAAAATAATGTTTTATAACCACAGTACTGCTACCCAAACTCACTTGACAACAGAACAACTGTAGATTATGGGATTACCGTCAACTTTTGTTGAACTGTGAATGGCAGTGTTCGCAGCATGTGTGTATCGGATCAGATCAACCCCATACTTTTTGCTATTCAGTGTCCTCTTTGGCCTGCAGTCAACAGCAAAAGCAATTCATCATAGCAAAACATCCATAAAAATTCAAGATAATTTTTATTGCCAACTATAAGTACTGTCTTGCCGCATGCCGCTGCATGACTTATTTTCCTCAGTGTGCCGAGTAGCTTAAGCTAGAAAGGTGGCCGACTACTATCACACAAAGACACAGCACATACAAAAATTGAACAGTGAATAATTCGATAGACGAAACAAACAAACACATTCTAGCATACTGACTTACTTCTTTTCAGACAGTGTATAGAATACATATATTATAATTTTTAAAAATGTTTCATTGTTTACGTATTTCCATTACTTATGTATACATCCTTGCATTTTAACAAATTGCTAATAAACTACTAATAAAAAAACATAAAGATAATGATAATGTATTTAATTCAAACTGGTAATTGGCGAAAGGTCAGTGCACTAGTGAGCAGAAAATTACTAGTGGTAGATCGCCACTTTATCTAATTACATTTATCACATTATTAATGTAAGAATGCAGCCATATTTCTTCACTGCATTACCAGGACTGTG
>Ga0209367_1011734_pt1 | contig 11579 bp, 2 predicted proteins | sample WorMetLIZISLAND2_FD_187412 | JGI IMG/M metagenome (GOLD analysis project Ga0209367, IMG submission 187412) | Marine gutless worms symbiont microbial communities from Max Planck institute for Marine Microbiology, Germany - Olavius geniculatus... ... | reverse complement strand
GCTCGCAGACAGTATCAGAGTCGTCGTCAGTATGGCTGACTCGCAGCTGTTCTGTATGAGCCTCTGCGTCAACAGCAGCAGACAGTTTGGCTGCAATAGCCGTCCAGGTTTCACCTTTATCTTCTGTCGACAAGCATCGCAAAGTTTTGTGTCGTGGGTCCAATGCAGTAGCAATGCGCAAGATCTCAACACCATCGATACCAGTTACATGCCGCTGGAAGTCATCAAGAGCAGCCGATTTATATCGTACGTGAGTAAGTAAAAGGCTGAGTTGATTAATCGTTAAAAATATAATTAATCATTAATTTTCTTTGTTAGTAACGATTAAATTAATCGTTAAAATCCGCAGCTCTATATAAAAGTATAATTATTTTCCATAAAAGTGCTTTTAACTTTTTTTTACATTTTCACAACGTTGTTATATTTTAAACAAACCTTTGATTTGATATCCAGGGTAAAAATGAACGGAAATTAAAATATTCAGACACAAAAATAACGTGCTACTGATAAAATATACGCCTATGGACCAAAATATAATTGAACGTAAAAACCTTTTTCCTGACGTATATTACGTGGTAAAAGGTGTGTTCAATGTGTTAATGCTGTGCATATAGACTTGGTTAGTGCGCGAGTGAGTCGACAGGGCGGCGCCACGTACGACCTGATGGCGGCGTCGCGTGACCAAGATCACGTGACCTCGGTGACATCACTGGACGCTGGCGTGACGTCATCGATTACGTCATCACAACACCAGTCTGCGGCGGCCGACTTCAGCCAAAATGCCACCAGCGCGTGAGCTTGCGTTGAGCTTCTTGATGTTTTAGTGGATTTTGTGGGTTAAAAGGATTTAAAGGGTGTGAATAACTCTTCAGTGGAATACGTCTTAGACCTACGGAGCGTCACGTTCCATATGGGGTTACGCTGCAATGTTACCTGCAACCCGACGCAGATGAACGCACCTTTTACACCATAACCAGGCAGGCAGCCATTCGATTTACTTAACCCGGAGGGATAGACGGCTGAGTTTGACCTCCGTAGTTGGTTATATGCGGAAATGTGTTACCTGTCCGCAGACAGTCACCCATCAAAATAATAGCCGTGATTTGACCGAAAGTCAAACTCGCGATTTTTCGATCGCGAGTCTTATGTTCTAACGTGTTACCCCACCAAGCCGTCTAGCGGGGTCCAGGAGCAGAGCCCCTGGTGGGGGATCAGAGGGCGAAGCCCCCCTGAAGCTGAAACAGTTTTGGCTTTTGGACGTTCATTGAAAGCCGCAAAATTGCCCATTTTTCTTAAATTTGGAAACGCAGAAAATCACGTTGTTTCGCAAAAAATAAAGCTTAGCAAGCCGCAAAACGTCGTCACGGATTAGTGTGAATTATTGAAAGGCAATAAAATTTGCAATATGCACAGCACAGTACGGTAACTCTAATAAGTGGGTCGTGTCAAACCCTGTCTGTCGTCGTCAGAATGCTTGATGCGTTGATCATCGTCGCCGACGTCGTCGCTGGCAAGCCGGTGCGCCGTGTCTTTGGCGTTTGACATCGTAAAACGTATGCGCTATGACACTGCCAATGTCGTTTCCACTCACTATACACTAAGCTCATAGTTACGTTCTGTCTAATCCTTCTTTGACTTTTGTTCCGTGTGCGAGTGGCGGGATGGCAACAAAGCTGTACATAAGACAGCAAGCGCCGGCGAGTGAAACAGAGCACCCCGTCGCCTTATGACATTATGATATCATGACACTGGCATAAGAAGCTTGGTTCCTGAGATTCTCACACTGATGAGTTTTTGATAACGTTGCGCATACTGTAGCCTATCCATGATCGCTGCGATGCCGCTGCAGCTTGTGTTATCTGAGAATAGGGTGTCTCACAGTCGACAGGGCAAAGGAACGCACCTTAAGAGCTCTGCCTTAGTCGCGCTACATGCAGTAATAGACCTATCTCATTTGGATGGACTTATTAGATTACGTACCTCATTTGCTATATATAGCGCACTCAAGTTGTGGGCGGGTTTATCTCGGGTTGAACTCCGATCATTCTAACCATTCTAATGAATAAATGAACATACATACATACATACATGTATTAATTAACCACCGCCATGGGCCATGGGGTGCGCCAGCCAGGCGCCGACTGCCCTGCCTTGCTGTTGGTTTCATATAGTGCCGTGTCACTCACCCATGGACACTAAACCCGGCCGCCGCGAAATATTATAGGCCTATACGGCTTGCAGCTGGTTTTCAAAAGCGTTCGGCGACGCCGGCATTCTATCAGATGCAATCTCACATGGCGATTTTAATCGCATATCATATCGATATGAAAGAAGACCATCAAACATAGTTGAATTTTGCAGTTATTGTTGGAAAATGACAAAAAAACGCACATTTTGATATAAAGTCGCCTGTAAAAAATTTTCGTGGTCGGGCCAAAGGGGGGGCATCGCACCGTGGCCCTCCCCTAAATACGCCACTGCACCTTGGTTATTTATTTAAGCCGAGTGTTATTGTAATCTGCATATGGTAGGCCAGTCTTTGTCTTTGGCGTAATAAAAATGATTGATTGTAAATTGATTGCGTTTGTTGACAGACGAAGTCATCTCGATCAGAAACTATCAAAGTACGTCGCCGATTTGCATGCGTTTATTACTTTTCGTTTGAGTGATTTACTCTTTGTTATTTCACGCAGAGAAATATTGAATGAGTCTGCTTTTCGTGTGTCAGTACTTCATAAAACCTAGTTTGGAAAACTAGGCATTTTGATCAAATCAGTTCACAGTTAGTCTAAACGTGCTTTTGTCATGTCTCACCTAGTGCAGATTAGTTCTCTTCAAACTGTCATTTCTGACTTAACCATAACCATTGGTACATTTGAGATGAGATTTAATAAATAATAAACTGAATCTGCTCTACACAGTCCTGCTATTTTGCAATACAATTCAAAATGCATTTATAGGGCGTATCTACTATAGTCTCTAATGTGCTAGAATAATGGTTATAATTGTCAAATCTGCAGAACAAAAATTGCAGTGACACATGACTTGCCTACACTTGGGATAATGGATTCTTTGCGTGCGTTTGAAACCATATAATATAAAAAAATAGATACATAAACAAACTAGAAGGCGCTCATGAGAGTGCATATCTCCGCCAAGTGAAGTGATTTAGACATTACTACTACTACTACTACACCTACAAATACAACAACACCTACAACCACAAGATACAACAAGGAAAGGGGAGGGAAAAAGAAGAGCCACTTCACGGCAGGGGAAAGGGAGGGAAAAGTAACAGCCGGCGTTGCTGCTTGTGCTGTTGGTGCAATGACGTCATTGCTATTATGTACACACACACACACACACACACACAGAACGACGGACAGAACGACCAATCTCTTGATCTCCTTCAGTGTTCACTACGTTCACCTTGGCGGAGATAATAATGTTTATTGTTATATTGTGTGCACCAGGGAAGCGATGCGTCAATACCTACGTGAAGGCGGTGAACAGACGCTAGTCATAATGCACGCCAAAGTCGCTCAGAAGTCATACGGCAGCGAAAAACGGTCCGACGCGACACTTTCTGTTTCACTACAATTTATTAATAGTCAATGTCTATTTCAGTGCAGTTTAATAATAGAACAACTTCAACCAGTCTCAATAACGTAACAGTAATGGGGTGTTTACACGATCCAGCAAACGTCCAGCAAACATCCAGCTGGCCTGATCCAACCCCGCCGCCTATCAGCTGTGGGCTAAGCTCCAGGCGGGCCTAGGCTTAGCCCACAGCTGATAGGCCTACGTGTTTCCAATCTGTCTATCACCAATAGCCTATCATTAACATTTAAATCTGTAGTTACAACCCGCCCGCCCTTCTAATTACCATAGAACTTCCAGCTAGCTGGATGAATGCTGGATCGTGTAAACACCCCATAATATTATATATGTTTTAAAAATTTTTTTTTATTTTCATTATAGACTGTCGTCATATGAGTTACAGGTTTTCGGAAAAACTTCTTTTGCACAAAAATTTTCGTATTTTGCGTATAAGCATAAAAATTGCGCTTATAAACTTACAGAATCTCGGACTGAAAGTTCCCGAGTTAAAAGTTAAAGACTGTGTATAGCTTTTGATGAGAAACCCGTGGCAGAGTTATATTACGGAGCGTCACTTGCCATGTGGGATCATCTGCCATCTGACACAGCTGAACGCGGTTTGACTGCGCTCCGCCATTTGTGTGAGAAATTAAGAATGTTGGGCCAAAACTGAACAAATCAATACTTTTGTTTGTTTTCAACAAACGATGCTTAGTTTGTTCTGGACACGCGGTTTACTAACTATATCGACGTGCATTATCCAATGTTGTAACCTAGTAGGCTACTCAAAATGTCTGGCAATGGACTAAAGTCGGACAAAAGTAAAGTCCTTAATTCTCAAGGCTCGGTCTTGGACTAAGTTCAACCACATCACTGATATTAGGCATTTAGGCCTAGGCCTGTGTCTCGTGTGTTCTATACAGGTTTTTCTGTCCGCCGCCATGTGTCTATTTGTACGGCTCTGGCTGGGCGAGGAAGCGTGAACAAATGCTGACTGAAGGAGCGGCTGAACTGGAGTCTCAGATCTGCGCCTTCATGGGTATTGGCAACTCCGACCTCGAGATGGTTCAGCTCAACCTCGAGGGAAAGGTATTGTGAAAGTCTCTGTTTACCGTAATATACGGACTATAATACGGTAGTCTATAAAGCAGATAGGCGGTAGGCCTAAGTATAAGTTAACTGAACTGAATCTCAACTAATACCGGTAACAAGTTTGGAAAATAATAATGACGAAAGCTGAGCGCCAAACTGACAAAATATGCTAACCCTGACACCTGCCATTGGGCAGCACGACAGGTTGATACTGAACTGGGTCGCAAGAGGTCGTACGTGGGACAACGGAGAAGGCACTGTTTTATTTCGGCGTACCAGGGTATTTCAGTTATGTTGCACCGTTTCAGTTCGATTTTTCTGCACAAAAGTTTCGTTTTAGTTGACTGCCCGAATTGATGGTCATTCCACTCCGTTTGCTAATTTTTGACACGTCATTGGAATTTTGTACCTGTGGTAGTAGCTTTCACGTTTAGGACGCTGGACTTACGAATTACGATAGCGATGAAGTTGGTTCGATTCCCGATCAAGTTGTTACATACCTGGACGGCTGACTGTCCGTGGTCAGGTAAGCCATCTAGGTATATTACCAACACCAAGGTCAACTCAGTCTTTTATCCTTTCACGGTATGGATGAATCGAATACCGGTCTGTCTAACTGGGTTTAAGTCGGAATATTTTCACCGATGTCGAGTGGCAGTAACACGGTGTGATCCCGTATGGCAGGTGACGCTCCGTATCAGTAAGATGGGTTTCTCGTGAACCCTTTGAACGTGACCACGACTCCTGTGTTTGTGCATGATTTCAGAACTACTGCGCGGCTAAGACGTTGTATATCTCGGATTCGGACAAGCGCAAACATTTCGCTCTGTCAGTCCGCACTCTGTACGGCAACGGGAGGGATATCGGTACGTTCTCCAGTCGACGCATCAAAGTCATCTCGAAACCCAGCAAGAAGAAACAGTCCCTCAAAAACGCAGACCGTGAGTATTACCAGTCGGAATCCGCCTATTGCTACACGTTCTATAGACTCTATAGCATGGTCTGTCCGTTTGTCGTCTGTCTGTCACCGTTCGACGGACTTAGATGCCGATTGACAGGTACGCTTGCGGGATCTGATAATACATTGTGTTAGGTGGGGTCCCTGGTGTTCAGGGAAAGGAAAATTCAGTGGGTCGAACTTTTAGCCAAAATATGCAATAACTGCTTTCACCTATAGAGGAAAAGGTGATTTATAATTTACCAGGTGGCAGCATAGATCAGTGTATTAGTTATGTTTGGTTGGGGAATTTAGCTTAGGTAACGGGCTATAGAATATTTGGGGAATCGAGATGAAAACACACTCGTAGAAACATAAAGTCCGGGAAACTTCTACATTAGCAGCAAAGCCAGCGAGATGCTCTCGCTAAAATCAGACGGCAGCGAATGAATCGCAGCGAGCTGTTGCCGAGTTGCTGCGTATACCTGCTCAATGTCAGGCTACGTCATCTCACATAACGTAGTCCTATCAAGTGCTTCCACTTTTTGCCACATTATTTTCGTCTTTGTTATCTTAATTTTATTATATTTTATCGTGTGTTAGGCCTATATTAATTACAGGACCAAGTAAGCATACACTGTACCTTTACAAGTGTTTGTGTTTACTGTTTCTACGCGCGAAAGCAGCTACTGCTTTCAGCGCGTCTTAGCCATCGCAATTCTGTCCGTCTGTCCGTCTGTCCGACTGTTTGTCTGTCTGTCACGCGGGTGGATCAGTCAAAAGCGGTGCAAGTTAGAATCACCAAATCTACACCGTCGGCTGCCTGGAAGACTCTTGTTTCAGGAACCGTAAAGCTTTTCCATAAATTCGAAGGGGGTTACCCCTAACAAGGGCGGTAAATGAGAGGTGGTAGGTAAAATTTGCAATTTTTGGCCAGTAAGTCGCTGTATCTCAGTAACGGTGCGAGATAGGGCCTAGGTTACTGTTAATCACTAGGAAGTTGTACACTGGCTCTCGATTGGCGCCGAATTCAATGACCTTGAATGACCTTGAACGCCAAAATCGGGGGTTTTGTGGATTTTTGGCGATTTCGGGCTGCGACACCAGTCTGTATCATTCACAAAGTGGCGCCACGGAACTATTGTTATGCGATCCAGATAAAGAATTTGGTATTTGTATATTAACTTAGCGTGAACACCCCAATTTTCAGCTAAACTAATAAACCGGAACTGCTATAGGCTTTCGCGCGTCTCGTGAGCATTGGCTCAAATTTCTTGTTTCTAACTTATTACATTTTTCTGCTGTGTAGTGTGCATAGCATCGGGCACTAAGGTGGCCCTGTTCAATCGTCTCCGGTCACAAACCGTCAGCACTCGCTATCTGCACGCTGAAAACGGCAACTTTCACGCCAGCGCCGCACAATGGGGCGCTTTCACCATACATCTACGTATGTACAGGCCTAGGCCTACTTTACTTTTAATCATTTCGTCTCGATTAACTAAAGGCGCGCACGGAGCAACGTAATTGAATAGAACTGAACTGACATGGTTTAGGTTTTGACGAACTGACCAATAGGCAAGCAGAAATGCATTACAGTAGGCACCATCTAACGCCGTCGGTGGCTTACGTGATTATGCACACGTACGCGTCAACCAGTGACCAATAGGCTGGCCTTGCTTGCTCGTTGGTCAGTTCGTCAAAAACTAAACCTTGTCAGTTCAGTTCAGTTACGTCGCTCTGTATTCACCTTAAGTTACTCGACGCCGGGTTAATAGTTGGACGAGTGATGGCTAAACGGTTTTTGTATGTAACCAGTCACCTAGATCAACTCAGCCTGGCCATTTCTCCGTGGGTAAGCACCAGTAGCGTCATGAATGCAGAAGGGACAGGGGAGGAGAGACAATTGCCCCCGCTTGCCCCTAATATTTAGCCTGTCGGAAAATGAATTTTTTTTTCTAATAAAAATACAAAATGTGAAGCTAGAAGTCGCCCATTTTGGAGGAATTTAGGAGCAAAATAAAACTTTCCAGTATGCATAATTTCTTCTGATGGAAATTTGCGCCTCTCTGTAGGAAAACTGCAACTTCTTGATTCCGTCTTTAGTAAGCCACGACGGCGCTGTTGTGTATCAGCAAAAGCTGGGGCACACCGCGAAATATTTACATTTACAACGAGCACAGAATGTGTGTGTCAAACTGGCAGAATGGAAAGTACATCATGTACGCCTGTAAGCTGGTGCACGAACTGCAGGGCTAAAAAGTTCAGTGATTTCACGAAATAACTGACTCGCGGGGTTCCCACGCTTCCTGAAACGTCCTGGATTTTTTCTTTGATTTTTCATGACCTGGAAATTTTTTGGAAAATAAGTTTGGTCTTGGAAAATTCTGGAAATTAAAGCTAAAGGCCCTGGAAAACAAAAATTGTGGACAGTGGTTTAATTTGGGGAAGAAAGTTCAAAATAAACAACTTGTAGGCCTCTAGCACTAGCATAGCGTAGCACTTACTTACTGAAATACAAAGATAAGTGTAACTGAACATTAGCTTTCTTACAATTTTTGCTTATGAAGATGGATGTGGATTGGATTACTTACACTCTGCAACTGCTGTTTGTCTTTACATAAATTTAACTGCTGGCGAACTCCGAATAGGTCCTGGAAAAACATTTTGACGGTTCTGGAAAGTCGTGAAAAAATCCTGGAAATTTTTGTCAGTAAAACTGTGGCAACTCTGGAATTAACACTTTTCCAGTAAGTAACCTGGCAGATGTCGGTGGTTGCTGTTATCAGTTGATGACGCTGAGAGTGAATCGGAAGAGTTTACCGTGCGAGACGGTTACGTGCATTACGGCGCAACCGTCAAGCTAGTCTGCACCCTCACCGGCATCGCTCTGCCTCGGCTGGTAGGCTTCGGCTCATCGTAAAATTTGACATAATTTGTGGGCAGCGGCGGATCCGGAATTTTGGAATAAGGGAGAGGAGGCGGAAGGGTAGCGGCTGGGGTCTGGGAAGGGGTTATGCCACTCCTTAGAATTTTCTTTAAAAATATGCAGAAATAACTCATTTTGTGCAACGTGTTTACAGGTTTATATAATGCATCCAGTCAATAGGGGGAGAGGTGGCCGCCGCCTCTGTCTTTGCCACCTTGAATCTACCACTGTTTGTGGGTGCAGGTTGTCTGTAGTGGTTACAGTATCGGACTCGTAACTGCTATAGGGTGTTTACACGATCGAGCAAACATCGAGCAGACGTCGAGCAATTAGCACGTGTATTTTGAATACATTTGCTCGACGTTTGCTCCATGTTTGCTCGATCGCGTAAACACTCTATTAGGTTACGGTTTGATTTTCACCGCGGGCAAGTTGCTAATTTATTGTGTGTGCTCAGGTCAACTCAACCTCCTACTCTCAGCGGGACAGGAAGCAAGTAGTAGCTTACGCCGTAAACTACAGGGTGAAGATCTAGTATAACCATAGTAATGATGACGCTGATGATGATGATGATGTTGTTGTTGTTAGGTGATAAGGAAGGTGGATAAACAGACGGCCATGCTGGATGCAGATGAGCCGGTGTCACAACTACACAAGTGCGCCTTCTATCTCAAGGACACTGAGAGAATGTACCTCTGTCTGTCACAGGACAAGATCATACAGTTCCAGGTGATCCGTATTACGCACGCACACAACGTATACAGTATGCATTGCTTTAAATGAAGATTAAAGGTTTACAACGCTTTACACCGGGAACCCAGCTTAGAGCTACCAAGAGACACCTGCCATGCCATATGGGATCACACAGTATTACCTGCCAGCACCCGGCATAGGTGAACGTGCCCCGCCTTAACGCCAGGCAGGCAGGCTGGTGCTTGATCTACCGACCCTGGAGAGATAGAAGGCTGAGTTGATCTTGGTATAGTTGATCGTATGGGCCTACCAAGATCCTTCGCCTGTCTGTGAACAGTCACCCTTCCAAGTAGTAACCATTTGATAGCGACGCGACCGGAAGTCGAATCCATGATATCTTGATCGCATGTCTGACGTCCGTACCATACAATACAATACGATAGAGATTTGCACTGAAATACTGAGAGCCAGGCTGCTAGTTTAATCTATTATCTACACCTTGGTCTGTAAAACCGTGAGACTTTTATTTTTTAAATAGCTCCATGCAGAATTGACCGATTTCAATAATTTTTGGCGTGCAACATCAGGAAAAAACTCGACACAAATGACTTTACCTTTGGCCATCTTACTTTAATACTGTCGCTACACTACCTTGTGAAATGCAGGTTGTTGAGCCTGCTGTTTGCGAGTGGTGTCAACCTTTGCCGCTTGCATCCGCACTGGAGGAGGACATTTTGAACACATGCTGTAATAAAAAAAGATGTGACGTGACACGTGTGACTTTCTGAGATACAATAGTTGCCAATCGTGTTTGTCACTTTTCAGTTAATCACTTCTGAGACAACGCGTGTGCTACCCAGTATGAATTCATTGTTGTGAATGGCCAAATTACGTCTTCTGCATTTCACAAGGTAGTGTAGCGACAGTATTAAAAGTATTAAAAAGTATTAAAGTATTAAAAGTATTAAAAGTCATTTGCGTCAAGTTTTTTTCTGGTGTCACATGCCAAAAATTATTAAAATCAGCCAATGTTTCACGAAGCTATTCAAAAAATAAAAGTGGCACGTTTTTATGGACTATGGTGTAGATTCTAGCACTTAAAATTTTAATCTAGCGCCTAACCTTTACCCCACCGATGTACCTATTGATATATTAATTGATCGCATAAGCTTACTTCTTGTGTTTGTATATATGTATGTATCGCCGAGCCCCCACGACGTGCGGCTTAGCCACAATACATGCGTTGTTTGTGTGCTGTGTAGGCGACTCCGTGTCCTCGTGATATAACGCGTGAGATGGTCAATGACGGCGCGTCGTGGACAATAATCAGCACGGACAGTGCAGAGTATTCGTTCTGTGAGGGCATGGGTACCCCCAGCCGCCCCGTCACACCTGTACCCATTGTGCACACCCTACAGGTAACTACTACTGACGCTACCTCTGCCTATAGTACCACGTATCTTTTTCCACTCGTCGTTCATCAAGATACGGTCGTTCACAAACAACACGGACCATTTCTTTTGAAAAATGGCGCTGATCGTGAGATACGAGGGGCGGTCAAAAAGTTTTGAGCCCGAACATGTTCAGACTACAATTTTCTTTACAATCTATATATCAGTGGCTATAAATTTTTTGACCGCATTTGCACGAAGTCGTTAGTCGTTATTGATTCAAATGCTTTTATTTGCGGTTAACACAAATTTTTGATATCGAATATTTTCATATGCAAACAAAAAAATTCGTAAACGTATTTGTTAGGGCTTTGACAAAATCAGATGTCACGGGCTTTTGTAAGTCCACCTACAGACTGAAAATTTGTTATGCAAAAGTGAGCCTGATTTATTGTTTTTGCGCTAACACTCTAAATCGTTTCGGTCTAAAGCTCTATGGCGTCATAAATTACAGTGACATCACATCCCCAACATGCCCACACGAGTATACAAGAAAGGTATGTTTTACTGATGTATAAATAACCTGCAAAACGGCACAGTTATAATATTTTCTGCAGCGTATCGACACCCGGTAGCGATTGTAGGTGAAACTCACTCAGCTGGCGCAGTCTGCAGCTCTCAGCTGGATTATTTAAATACAGGGTGGTCCAAAAAAACGGATACCCAGGTCTATTTTTGGGATAACTTCGGTAATTCAGCACCGATTTTAACCATTCTTTCACTGTTACAAGCACAAATTTGTGCGCGTAAACGTGAAGTTCTTCCGCCCACCGCACCTTTATTGTGCAAGGGCGTTGGAAGTGTTTGAAAGTTGGGGGAGCAAGCAGTGACCGGGGCCATGGCGAGCGCGTGGAGCGCGAGCCTCTAACGGGGGTTTGGG
>Ga0209367_1011732_pt1 | contig 11581 bp, 7 predicted proteins | sample WorMetLIZISLAND2_FD_187412 | JGI IMG/M metagenome (GOLD analysis project Ga0209367, IMG submission 187412) | Marine gutless worms symbiont microbial communities from Max Planck institute for Marine Microbiology, Germany - Olavius geniculatus... ... | reverse complement strand
CTGAATTCGGTGGCAATCGAGAGCCAGTGTACGACTTCCTATTAGTGATTAATAGTAACCTAGGCCCTATCTCGCACCGTTATTGAGATACAGCGACTTATTGGCCAAAAAATCGCAAATTTTGACCACCCCCTCTCATTTAGCACCCTCGTTCGTGGTGACCCCCTTCGAATTTATAGAAAATGTTTATGGTTCCTGAAACTAGAGTCTTCCAAGCAGCCGAAGGTGAAGATTTGGTGATCCTAGCTTGCACCCGTGTGACGGATGGACAGACAGATGGACGGACAAACAGAATTGTGATGGTTAAGATGCGCTGAAAGCAATTCCTGCTTTCGCACGTAAAAACGCTATAAAAAGGTTAGATAAATTTTATCAGCAAATATTAACAGATAATGGAATGAGACGTTTTGAACCTTTGTGTTCGCATGGCACAATGTTTTTGAAAATTACAGTTGACAGCAAATAGTGGAGACAAGACATCTCATCGAAAACATTATGCCTAAAAATTAGTCAAAACTATGACACCTCAATTTCAATTGCAAAAGCATGCAAAATGTAACCCACTGTTTCTTTGCACTCATGAGGTGTTTCCAGTAACTTAAGTTGCTAAGCAAAACAGTAATAAATAACTGGTAAACATACCAAGGGAAACATAGATGGGAATGGAAGGAGTGTCCTGGGACTTGATCTGTAAACTACGGATATTGTTCCATCCGCCAGGAAGCAACGTTGCCAGTTTCTGAACGCAGCACAGAATGTTCTCCGTGACCTGCTTGGTGCTCTGTGACAATTTTCCAACTGTCATCTGCCTGCACATTGCATGTCATCAGTGCGCAAATGAAAATTACCAAAGTCACAGAAACTGCATACACATATCAACAAATACATGCATCGTTAATGGGTGCAGCAATGTAATAGTGTGATGACACACTGGCCAGTTTCAGGTACCTCTTTCTGGTACCAGTCAACTGATAACAAAAACTGGTCAGTCTGTCATACTTTTCTGGTGCCAAAAACTGGCGCCAGGTAGAGAGCATGTTCAATTTCGTTCCAGAAACCGGCTGAAAAACTGAACTGTGATTGGTCAGTCTGAGCAGACGATAGCACTGCTCGTTTGTTTTTTAAACAAAGATGAAAGATGAAGTTGTTTTTTCTTATGAAATTTTTTCAACAACCTGAATGCTAAAACAGTGCCTATAACACCATCTTCCTCAAAATTCTCAAAATGGGAATCTGTCTTTATTTTTTGTGTAGGTATTAGAGCTGTCACAATTGATGCATTAATTAACGCGTTAATAAATTAACGCGCGTTAAAAAAATTAACGCACAAACGTAAATTTATGTTAATTTACTAAATTCTGTGAAGCAAAAGTTGAAATATTCCGTTAAACTGCGGTTATTTGACAATCGAATGAATTCGAGTAACTAAACTGTAGTTTTCACTCCATCACTACTGTAAATAAATAATTATTTCGATTTTCGATGACATTCTAATAGATTTCTATGCTACCTATGACGTCAGCTATTGTTGATTATACGTTTAAAAATGTGTTTCTGACTTTCTGTATTAGACAGGCAGGGCCCCTCAAACGTCACAAGGCCTGTGATAACTTATCCCCCTACTCTCCCTCTCAAAGGGACTGGGTGCGTTAATTTACGCGTTAATTAATGCATTAAAAAAATTAACGCCTTGACAGCTCTAGTCAGTATAATTTGCTGGCAAAATGTGTCATGGTTTCTGGCACAAGATGAATGGCACTTGTAGTCTGGCACCAGAAACTGGTGCTGGAAACTGGTGCCAGAAAATGGTCAATGTGTCATCAACTTAAGAACTGAACTATCAAATATACAAATAATGCAACTGCTGTCAATAAACTGCACTCACACTTATCCTTCAGAAATGCTGTGAATGGAAAGCTGTAAAAATGCTAAATTCTCATTTCTCAAACACATACCTGCCATATCTTTTTGTGTCTTATTCAACTCAAAAACAACAAATTACAAACTTTCTATAAAAAGTTCTTCTTTCTGCATCAACTTCCAATATTCACAACATCATTAAAGAGGATGAATAAAAAGTACTTAGAGAAGGTAACACAAACTCAAACACATTAAATTTTTTCATACAATTTCACTTTCAGCCGGACAGCTGTATCTTGAAACTGGAAAAAATGCTCATCTTTTGTGCAACAGGCAATGTAAATGCCACAATGATTCATCAAAAGATGCAGAATATTTATTCACATCTTTGACAGCTAACGGCAAAGACAAATGGCAGATTTACCCTGAAGAGCCACGGCCAGCGAAAATGCAACACGAAGTACTCAGTGCTTTGGACATTTCTTTCTTCAGATCGCGGCTTGTCACATCAACCTGCAGCGGGAACCTGCAACCAGATATAATGAAAGTATATTTCGCATTCTATTACACTGCAGACAAGACCATGTTGGTAAAAAAAACTATGGAAACTAATGCCACATTAACTGACACATAACTTTCATTCTGTATACATTATCACACCAAAGGATTCTCATTTCGGTATCTATCACTTATTTTTTAAAATACTTTTTTCAATACAAATCTATCACATTACATGTAACAGCCAAACATAGATTGCAACGACCACCATGTTTTATGTATAACAGATCCGCAAGCGACTCACCAGCCCTTTACTCGCTCGCTCATAGGTAAATCTCGCTCAGCGAGAAAAACAAGAAATTGCTAAGTAACACCAGAAAATTTCAAGTTGTTGCTTGAAGTTCTGCGAAATACGACAAAGTATTACTTTTTGTCATACCTTGCAGAGATTGGGTAGTTCTTTCATAATTTCCCAAATAATGCAGGAGATGTGATCTCCATTAAATCACGTGAAAGTCGATTCCATAGATGGCTTTTTTTAAATTTCAGGGTGCGATACCCAAGGTGAAAGCGATTGCAGTCTCCCTGAACACTGGGGTTCAAAAGTTCAAAACTTTAACTGCTAAAATTCACATTTAATGCTGAAAATTTTACACGCAAGTTGTCTTTGTCTATATCTCCAGCCATTTTGGTGCAATTCACTTTTCAAATGTGCGTTGCAGCCTAAAACGCAAAAGAAATCACTAATAAACTCCTTATTCTGGGTTTCAAGGTTGTTCGAGGTCGCCAATTTTGGTGTCGATTGAAACAACTTATGGGACTTCCTGTAACTGATTCCTATAACTGTAACCTTGGCGCTATCTCGCACCTTTCTAAGCAGGGATATGGTCTCGGTCGAGACGTCTTGGTCTCAAGACGTACTAACGTCTCATCTCGGAAAAATCCTCAACGTCCCGGTCTCATCTCAGACTGATGCGTCTCTGGTCTCGTCTCCGAGCAATATGTCTCAGTCTCGGCCCAGTAGGTCTCGTCTCGGGTCTTGGGCCATTGCGTCTCATCGAGATGTTTTGTGCAGACGCGTGCCATGCATACTGTAGCTGCAGTTAGAACCAGCATGATATTTGTGGCTTAGACATATTCGTTCACATTGTTTTTACTCTTTCATTTACTTATATACCATAAAGCAGAATTATGTCATGTCAGTCTTTTTCGTCATAAAATCACCTAGTCGCAATGAAGATAAAGTGTATGATGTCAGAATGAATACTATCAGCCAAATGTAGACGACCTATAATGCTATAATCAGCTGTAGTTTACTAATTTTAGTTGCTTGCAAATTGCGACAAACATAACGGCTTATGTCTACAGCACTGATGTTGCAATTCTTTATGGTGCAAGCCATTAATTATTCAGCGATAATTGTCAAAATAAAGTGCAAAAACCCACAATATTACAAATAAAAAGCGCTTATCTCGTATCGGACAAAATTTTGAACGTCTCGGTCTCGTCTCAGTCTCGAAGACATGGGTCTCGGGTCTCGTCTCGGCTCAAAAGGTCTCATGCATATACATTTCTAAGATCCTGAAACTAGAGTCTAATTTGTGCACAGCCAACAATGAAGATTTTCATGATCCTAGCTTGCACCGTTTTGACAGTAGCAGAGTGTGATGGACAGACAGACAGACACAGACAGAGCCTCAACGATAGCTAAGATGCACAAAACATCACATGCTGTCGCTCTCGGTTACAGATCTAATGTGCAACCATAATAAGTGACAACAAGCAATATTATTAGATTGTGACCAATCTAATGTACTCCTCGCGCGCATTATTATCTCCTGTATTCTTCTAAGTGCTTTTTCATTCCTTCCAACTTGTATTAGAGACCGGCGTCAATTTGAGATCGAACTAATATTATACTAATAATGACTGGCATCAAAATCGTTACTGGAAATTGTCTCCCCGTCTATCTAGCACTGTTACAAAATATGGTGCCTCAAAGATAATGGGGTCACGACCTTGACCTTTATGTGTCACGTAACGTCATCGGTCATGTGACTTTGAGCTCGCGGTGGTCAACTCCCTATGAGTGGTCCATAGTGATCATGCATCTATCGGGCACCGTTATGGAGATATGGCCGTTTGAAGTTCTTCCAGGAAGCCTCTTCAGTTCCAGGAACAGAGGTCGGTCGTCGGTTGGCCGTTGGTCGGTCCTCAATATTACACTGATCTCATATACTCCTCTTCGCTATGTTAAAAATGTAGTGCGCGAGAAGTAAAAAATATAGGAGCTCTTAAAAGTACACAAAGTTTTTTCTAGCAGATCTAAATATAGCTACCGCTTCCGTTTATAGAAGTGTTTTCCGAGGTGTGACGGCAGAAGTCGTACAATGCGTGCATCAGCCAGAAACACGTCATACATTCTGAGGAGATTAAGTTTATTTTCATATTCTTTGTACTCGAGCTTCAACTGCTTCAATGGAACAATCTGTCGACAGTTGTTATACATCATACTTCAATATGAGAACAATAATTTTGAATGTAGACTAACGATAACATTACATACCATCCGCGACTTAGGCATGCATAAACATGAGGCAGGTGCAGCAGCCTACCATAAGGTCATCTATTGTACACTGATCTCAGTGATTTCAGCCAAATGCAGCAGTGAGCTCAAAAACACTAAACAGATCAACTTGCCACATCCCTAATAACGTCAAAAAGATCTCTCTCAATTTAGTCAAAGTGCAAAATACCAACTACTTATGTCACAAGTCTTTATATTGCAACAGCCAACCGTACTTTAGTAACGGTCGACTTATTGGCATGGTTGTTGTCCACCTGTTCGTCTGTAACGGATGTATTGTGGCTAACGGGTAGGGCATAGGGAAAAAGTTTTTACGTGAATAAGTAGCCAGAGGTGTTAAACTCGGGCATGCAAAATTTCAGCCATCTACTCCAAGGGGAACATTTTCAAATTGGGGGTTGAATGGATGGGGGTGAGGAAAAATGTGCGTTTTCTAATGGTAAACTGGCCATATCTTGGAAACGGTTCACGAGAAATAGGGCTTAGGTTACTATTAACCACTAATAAGAAGTGGCATACGCCCTTTAAGATTACACGATAATCACTGACCTTGAAGAACATGACACACATTTTCAACGGAAAACTGGCCATATCTGAGAAATGGTGAGGGCAAAGGTTACTATTAGTCACTAATAAGTTTAAGAATTCACATACACCATGTCAAATTAGATGGAAATCATTGACCTTGGATGACCTTGAAGGGTTATAACGCACTATGCAATGCCAATCGTGCAGTATTGTGGCTAAACAGTAAGTCGTAGGGGGGTCTGCAATGGTACCATTGGATAGGACGGTGGCGTCTTCCTATACACTGTCAATAGTAACCATGCGTTTATCTCCAGCGGTTTGTCCGCAAACTTGAACCGAATGTTCAAAGCTATAAGTGGCCGTATCTCGCAAATGGTGAGAGATACGGCCTAGGTTACTATTATTCAGCAATAGGAAGTGGCATACGCCCCAACAGATTAGATCAAAATCAATGACCTTGGATGACCTTGAAGGCCGTTAGGCACTAGGCCTAAGTTGCTACTGATCACTAATAGGAAGTTGCATATTGGCTTTTAAACGACATGAAAATCATTCACCTTGAATCACCTTGAAGTTCAGTACTGCAACAAGAACAGTATACGCTGTAGTGTGTCTTCCCGAGCAAGGTGTTTTTATTGTGAGAAATATTTGCAAAACCTGCATCTGATATTTTCCTCGTTCATTTACTCTGTAGCTGTATCACCTGCTGAGATGACCACGTGCATGGAACAGCAGCTACCTATTTATATCGCTTGGCGAAATGACCAAGTGCGATAAGCGTTCATTGTAGCTTTCGAGACAGCATTGCGTTAACATAGCGTGCATAGAACTCTCACCTCTGACAAATTGCTTTCTCTCCGTGACTGTAAATTGGAGGCTGGACTTCGAATGTAGGCAGTACGGTCGGCTTTTCCTAGCGATAGCTGGGCTTCTTGTTTGCCAGCTACTGAGTGCACAAAATGAAAATTGTACCAAACATTTTCCGTTAATTTTTTCCAACTTCCTCTACATTATAATTGACACACTGGTATATTTTGTTACAATGTAGATATAATTTTAAATTTCTTGTGAATTATTACAATATAATTATATACAGTTGTACAATGTTCATCAAAAACAAAGGTAGATATTCAGTAAATAGATTCATTGCAATTACATCACATCCAGATACTGCTGAAATATGAGTGAATATAAAATTAGCATAACCTACTACAACACATTATACACTGCGTCTCAAAAAACATCCCAAACATTTTCGATTGTAACTTGAAAAAGAAATTAACAAATTTTAATAATTTTTGGTACGAATATTTCAGAGACAACTTGCCATTATATAAATGTTCAATTTTTCACCTCACCCAAAATCTGTTTGTGCACTACCCGGGGAAAACAGAACCAACAGAATATTGCTTTTTTACCCTATAGTATTATTGCTTACTCTTAATAACACAAAAACAAGTTGTGTTCTTGACACTTTGCCCGATATTTCTTGACACTTTGCCCGATATTTCATCCAATTATTTTGTTGTTCAACTGCTTACAGCTACTGACTGCATAAAATGAAAATTGTACCAAACATTTTCTGTTAATGTTTTCCAACCCGCTCTACATTATAATACTACAATACTAAAAATCTGAAACGGCAGATACATCTATCTGTGGCATGACAGATGCCTGGTTAAGCAAGTCACGATACTTGTCAACAGTGATGCTGTAGTCTCGATCATTGCGGTCCACATCACTGATGAAAAGGCAAACAGACGTCGTGTTATCAACCAAAGAATGGGGCAGAATTCTACAAAATCAGATACCACACTTGCATTTTCCAACAAAAACCAAACATAACGTCTTGGGTATAACAATGAAATCAAACAATACGTACATGCTACAGAGCATCAGTGCTGAGACATATGTTAACCTTGAGTATTTATAAAAGTTAAAAAACAGAAATGACATCCATGCTACAGAAAATCCTGCTCTCCGAATTCCCAAACTTTGCTTTCACAGAACCAGACTAATGATGAGTAACCCTGACAACTGGCCACTTGAGCAAAGAGCCCGGTGCAGTACTACCACTAAGTACCACAGCACGTACGAAAAAGCTGCTTACATTCTGGTTGTCTGACGCTGCAGAGAAACTTTCTTGAAACTAAACTGTAGGAAAATGTACTCAGCATCACCAAGAGCAAACAGATCTCTCTTGTGCTCCTTCAGCTTTGTAACACATGCTTTTAAAGCTTCCACTCCATTTGCAACCTGAAACAAGTACAAAGCATTTTCACCATAACACAGTACACAGAACAACGAACAATAATTACTAACTTTCAGTAGGTGAAAAATGGAGAACAAAAATGTTGTTAACACATTGTCATGCCCAAGAAGGCCTATCACACTTTCTAATTGTTACGCAAGCAGAGAACGCACTTGCTAAATTAAACTATTAAACCGTACCAAAGCAGATCACTAATTCTTATAGAACCAAAAAATGCACTGGGTGAATCATTGTCAATGTATATATTGCATAATTATAACTAAGCCTATCACAAATGTTTTTATACTGTCAGATGGACTAAAATACGAATGACACGCAGTTAAAACAGTTTGTTATTTGTACAAACATAAAACCGAGGCTTACACGTTCTGCTACTGTGAAGTTCATATGTAAGCTGACTTGTTATCAACATTAAGGCTACACGGTCCTCCGTTTTTACAAGGCATCAGCATGGTTGTTATGCAGAAGCGCTGTCTTAGCTATAGCAAAGGCGTCCATCCGTCTGTCGGGGTCAACGTCACACTACGATGTTGTGTCCTCCATTTTCCTGTCCTCCTATTTCCACATCATGATTTTTTGGCAACTTGTTCTTCCATTTTCTGGTCCTCCGTGACTTTGTTACGAGGAAAATTTCTATCCCCTAAACTTTTTCAGGTGTCAGACTTACGGTGCTGAACGGCCTCACGTTGGGCTCTGCCCCATATTTCTAGTTATTATTATTACTATTAGGGAGAAATTCTGTTAAAGGTGTAGATTGAAAATAGGGAAAAAGTGAAAAATAGGGCATGTTTTGTTAAGGGTATAGTTCACCTAATGAAAAATAAGGGAAAGTTTTTATCTACAACCTTAACAAAACTTACCCCTCCCTATTTTTCACTAGGCGCAACCTGCATCCACCAGGTATAGGGATAGAAGCCACTGAATTAAACTGTGTCACTGTATAACCCTAGCTGTTGTTCTGATTAACGACAAAGTTAGTATGAGGGGGTACTTCTGTCTTGTCCATATCATGCATTATTCATAAAAACAGACTGATAGTGTCAAATGAACAAGTCCATTCAGCCACATCGAACACTTTTAATACAGAAAATTGTCATTGTCGAGTTGATGGTCGATGTGCCCATTTATGAACACCATGCACCTAGCGCAAATACTATGGACACAGCCTCCGAATCCCTTGCACAGACTAGGTGCATGGCCGTCGTGTCCCTAGTCACTCTGTATTAGTTTAACCATCTCCTAACTATATTGCTAACCTTAACCCTATCTCTAACCCTAGCCCTAACCCTATCTCTAACCCTAGCCCTAACCCTAAGCGCAATTCGCACTTATTTCTCTGGGAATCTGTGAGAGGCTAATTGAGAATTTGCATTTTGTGCTTTCTTTTCTACAAGATTCTCAAAGAAATCGCAAGCAATATTTTTCTTTGCTATGTTTTGCTAGCTCCGTCCACATGCTTGTGTCATATTGCGTCATCCAGTGACTAGGCGAGTATGGCGACTTTAAGCCAGGAAATTCCAGCGTCAAATACTTCGAAGTAGAAGTCTCACAGAATTCTTACTTGCATATCTTGCACTTTCTGTGCAAACTAGTGAGCCATAGAAGTGAGATTCTCAAAGAAAAAAGTGCGAAACACGCCTCCTGTTGTGACATCTGCAGATCCGCACGCAGTCAATCTGCTTTTTACCATCATCCTCCGAGGCGAGATAAACACAGTCAGTGCTAGCGGTAGATATGTGATCTCACACTAAGTGAGCAGAAAATTACTAGTGGTAGATCGCCATGTTATCTCCACGTTATTGTTGTAACAATGCAGCCACATTTCTTCTTTGCATTGCCAAGGCTGTGATTAGGACTGAAATCACACACTTTTTTTATCAATTACCACATATGAGATAAAATCTATTTAAACTCACGCATTTTACAGAAAAAAACCAGCTTTGACTTGAGCTGCACTTTGATATAATACCGAATAAGCCTGATTTAAATACATGATAGTGTCATGGCATGGATTAGAGGCCTTCTATGTCTACCATGAATATAAGTTCTACCATCTACCAATCTCGCAACAGGTGAGCAGAAAATTACTAGCGGTAGATCGCCACTTTATCTCATTACATTTATCACGTTATTAATGTAAGAATGCAGCCACATTTCTCTACTCCATTGCCAGTACTGTGATTATAATTGAAATCAAGCACTTTTGTTATCAATTAGTGTACATTAAATGAAATTTATTCAGAGACACGTGTTTTACAAACAAAAACAACTTTACCTAGAGCTACACTTTTATATAGACTGAATAAGTCTGATTTCAATACATGATAATGTCATGGCATGGTTTATAGACGTTTGATGTCTACGAGGAATATATGTTCTACCGTCTATACAATAATGTGTCTGTCCGATCAACCTCTAGCAATTTTCCAGTGCTAACAGCAAGATCGCCGATCTACCGCTAGAATTATTGGATAAACACACGGTGAGCGATAATACGAAAATTATAAAAAAAAACTTGTAATTCTGATGAAAATTATAACTTTCTACTAAATAATCAAATTACCGCAATTTCGGAGATTAGTTCCGTATCAGTCATCTTAACGTAAATTATATTATTGACGAATACTTAGTAATAAAACTCATATGAAGTTTGAACCAATATGAACCACGCCCACCGAATTAACTTCCGGTGGCGATAAGTGTAAAATGAACCACGAACGAAAACTGGAATTTCATGCCTTTAGTGCACGTTTCAATAGTCAATACCCGTTATTCGGGTACCCGTCAGATACCCGGGTACCCGCGGGTAATTCGGTAGCCGCTTCGATTTTTTTAAATCAGCTAAAATTCAGTATTTGTGCGTGTTCTGCGCTTGTTTAAAGCGCTACTGTGCTCTCACCTGAGCCTGATATTAGGGAGCCTGCATATCTGCGTGTCTGGCAGTCGGCGTCAAAAAAAACTTGACGGAGCTCACCCGGCTTGCCGTGGCTCGTCCCCCAGCTATTTCCGATCGCTGAAACCGAGAAACGACCGCTGTAGAACTGTACATCCGCTTCAGCTAATGCACTAAAACAAATGTTATAATACAGTCTGTAACCGTGGAGTAATTGTAAGCGTTGAGTCTTCGGTAATCGGTACAAAACCAAAGCGATCAGTCTTTTATCTTTACTGGAACGATATTAGTCTAAAGTTCGCCGGTCCCCTCGCCCCTGCTACTGCTTCTGCGCTCCGTGCATCTGCTGACGGGGTACCAGTCACTTCCGGTTCCCGATTATCTGACATGGCTCCTTGCTTAGTGGTGGAGGAGACCGACCCTTTACAGATATCTAACTTAACAGCGAGTTCGCGGGGTGATCTACCCCTGGCCCGGAAGACACCGGCCAAGTATTTTTTACCACTTCTAAGCGGAATGGTGGCAAAATTCTCTAATTATCAAATTAATAAAATTGGGGAATAATTTTAGGGAAAATTTAGTTATAGCCAAATTATAGGGATCCCCCAAAATTTACTCTCGCCTGCACTGATGAGTCGAAGAAATGAAGACGTGGTTGATAACACGCTGTAATGACATCGTCACAGCACCAGACAGCAACACAGCGGTGTGGACTAAGCGGATGCTGAAAAAGCGGTTCCGGGTCGGTGTCGCGTTGGTCGCTGGTGGCTGCTACACTGAGTCTCGACGGTTTGGGCGCAGTTTTCGCTCCGCGAGCGAATGCAAAGTCGGTGGTTTAGGACGGACGATGAACGAAACGAAATTGATGACTGACGGAACGCAGACTTTAGGTGACGTTGTCTACGATGTTACGTACAAAACGACAGACGAACGCCCGAAATTT
>Ga0209367_1011730_pt1 | contig 11582 bp, 7 predicted proteins | sample WorMetLIZISLAND2_FD_187412 | JGI IMG/M metagenome (GOLD analysis project Ga0209367, IMG submission 187412) | Marine gutless worms symbiont microbial communities from Max Planck institute for Marine Microbiology, Germany - Olavius geniculatus... ... | reverse complement strand
GCGTGATTGTATCATTGGACTGCATGGGGGAGACTTCTTACACGGGGGCGATTTTATCACACTGACTCCGGCGGATTTTTAATGGGGGGAGAGACTTTTTAATGGGGTCGGCGAGATTTTAGTAAGAGGGGAAAGAATATTACACCGTGATTATGTCTCCCCTCGGCGGATATTTCATGGGGGAGACTATTTAATGCGACACCGCCGTTAGAGAGTTGGAGCCCCCCACAAATACAAGTGCGAGACCCCTATAATAGAGGGTCTGGGGCGGCAGCGGGGTCCAGGGGCAGAGCTCTTGGTCAAGGAGTCAGGGGGCGAAGCCCCCTAAAGCTGAAACACTTTTGGCTTTTGGAAGTTCACAGAAAGTCGCAAATTTGCCGACTTGAAAAAAAATTTAAGAGCAAAAATTCAGATACAATTTGTGTTGTCTTTTCAAAAAATGACGTCTATAGGCCGCAATACGTCAGGGATTACTGTACAGTAATGAAAAGTAATAGACTTATACCCTGCGTCACTTTCCACCGTTTATTCATCTTATATTTTAAATATATTTTTTTTAAACTAGAAACTTTTTTTCATACCTAGCATGAGGCCCCTGAGCATACGTGATGCCCCCGGCCGGGGGGTACGAGGCCCTTCCGCCGGCTCTGAGTGTAGCCTATACGCTAAGCTGGGATAGGCCTATGAGAATAGGCCTATGAATAGAAACAAGACAGAATCATAAAGAAATAAATTTTTATGCACGGCAACAGAATGCTTCGCGCGTCTTAGCCATCGTCGAGGTGTCTGTCCGTCCGTCCGTCTGCTTGTCCGTCACACTGCGACATTGTGTCAAAACGACAAAAAAATCACAAAATCTTCACTGCGAACTGCCACAAGTTCTAGGATCCGTATAAAGCTTTTTCTAAAATTCGAAAGGGGTCAACTTGATTCAGGGCGCTAAATAAAAGAGGGATACAAAAATAGCGATTTTGAGCCAATAAGTCGCAGTATCTCAGAAACAATGCGATATAGGACCTATGTTACTATTAATAACTAATAGGAAGTTTCATATGCCCTTTCGATTGACACCAAAATCAAGGACCTTAAACGACCTTCAAATCTAAAACGGGAACTTTTAGTGATTTTTTGGCTTTTTTAGACTGCAGCACACATTTCAAGAGTGAACTGTGCTGAAATGGCTCGAGATGAAAAAACAAACTGCGTAAGAAATTTTCAGCATTAAACGTAGATTTCAGCAGTCTAAATCGCGACCCCTAGGTTCAAAAAAGTCGGCGCACGCGGGCGTTAGAAAAAGATACCATAAAAGTGGTTATTTTGCCGCTATTGGCTCGTCTAGCGTGAAACTGTTGCAGATAGGCACAGACATGCTGCTTATCATAACAAGCACTGGTGACGAGGTTTTTAGTGGTATTAAAATCGGTGACCATAAATGACCTAAAATTTCCGAAATAGAGCGTTTTAGTGTTTTTTGCGATTTTCAGCTTGCGGGGCACACATCACGAGTGAATTGCGACAAAATGGCTGGAGGTAGATCAAGACAACATGTGAACAGAAACTGCTAAGGTTGTCGCGCATCTCATGAGTTTTGCTCAAATTACTTGTTTGCTTTTTTTCGACAGAAATCTGAAACACATATGAATAAAATAAAGTAATGCAATTTCATGACAGCGATTTTCCAGTGGTTCGGTCCTGACGTCGGAACAGTTTACCGATTTGCTTTAGTCTGAATCAAACGGCTGTGACATATTCGTGACTTTCTTACAGCCCCGATAGTATAGTTTTTCTATGGTTAATGCATTATGCAACTTTGCGGAAATGACTGAGCTGATACTCCATTCGGTTGGCTGAGCGATATATACATACATCTAAAAATTGGCGGCGACTGCAACGTAGCTGGCGCTAAACTGATAGTGTATTTGATAGTATCCAGCGCCGCGATTGAGTAGTGGCGCGTTTATGGCATCAAACCAAATCTTATATCGCCGTGGTTTCTCGCTCGCGCAGCCAAACCGCAGTGGTCGGTCGGTCGGTCGGGCGTACAAATGAGTAGACCGCAATCTCGAGAAATCGGCGCACGCTTCATTCGCTTGGTGGCGCCACGTCAGTACTCGGTAGAGGGCGCCGCGCGCTCTCAAGTTGTCGTGACGTCACGTACAGAGCCTGCAGACGATGTACAGACTCACTGACTGAGTCTGGTATAGTAGCCGTGCATTCTGCATCAGTTTTGACTTCTTGATACGTCGAACGCGCGCGCTCTGCGTAAATGCATCGGCTTCGTCTGATAACAGCGTCGTAGTCTGCATAGCAATATACACGCGTCGGACTGTCAGTTCCCGCGCTGTTCATTTTCAACTTAGCGGCGGCGGATGTTGTTGCTGCTCCTGCTACAGTTTATGCTATGACGCTAAAAACAGTTATGATATGAGAATTATCAACTCTAGCTACTGTTTACGTCTGCTACAGCCGAGTATATGGAAGTAGATTACGTCTGGGTTTTACCGTGATAAAAGCTGGAATCTGGATGCTGGGCGTAAATCCGATTTACATGTTACACTGTTATTTGGTCGTCGACTACATCCAGTTTTACTAGGTAAGCAGAACTGAAACTTTCGAAAGTTAGTCAAACGTTTCGGGCTGGCTTTTTGTGTGTAGGCCTATGGTTCAAAAACTACATACTGCGTAAGTCACTAATTGGAACATTCTCGTTGTATTCTCTTTTAAAGCAACGGCAGAACATAATTCACAACAGCAAAGTAAGTTGTAGCCTATTATATCATGCACAATGTGTAATATGTTAAAATGCATAAAATATTACGAAAACATCAATCTAAAATTAGCTACAAATGAGCAGTGATAAACCGAAGTCTACTAAATATACATGTAGGCCTATATTCGGCCACTTGGAACGTCTTGCATTTTCATGTCCGTTAACTTTATGTTCGTAAATTTCATGTCAGGCTACTTTATGTCCTGCCAATTTATAAATTTGTCCTCCATTTTCATGTCCGTCATTTTTATGCCTGGGCAATTGGTCCGTCAATTTCAGGTCCGTCATTTTAGCGCCCCTTATTAAACAAGTAATAACTCCGCTAGGAAATGATATTTTTAACGATGTTTGGTGATCCTTTTAACAATTTGTTGGAAATTAAGCGTACGAAGTTTTATTTAGATTCGTTCCGATTTGACATTTTTATTGTACGATGTATAGGGGGTTACTTTTTCCGGACACAGTGTATTTTAGCGATTGTTAACAAGAAGTTCCGATTTTCTTGCCGACAAACAAAAACGGAGTTATCACTTCAATCAATCAATCAATCAATATTTGCTGTATTCACCATAGGCATTACAAAACCCAGGCCATAACATATTGTAAACAGTAAACAGAAGTACAGTATATACAAAGACACAATATAAAATACGATATAGTACAGTACAAGGTTGAATAGTAGGCATAATAAGCGTTTTGTATAGCATGCGTGTGACAAAATCACAGTCTGACAGGCAAGCAGTGTGTTCAGGTAACTGGAATGAGTGTGTTCGTACTCGCAGATTGTAACATTGTGATGCAGTGGCGGGGGGTTGCGGCAACAGTGCATGCAGAACGTGGTTTGACAGACGCACAGCCTTGCTGAACAGTTCGTCGTCCGCAGCTTCGCACAGTTCGTCAAACGACGGTAGATCCGGGGTGCAGTATCCGTAGCGACGAGCCCCGTCAATCAGCGAGTCGATGCGCTAGCAATCAGACTAACACTTTCCAGTATCTGCAGACTGCATTAGCCTACTGCATGAAGCAGCAGTTGATGAAAATTTCATCAATGAAGGTTGCAGCGCCAAATATTTCAGTAAAATTCAATGGTGGGAAAATCGTTACGCCGGAAGTTTCCATTATAGGCCTACCTGGATTCACTGACCGTACAATAAGCAGCTTTCGCAATGCACTCAGAGTTCAGTGCAGCGTTCATTAGCGTCAGCAACAGCGCTACAATCCCCTGCAGCGGTGCAGAGACTGCAGACCATGTGCGTGGCTGGCAGGTGAAAAGTCGCTGCAGCTTGCCGCCTGTAGAGCTCGCTGAAGGTAGATCGTTAAGAGCTCATTTGGACAATGTCGTTCGCTATGGCATTGGCGTCAGTCCCCCATGAGACATTGGGGACACGACCCCAATAGTTTAGGGTGAGAAAGTGGACGGCTGCAGTCATATCTTATTGTTTGACTTAACAAAAGAAATTGTTTGCATACGCTTTCAGAATTGCGTAATTTACCCAAATTACAATATTGGGTACGTCACTGGATATTATAAAATAATTGACAACTTATTAGAACAGGCCTGTTCACCTTAAAATTTGGGCTACAGAAGAAAGAATGAAAAACGCGGCGGAAAAAGGTCCGGGGAAAGTGAGAGCAAAAAAATCCTAGTGCGTGCTGCAACGAACGACGTTCTTGTTTCATTACATTTTTACACGAGATTGCAAATTTTTGGCGCCACTGATAATGATAGAATGCAGGGAGTTTATTAGGCCTATGTGGAATGATGTTAGATAGACGGTTGACTAAGCTTAAGCTATGAGCGAGCAAAGCATTTCCCGACAACGCTCGACAGAGACTAGCAGAATATAAGACAGAAGAAAGAAAAGAGTGACGGGAGGAGAGAAAGAGACAGAACGTGGGCAGAACGGCGCGGAGAACATGATTGCTATACAGAGAGCTTGAGGAAGACCCATAATGACGGGCTATTAGAGCAATCAAAGCTCGGTCAGTTGAATGTCTGGGCTTCAGCTGACGTCGGTAAATGAAGCCAATCAGAGAAATGCCTGACACACCGCATTTTCTCGTCGCCAGAGTTACTCGTCCATTTCTTTCGCGTCTAAAAGCTAGTTGCTAGAACCGACCTAAATCAATTAAATAGGCACTTTAAACTGGGATAGAAATAAAAGTAGAGCACAGGAAAAAGTAAACCTACTCTAAAACTCGAAAAGCAACACAGTATAACGGATCGAAAGCTACCCTCAAAATCTTTGTTTAGCTCGATTGCCATATTTTGTAGTCTGACGAACACATCGGTTGAAAAGTGCGGCTTAAAATTACATCGTTTAAACATATCGTACATGTATCAAATATGCTTTTGCGATTTTGCAGTTCACGTGCTATAGTCTTAATATCGTTGTTGTTGTTGTTCGTACATTCGATTATTTTTTACAAGCATTTTGTCGTTGTTTAGCGAACGACCGGAGCTTACGAGTGAAGTATTCTGCCGCCAGTAGCATGCGGACATTTAGAAGAAACTGCTACCGAATATCTATCTTATCACTCGCTGCATCGAAATTCCGCTCTGCAGTCTGCCGGACTAGCCGCCAATCCCCAGACACGTGGATGTGGGATAAGCGTGGAAGACGGGCGAGAGAAGGATGAAATCCCGCAAGACTTCTGTTTCGCATGCAGTCTGTATTCCGACGGAATGTGATAACGTAACGGAGTGAGTTAATTGCTTCGGGCTGATGCATGCGCGTATACTCACTCATATATAAGTGGTGGTGGTCGTGGTCGATGGCCTTCGCTGTCGTGGCGGATCATTCAGTCTTCCGTGCTTCATGTCAACTCAAAAGTCAGACGTAGTCGAGCCAGCAGCGTCGTCGTCGCTGCCGACTGTCGCCGCTGTCATCCGGCGGCTGGTTGTGTCGGCTTTGCTGTTCTCCGTGCTCGGCGTCGGTCTCCCAGCAACCACTGACCATCGTCATCATCATCAGCAGCAACAGCAGCAGCAGCAGCAGCAAAGTCCGCATCATCATCAGTGTCCACCAGTCACGGTTAGTAAATGGTTACGAAGTATACGCAAAATTCATCAGAATACTAGAAATACGTTCTGTATAGAACGAGGTATCTGTCCCATTGCCACGCTATATAGCCTAGCAGCTGAGTTTCAGCGTTTGACGCTCTTGTGAGCCTGCAACTAATTTTGTCTTTGAATAAAAACGGTTGGTTTCCATGACAACAAGGGTCTTCAGGAAAAAAATTTACATGACACCATTGCATAACCCGGGCCTTATAATAGGGGGTAGGTAAAAACAGCGTGCAGTTATCTTTTGCGGGAGTCGAGTTATGGTCAATTTTGTCCCAAAATTCGTTGCCATGGCAACGAAGGTCGACAGGGGAAAAATTTAAATAACACCATCGGATAGCGCGGGCCCACAAATAGGGGGATAGGTGCAAACTGAAAGCAATTATCTTTTACGGGGGCCGAGTTGTAGTCAAGTTTGTCCCAAAATTTGTTGCCATGGCAACAGTTGTCGGCAAGGGAGAAATTTAAATGACACCGTCGGATAGCAAAACCCGAAAATAGGGGGTAGGTGCAAATAGCGTGCAATTATCTTTTACGAGGACCGAGTTATACTGTTTTGAAATCCCCATAGGCCGAAATGCAAATTTTTTAAAAAATTGTGGTAGAATAGGGGAAGGAGTTGTCAGATTTTTATCCCAAACAAACTCGATTTTACTTTTCGGGCCCCGAATCACTGTGCAAAATTTCATTAAAATCGAATCAAAATTTCTGCCGTAGGAGTGTTTACAGCCAGACTGACAGAATGACAGACAGACGCAAGTGATTTTATAATCTGTCCCATGCTATGCTATATGCAATGGGACAGATAGCAATCTTTACTCCAATTTAATATCTTTGTTGACGTTTCGGCAACCGCTGCTGCTTTCTTCGAAACGATTGTCCACCAGGTGTCGCTGCGGCGAACAGTAGGTAGGCCTAATCATAAATGTGTGGAAGATAAAAATTTTATCAACATTATAGAAGTGTGGTATAACTTATATACCGTTTCAAGCTACGAGTCCATTTAAAGCACCAAAGTACTTTCGTAAAAGTCGGAATCACTTTTCGTTTTTATACGTCAAATGGCAGCGGCAGCTTGCAATTGCATGTTTTAGCTGGGTTTTGACCCTGAAATCTTCTTTTTCTCCTGGGTGTCAAGGACCCCGTCTAACACAATGCTACATAAGTATACCTGCCAAACGGCATCTTGATTCGTCGGACGATTTAAGCAAAGGAAACGAATGTGACAGACAGACGACAGTCAGACAGCGCTACGGATAAAAATGTAGCAATGAGCGGGTTTGCCTTGAAGTTCACTCCCAGAAACGACGTCGCTGAGACACGCTTGAACGCACGCATAAGAGTACGTTTATACGGCGTACTGACGACATGAACATAATTTTTACAATGCTTGCGATTCAGCATAATTAAACACCGAAATAACCCATACAGCTGTAGTCCATTCCGGCTTGCCAGTAGACGCCGCTCTGCTCGGTTGCCGTCGACTATTGATAAGTTTCTAATCTGTTTTATCAGATGCTATTTCGGTACCAGCGCGTGGCGCCGTTGTCAATGTTTTTCACATTCCAGTCGACGATCCGATAATGGACCGATATACCGATCTGAAGTGATCTGAGCTTTAAGCTTCTACTACAGAATAATTATTCGGACCAACTTAGAGTCGACAACAGGCTGTTGAAAATAATGGGCCTATTCAGCACACTTTTTGATAACAACCGAAAATCTTTACTAAAGTAAAATATACAGCAGCAATTCACTGAAGAACACCTAAATATTATTTCAAGAACCATATACAACAGCTTTAGCAAATTCCGTCTACAGACATTTTAGACGTATCTATTAAACACTGTATTTGGTAGCACCTAACTCTTAAGATGTCGTAATGACACAATTTAACAAGACCGTAAGATTGGTTGGCAAACTCCGCTGGAGTCTTCAAACGTGATGCGGTGACTATTCCAGAAAACTAGAGTCCTTCGCGTAGCAAGAAGTGAAAACTTTATAACCCTAGCTTGCGTTTAGTTTTGATACAACACAGTACTAGTGTGACATCCAAACGGACGCACATATTATAGCAAGTTCTGCTGACGCCCTGCTAAAACACAAATTGTTTTGATTAGCATTGTTTGGTGCATCTCAGAGCATGGTTTGTAATCATGGCTACATCTTGTCGACAACAGCCGCAGCGTAATCGGAGCTTTGCATCGTTTATCGATAAAACAACGTAAGAACGCGGCGGTTTGCTTACCAATGCTTCTTCGCAGTCGCTGAAGCAGCAGCAGCAGCAACAGATCGAACATTCCACCCAACTGTGGATATTAGCACCTTGGCTGTTCCTTGCAGTGGTAATAAGACGATCTGTATATGCACCGCCTTTTGTGCTATATTAGAAAGATTCGTGCACTGCACTAAGCGAAGCGAAGCCAGTGCGCAAACTGCGCATTAGTAAATTATGTATCACATTTGTGGCTGTTTTTGTATTAATATTTCTAACTCACGAAATTCTCAGCCTTGTAATTTGGTCCAATTTTTCGATCAGCACTACAGCGTGTCACTGTTATATACTACTAGTGGTCTAGCTAATTTCCCGACTGTATTGCTAGAAAATTATTGGGACATCTCACCTATAAGATTAAGACAGCATTTGAAACATTCACGCTCCTGACTTTCCCGTCTAGTGTAAGGGAATCGTTCTATAATTCTTGCAGACCGACAAGCCCAGAATCATTGCCGATAATTCTTACTATACGTGTATTATAAGCATATCTGATTGCTCTGCTTGACAATCAATTCTGCATCGTTTTCGATAGGCGCACGTACGCCTCAAGGCTTTGAGAAAGTGGAAAAGGCGAACGCTGCGATAACATGTGGATGCCAAATGTCGGCGTGTCAAATTTAATCCGAATGTTCGCCTTCGGGCGGAGTTTGTCGATCGTATTTCCATAACAACGTCGGTAAGTTGCGAGGCGAAACACGTTCGGCCGCCGTCGACTGGCGGACTAGAATAGTTTCCGTGTGCGCCGGCAATCTGCCTGTCAGAACAAATTATTATTGAAATTACGTACTTTCTTAAATTCTTGCCACCTTCTAGTTACGTAATTGTGGTTTTTCCTGTACTAAGTCATTTTTCAAAGTTTAGCAGATCGAAGTATGGCCATTTGCCTTATTTTTTTCCACAAATTGTTCGAACTTTGTTTTTTAATTATTGTCCAAAACTGTAAGTTGTTTTAACGATTAAAGCCGCGGTCACATTAAAAACAGAAAATACCACCAAATATTGTACAAATGCAACAATGTACAGAACAACGTAACGATAAGATACGACACGAAAAAGTTTTGCGCCAAAAAAGACTGACAGGCAAACTGTCAATTTAATTTAGCACTTAAAGTTGAACGAACTGAAAAAATGTTTTAAATGGTAATGGAAATGAAATGAGATCTAAAAAGTGAAATGAAAATACTGTTATCTGAAACATTAAGAATACAAAAACAGACAATTATTGGAGAGCTATAAGCCTGAGATAAAAAAAAACTAAAAACGAGAAAAATAACCATACTGAAACTGGAAAAAATAACATGATAAAAGACCGTTAAACAAATACAAATATCCTCAAAATCAGTCTGAACAGAATAAAAACTGGCGCACTTGTGCTTAAACCGGTCTGATGTATGATTTCGCAGGATCAGAGTCGGCTGAACTCGTTTCTGTGGACGCTACGTCGGCACGGTTCCGCGCCGTCGTATTTTTTCGGCACGATTCACGTTCCGTACACGCGGGTCTGGGACTACGTACCTGTCAACGCCAAGCGAGCGTTCCAGCTGGCTGACGCCGTTCACCTGGAGCTAGACCTGCTGGACTCTACGACCCTCGCGGCACTGAGCGCCTGCCAGCTGCTGCCTCGCGGTCAGCTTCTCGCTGATCTTCTACCGAGACAACTGTTCATCCGACTTCGACGTCACCTCAACTACGTGCGGCAGAGTCTGCCGGCGTGGATGAAGGACCGGGCTGGTAGTCCTGCTAGGTCCACGTTTTACGCCGCAGAGTATCTGTTTGACGCCATTGCGGGCGACTGGGAGCGCAAACGACCCGTCTACGTGTTACTAATGGTCAACTCGCTGACTGAAAGTGACGTCAGAGCCAGAGATACGCCGGTGCTTGATCTCTATCTGGCACAGGAAGCTGATCGTGCTGGCAAGCAGTTGGCTGCCGTAGAACTCGTCGAAGAGCACTGTTCGCCTCTCAACTCCATGAATCTGTCGCAGGTAGAATATATACCGATTAGTCCGCCCGGAGCGGACTTATTAGTCCGCCCGAAAACGATAGTTTTCGGAAGGACTTATGTTTTACTGCAGATGTTTTTTCCCGCGCGAGATTTCCAAGATGCGTAGGCCGACCGGCGTGAAATTTTGCATGATGGTCAGTACTAGGCACTATTTTCACCCCCCCCTTAAAATTTGGGAGGGCAAAAAACGTGCAAAAATCGGTGCGATTTACGACAACTTTCGAATTTGAGCGCAAATATCTCTGCAACCGATGAAGATAACGACATAATCTAAACGGCGTTGAGGAGAGCGACCTTTCGGCGTTGAACAAAAAATTGTTGTGAAATTCCGTCCACAACAAACAAAGTTATAGGCGCTAATGTTGATCTACCCTAAGTCACATTTTTTCGAAACACCATATTTCGGCCCTTAGGGTGCTGCGCCCTCAAATTTTTACACGCGCTAGAGAATGACCAAGTCTTACTAGCACACTCCACACCGGGGACGGGGGCCCCCCTTACAACTTTTTTCAAAGGGGGGTCAAAAATTGGCTCAAAATGTAATAAATTAGCGCTTATAACTTCGGAGTTAGGGGTGTAGCCCGACGAAACTTTGGCATTTGACGCGGCTCTAGGTTGGGGTGTTAAGCAAGTACCACTTATGGGGGCACCGCCCCCCTTAAAATTTGGGAGGGCAAAAAACGTCAAAAATTTAGTACGCTTTACGACAACTTTCGAGTTTGACCGCAAATATCTCTGGAATCGATGAAGGTAGCGAGAAAATCTAAACGGCTTGACAAGAACGATCTTTTCGGCGTTGAACAAAAAAAAATTGTGAAATTCGGTCCACTAGGAACAAAGTTATAAGCGCTCATGTTGACCTACCCTAAGTCGACAATGCGCGTTCGGCGTATGCCAATGCATTTGAGTTCGGGCCACGTGACTTTGGTGCCGGAGAAATTTTACCCCCACCCCTAATTTCCCTCCAGTCGGACTTAGGGCGCCGGGCGGACTCTCGTTGGGCTTTGCCCAAATTTCTAGGTTGTTTATGTTTTGCTACAAATTTTTTGTTCAACGCGAGATCTCCGAGATGCGTCGGCCGATCGGCGCAAAATTTTGCGCATTGGTCAGTACTAGGCCGAAGTTTATAATGCTGGGCCAAAATTTTGGGGGCCCACCCCAAAAAAAGTTTAGGGACCATAAACATGCAAAATTTGGCCCCATTTTGGACGACTTTGAAGTTCGGCGGCGAATATCTCCGAAACGGATGAAGATATTCAAAATTGGATTTTTACTTTATCTACCGCGATTCCTCCTGCGTTAGGCGAAACAAGTCCGGTGAACTTTGGTCCAGTAACCTTGGAGATCTCGATGTGAACTCGTACCCACCTTAAGCGCATTTTTCGGAAAAACATATTTCGGCCCATAGGGGGTGCTGCGCCCCCAAATTTTTACACGCGCTAGAGAATGACCAAGTCTTACT
>Ga0209367_1011729_pt1 | contig 11583 bp, 7 predicted proteins | sample WorMetLIZISLAND2_FD_187412 | JGI IMG/M metagenome (GOLD analysis project Ga0209367, IMG submission 187412) | Marine gutless worms symbiont microbial communities from Max Planck institute for Marine Microbiology, Germany - Olavius geniculatus... ... | reverse complement strand
GGCATATGAAATCTTTTCTTGTGGTTTTAAAATTGCTTTTCCAACAACTTGATAAAATTTTTTCAATGAAGATTTTTTTAAATAAAAAAACGTTAAAAAACTTTTTAAAAAGTAAAAAAAAGAACCAAAATATAAAAAAAACGTAAAAACGTTTATTACATCTATACATTAAGTCTACACGTCAAATGACAAGCCACGCGAAATGCCCAGTATTTATGGCCGATGGCCGACAGTCGTAGTGAAGACGTGCAAAAGTCGTGAGTGGTCGTTATGGAGTCCCAGACAAGACTGGAAAGCTCGTACTATGACGTGGATAGTCGTTGATGGGTCGTCAGTAGGCGGGACAAGGTGTAAGTATGTCGTTAGTAAGTCGTTAAGGAGTAGGTTACCTCGGCCGTCCTAAATATTTGCCGACAAAGCACGACTTCCACCGACTTGTTTACGACTACCGCACGACCATCAAACGACCTTTGACGACCTCAAAACGTCCTCCACACGACCGCATTTTATTCCAGATCACTCTCGACTATTTTGAACAGTTCAAAACAGTCGGGAACACCTCGACCGAGTTCACCGACCACTCACGACCTTGCTAGACCTGCCAACGACCTTTCCTGACCTCCCACCGACTTTACACGACCGGGAGAGGTCGGGCTTTAAGTCGGCTAAGTGTTACCGGGGCCTTATAGTCTCACCTGTATGGTATTTTAATTTCGATTGTAATCTCAGCTCCAACATAAATATGTACTTCTTCCAATGTTTGTCTAGACCGTCAGTTTTGACTGATAGGCCTATCGCATAATAACGATAGTGTGTCACCATTTGGTAGACCGTTGCCGTAGCTGACAGTTCTTTGTGTGCTAATCGCTAGGTACGCGGTGGCGGTACGAAAGCTGAAATTACTACAGCGTGACTTGCGGCATGCAGAGGCGCGGCAAGCCGAGCTGGAGGACAGCAATGCGCTACTGCGACGACAGATGACCGAGACCGCGACCAACGCCGACGAGACTAACAGCGTCCTGACAGCAAAACTGGATCAGCTCGCTGCCGATCTTGACACGGCGCAATGCCAACTACACCAGTTACAGGTATCCTAACATGATTTCAACCAGCTAATTAATCAATCAGTCTTTATTTAGCCCTGCTGTACAGCAGCCTCAATAATCAATGCATTGCGAAGTGACAAACGTGGCAGGTGGGCAGGAAAAAAGGCAGCATGGCCGCTGCTCTTGAAACGGGGGCAGCTCGATAATTCGAAGGTTTGATAGTCCGAAAGTTTTAGGGTTCTTTCCTATACACTTCTACAGAAGTTCACTCACTCTCCACATTTCTTCTTAGCTAAGAATAGGGTTAGGGTTAGGGTTAGGGTTAGAGTTAGTGAAAAATTCATGCATGTTGCATAATACACCTAGTCTACAAACTCGAGCCATATAAAACACTTCAACACAAGTATGCACTGACGACAACTAGATAACATATCTGTACTTCGCGGCATGATTTGTGGCAAAAATACAGAGAATGCAATTATGTTTTAATTTGTCGACGTTGTTCTTAGAATGCTGTAAGGTAGACTTTTTTTCCGCACGTGGGGTATAACTCTCAAGTTCTCAACGTATAATCAGTAAAAAAAGAGGGAACAAATAGTAACAAAAAACTACCTTTTTACGTGCTAAAATTATTCTGGTGATGCAGTAATATCAAGTAATTTATAACATTGTTGCAGAACCAGTCAGAAGAAGGAGAAGTTGCAAAATGTCGTGTTCGAGAACTCGAACTTCAATTAGAGAGCACGAAGGTAACGCAGAACAAAATCTACCGCTGCTCGGTCCGCATCATGACATTTCATTTCGTTGTTTCGCTGACAGCTTTTAGGCGGCATCGCCGTAGCGTGGTCTGTCCGTCCGTCCGTCTGTATGTCTGAGAATAGGATGTCATTTACCACGAACACTTATGTGGCCTGCAGTTATACATTGTTCTACACAGGGACCCGCTGTCTATAACGTCCATTGGCGCTTACATCCATGCGCTTTCGTCCATGCGCATAAAATCAAAGGAAACGGAAGACCGATCAAATGAACACTTCGATAAGTAATTTGATGCGCTAAGAAAACAAAACACGTCAGCGAGCTTGGTTCTGTTACAAGCTTAATTCAGTGTAACTCAAGAGATCGCCTCTGAAGTTTTATTTTTGACATACTGGCGCCATACAAGCTATAGCCTAGATTATTACTTTTATTATGATGGTCGCTATTTTAAATTGTGACTCAGGCTGAGTATGAGAGGCAGTCGGAGATGGAAGAATCTGCTCGGCAGAGGTCGCTAGTGCAGTGTAGAGAGGAAATGATGAGAATGATAGGCGCGAGTGACGTCAGCGCAGTGCCGGTCAACGAACAATGGATCAGGCAGAAATACGCTAAAGAAACCCAACAAATTAAGGTAAAAATCAATTTTTCTGCCACTACGGGTGCATTTGGCGAAATTTTGGTGTCGAGACCGAAAAAAACGGTCCTGGTTTTGTCTTGATCTAAATCTCCATCTTGAACTCGCATTTTTGCTCTCGGAAGAAAGTCTGCCAGTATGTATAGTCTGGTACTCGATCCGGTTCTACACAATGTAGTTTTAAATTTGAAGCTTATACTATACTGGATAAGCTGCTAAATGATTCTATTTATGTGCATTAATTTATGACCGTATTCTTTTGGTTTGGCCTTTGTCAAGATTTTCATCATTGTAGTTAATAGTTTTTGGGTTTTGGTCTCGTTTACGTCATTGGTATAGAACAGCGATAACGGCCACTGCTGACGAATATGTTCGGCAATAACTTTTTTCATCGTCATTAAAATGCTATAGCTGTGAGTGCATGAGTGAGGACATAGGCCTACCAGATTATTGCTTTTACTTTTGCCCGACCCAGAAACCTTTGACCTGGTAAACTGGCTCTACCCAACTCGGTCTTTGGTCGTCCTGAAACGCAAATATCTTGACTATTTCACGCGACTAGATTCTATTAGCCGACCATACTAACGGTCGCGCTGATGGCACGACTTGTCGTCCGTCTGTCTTCTGTCGTCGTTTGTCTGTCCGTAACCGTTTTATGTTGTGTTTAAACAAATATTGTTTGAATAAACATTTAAATCCGTGGATCCAACAGCGATCTGATACAGTGAGTGACACGCGACTCTACTGACCAAAATCGTTGACCTGTGACCCCTTGTTTCCATGACCACTGATATCGTGGCTTAAACGCAGCTGCTGTTTGTGCGCGAAATGTTGCTCCAGGAAATGTACGACAAGGGTTTCAGCACAATCGAGAAGTCGCACCAGCGCACTTTGATGGAGCTACGGCGGACTCACCGGCGGGAAATGGACCGACTGCGTCAGGAGAAAGATCAACTCCTCGAGGAAGAGGCTGACGCCACTCAAGCAGGTCACACACATGCAACACTCTCTCTCACCCTCTCCCCTCTTTGAAGATTTATTTCTCTCCGTTTCAGTCTCGGTTTTACTGTCCACTCACGTAGCGCAAAGTTGGCTATTGTTGTCATATGTTCGTCCGTCTGTCCATCCGTCTGTCCGCTTGTCTGTCTATTTGCGACCTTGATGATTTCTGGCAAGAGTCGGATTAGGGCTTTAAGGGGCTTTAGAAACATGCCATAGGCCCAAATATTTTGTGGGCAGCACTTACACATACGGTACAAATTACACAAAACCATCCATCAAAACTACATCGTAAGTAAATGCGTATGCATTTCAGTGCTAGACACGATGCGAAAAGCTCACGAAGCGGAACTGGAGAAAGAACGGAGCAAGTTTCTGGATCTGCTAGCTAAGACGTATTGTCAGGCTGATATGGAGTCATTGCAACGCCAACATGAGTAAGTCAGCCTTCTTTTTAATTGTAATGCTTATTGTCTGTTCAGCGCACTATAAGGCGGAGTTTCTGCATTCAACGCAACGTACGCAACGTACGCAACGCAACTGACATAGCTGGCTCAACGACCGCACCTTTCGTTTTGGCCATTGCGTCAGCTACGTCAGCTGCGCTTGTTGCGTTCTTTTCTTGCGTTTATTGCGTTTGTTACGTACTTTCTTGCGTGTATTGCGTTGGATGGAAGCCCCACTAAAAGAGTTACGCAACAGCGTGGCCTGAGAACACCGCACAGTAATCTTGTGAGTTTCATTTTCTCGATCATGTTACTTTTGCTTCTTTTTTTCTTTCTTTTGGAGCACGCTGGTCTTTTGGAAAGTTTGTGGAAACTGTTAGGCCTATAAAAGGACATGTTCGCAATGTATGTCGTAAACTTAACTATAATGTTTAACCAGAAAAAAACAGAACGGTGACGCGGTGTACTCTTACAAATATTTACTAAAGGCAGTGTCCTACTTTATACTGATATATTCGCGCTTTATGCTCTGCTTCACTGGCTTTTTATAATCCATATTATATTGCATAAAGTATTAAGCTTCGATCACGAGTCGTAAAACGAACAGACGTCATTTATCGCAGTACGCTAATAAGCATTGTGTGTCTGTGTGTCTGTCGAATGACGTACACCTGTAGGGAAGATCTAGAGCTGATTCAGCGCGAGATCTCGCAGTTGACTGAGCAGTATTCGATCAAGTGTTTCGAGAACGCAGCGTTATCGGAGCGTCTCGAAGCTCAGGCGAAAGCCATTCACGCCAACCGTCTTCAGATCCAAAATCTTCTGTCCAGGTCAGCCTCTGCCTACAGATTACTAAGCAGTTTGAACTCATTCATTCACCGTTGACTGTGACAAGTTGTTTTAGAAATCGGCAAAGAGGTCTCGGAGTTACAGGACCCCCACACGTCATTAACGCTCATCGCTTTTATGTGTCAGCACTACGTACCGTGCTGCACTGTGATCTAAATGTCCGCCATTGCCTTTGAAGCTATACGGCACTATGGCGCTATAAATATCAACAACAAAATCATCTTTTTTGTATTTACCTTTTATAGCTATTTTTATATTCGACTATAAAAATCTATCGTTATCTGCATATTAAATTTGTAGCAGTAGGCCTACTTTATACGATTACTTTTTGTTAACGCAATTATGATGTTTTATTGATTGATAATAATGCTTTTATTCGGCGCTGTTTGAAGCTAACAGCGCACTGTGTTGATTTTTGGCGTAGAAACGATGAACTGACGACGAGCGGCAACTATGAACTTGGTCGTCTCAGTCGCCTTGTCGAGCAGCAGATGTGTTCAAACAGCGACAGAACCGCTTTCGCGCATGACTTCAACAACCAGCTAAATGTAGGAAGTGATTAGATTTTAGTAGCGATCCAGGTTTTTTTGTGAATTTTGGGTCATCCAGGATTATTTACCATGTGAGATAACAATTGTATTAAATCCTTTGTATTCGTCAGGTGAGAGAACCATTCTCGGCACAGGTCTGATAACTTCCAGTTACATTTCTCACTACTCTGTGTGCGTCACCTGTAGTAAGTCATTGCCTTTAATGCTATGACGCCGTTAATATTATTCTTTCGACAGAAAGCGCAATATCAGCGTGTGAAAATTAGGCATTGGATCAGTTCCCGTAATTAGTTCCCCATCTGGCCTAAAGCAGGCTTAGCTCTGGATAAGAATAGGCGGGATACACACTACACAGCTTCGATCATTGTTCTGAAAAGAAAGCGACGTACAAAATTTATTACTGTTTTCTGTCAGGGAGCGCTTTAAATAAGAGTGGGGTGAGTTACACTGACTATTTTCAGCCAGCCTTTATATCGCCACATTTGAGATGGAATGTGATAAAGCGTCTGATCGCTGATAGAAAATCGAACGTGAGCTTGTGATTGGCATTTGCGTCAAAGACATTGATCGAGTTTAATCAAACAGTACTACGATTATCGCTGTCTTTTCGCTTTATTTGAGCTTCCAGGTAACAGTGATACGATAGCACTGTTGCATTTTATGACTGGCTCGGCAGATGGCGCTACAAGTGAAGCAGTTGGAAGTCCAACAGATACAGGAAGAACTGACGACCACTAAACGTCAGCTCGAGATCACAACACAGGTACAGTGTACGTATAGGCGTAGTTCTATGGAGGCTACGGTACCGGCCCGCTATTCCGAAGGTGCAGTGTGCAGATATCAGGGATGTTAAGTTCTCGAGACCAATGTGGTCTCGAGACCAAATTTAATGGTCTCGTTCTCGTTCTTGGTCTCGTTGTTGTTGTTCTCGTTCTCGTTCTCGTTCTCGTTCTCGTTCTGTAACGTAAACCGACTTTCTCGATCCATACTGGGACTGCATTCTGATCCGTACTATATTCGAATAGTGACTTGAGATTGAGACTGACGGGTGACTATGCCGGAGCATACCGCTGCCGGTGCTACTATGAGATCCGTAGCTTGACGGCTGCTATCAGCTGTTACTGTCGGGTTCGAGAGTTCGTCGACGGTATGTCGAGCTCCGAGCGAAGCGGAGGGTTTCGAGGCTGATCCGTCATTCACTATTGCTGCCACTGATCTGTTATCATCACGTACACTGCCTAACGAGTGACTTTCTGCGCTTCCCATACAGACGGGTATCCGTATCTGGCTACCAGTTACCAGCGATCCGTCGACCTTCCCGGTACGGTGCTACGGGTTCCAATACCCTACGGATGAGTCCTATCAGTCCAAGGGAGATCTGTCGATCTGTCAGGACTTATGTGAATGATATGGTGACTTGCGTTGACTTCGAGGACTGGAGAGGCAAGTGACGGTGGACCTACGAGACGGTGCTTTTATATGCGCCGACCGGGCCTAGCGCGCACGCACTGCACCTGCCTGCCACGTAGCTCGCTGCCACGCACGATTACGTCACGCTATTGCACCGTAGCATGTTAGTGCACCGTCGCACATCATTGATCCGTAGACTTCATCCGTAGATGTCATCCGTACGGTTTTTTGGCTACAGTTCTCATCGCAATTGTTCTCGTTTTCATGCATCTTGGTCTCGTGGTCTCGAAATTCGACTATGGAAAGTACTTATTATTGCTCGCAATGGTAACTTATAACTCTGGAGTCTGGACTCAAGTGTCAAAGTGACAGCACTAATCGTAAACTGGATAGTGGCTGTTAGACCTACAATAAAACTCACTGAATCGTAATTACAGAAGCTGCTCATGCAGGTGGAGTCACGAGTGCAGACTACCGGCTGTGTCAGAGGTCTATTATCTGGACCTGCTGCGTATACAGATCAAAGACTGTGCAATAGAATAGGTTGTTGCAGAGATCGCATGCTGTTTTATGACAACGCGTATTTTCGCTGCGGTCACGTTTAACCAATCCAACCAAACGAATGGATTGATTCAACTCATGTCCATGAGTGATTGTGCATAAAATGCAAATCTGCAGTGAACAGACTATACGGGCAAGACACTGTTAGACTCACTCTCAGATTGGTTCTGGTAGGTCTAATCTCGGTGCTGCACATGAGACAGATAGACCTACTGCATAATTGTGGTCTCTGTGCATCTGATTCATGCCACATCAGTTGATAATCAGGTTGGTTTATAAAATCACTTTATGCCGACGGTTATGTCAAATATTATATGTTAAACTTTATTCTTTCACTGTTCTCGTTCTCGTTCTCGCCATATTTTGGTCTCGTTAACATTCCTGGCAGATATGCGCCACAGCGCTAGGGTTTGGGTTAGTTGGAATAGTGGACCTTCGGAATAGCGGAGCCAAATCAGTGCGGCCTCCTTGCATATTGATGCGTGTTTTAAACGGATCCTAAAACGTCACTGTTTCGGCGAGTGTTTTGTCACAATTCATGTTTTCTTAAAACTTTGGAAGGTATAGTTGAAACAGATGTTAGGTTTTATCATGTAAACCACAGCTTATTTTGTAAGTGCACATTTTCGTTTGGTCGATTTCTTGACGAAATACATTTCTTTTCTAGGAACAGCTCGGAAATCTTTGGAAACTTTTCGAGAAGGTTTTTTCTTTGCGCGGTGTGTGGAATCGATATTTACATTAGGAAAAAACGATGTAGGCTTACACGACGTGTGCCAGTAAGAGGCGTACGATGTGATTGTTGTATAGGAGCTGAAAGAATCTCGTGAAACGTACGACAAGTTGCTTCAACTGTTTCGCGACAACAAGATCTTTAGATGCGGCTCAGATCAACAGCTGTGTCCGCATCGCGAGACAAACGATGCGTCGTCGCTTTGCCATTCTTGCAAACACTCTAATTCGCGACGTATGTTAAGCCGTTAGCCCTTACAAATCTGTAAAAAAATTATGGGGCTCAATTGTCTGTAAAAGCTAACCTTGTCTGCTAACCTATAATCTTAACCCTAACCCATTACATATTTTTTTACAGATAAAGGCCTAACAGATGTATATCTCGCTGTTTATTTTTTTCATTTCTTTACATAAACTGCATTATGGTGTTTGTCCGTTCGAGCGTCTGTTTGTTTGTTTTGTACAGAAAACACAAAAGCATAGGCAAACTAAAATTAATGTAAACGTTTCCTACAGAGCACACGCAACCAGTATTCGTATCCAATCTTCACCTGAAGATGTTAGGCTGAACGTCAAGGTCATCAGACGTTAAAAGCAAACTCCCCATCCTCCCCCCTCAGAAAATTACGCATCTGTGTTGAACAGTGCAGTGGGTGCGGTCGACCGCATGCATAAGTCTTCACAAAACGCGGCGACATCTTTATTATTGCCTAAACAACAGCTATAGCTGAGCTAGTAATTTCTGGTGTCATTCAGAAGAAGATCTAGCTGTCACGCAAAACTCTTGCACCCCAAAAAACGCACAAAAGCCCATAACTTATGAGTATGACTGAAATTCAGTGGGGTCCTAGAGGTTGTCGATGTACATGTTCGTGCTCCAGCCAGTTGTTGTGTGGGTGACCTGATCTACGTTTCCACGAGTGATGAGGTGGTTGACTAAGTGATGCATTGACGTGGCAGCGTAGGGCTTGGTTGTCTGAAACAGCCTCGACAGACGGGCTATGCGAGGGAATACAGAACACCGGCGTTTTGCTATGAGGTCTGCGATGAGCGAGCAGCAATTAGTACATCGCGCGTTGTTAGCTGCGACGGGCGCTGAAAATGGAGGCCCGAAAAATGGAGGACTGATTTTCATGTGGTGGATTATACTTTTGGTATGCAGGCAGTAAAGATTTCTTAATCCCAGCTTGCATCGTTTTGACACATTACCGCAGTGTTACATTTATACCCCGTTTACACGAAGAATCATACATGAAGCACACGTGAAGCACATTTAAAGCGACTTTAGAGCAAACTTGAAGCAAACTTTATGTATGCTTTGTGTATGCTTTCAGTGTAGGCCTGCTTGATAAAAGCTTCACGTGTGCCTCATGTATGCTTCGTGTATGCTTTTTTGTGTAAACGGGGTATGAGACAGCGCTTCTGCATAACAAGTTATGCTGACGCCGTGTAAAAATGGATGACCATGTATGCCTAGTGTTAATAACAAAGTCAGCTTACGTATACGAACTGCACAGTAGCAGGACGCGTATAACAACTCGGTAAACAGTGATTTACCTAGTGCTTTTTTCTGCTTCCGTAAGAATTAATAAACTGCTTTAATATGGTTTAATAGTTTAGTTTAGCATGTGCATTTTTGTCCTCCATTTTCAGTCAACTCGGCTGCGATACTATGGCCGACCGGCGCTGTTGTGTCTATAGGCAGCAGCGTGCAAGGTGACGGCATGTCAGCAATGGCGGCAGATGGTGAGTCGTTAAGTGCTTGCAGTCGTCAGTCGTCAGTCGACAGCATCAGCTGCTGGCACTCCACTGTTATTGGTCGTCGCACGTCTCCCATCAGCATATCACCGCAGACCGCATCAGTTGCAGCGGCAGCACCACACGTCAGCGATGACGTCATTAACGGTGACGTCACCTCCGCCAGGTCGTCGTCGTCGTGGCGACTTAAGAGTGAGTAGGCCTACAGTTTCCGGTGCTTTTCGCGTATAGATAAAATCACGGAAAATACGTAAAATTTGAACCAGTGACTTTATGCCGGTCGTGAGTGTTTCGACTTTGTTTTTGATATTTTTGATAACAATGCTGCGAAGCAAAGAATTGCCTTCCAGTTTATAGGCCTAGGCCAGACAAGATTGTCTGGAAATGCAGCCTACATGTATTAGTACCACGTGACTTCACAGTTTAGCTGTGGCTATTGATTCATGGATTACTGTAACTTGATTCTTTGAGACTTTGATCGATTGGCTGATTGGCTTAGGGTCTTCGACTGTAGCCAGTTTGAAGATAATAGTGGCTTCTATCCCGAAATCTGGAATTGAAATCGGGCGCAACTCCCCCCACTTTCGGGTTCAGGTTTTCCACTTTCGAACTCACGTTCTTCACCCTTCCCCTATTTGGGCTTTTTTCTTTCTTTAGGGGGAAGTTTTTGTTAAGGGTGTAGTGAAAAATAAGGGGGAGTTTTGATCTACATCCTTAACAAAACTCCCCCGTTTTTCTTTGGGCGCAAGCTGCGCCCACCAGGTGTAGAAGACACTGGATAATACGGCCACATGACAAAGTTGTAACGCAGAGCATTATGCTGACAGCGTTCATCTGCCTTAGTGCCCTGGTAACCTTGCGTTCGACTATTTGACCCACTTGGTCCATTAAATACTCAGATAATCAATACCACAATATCGTATCCATATTATTTTGTGATCAATCTAGTGTATTGATGACTGGTTTGTTCAGAGCGCCAGCGTGCACGGACCAGTCCGGAGATGAGTTATGTGAGCTCGTCGAAAACTACCGATTCCTCTTCGTCGTTCGTCAGTCCACGATCTTCTGGCTCCGACTTCGATGCCACTATTAATGCACTCTGATCATTTAACCGACGTCGATTTAGTTTAATATTATTTTATTATAATACAATCGTTGCCATGCAGACTGCTACAAAAGCAAAGGACTCACCCATGGGCGTTGGAACAGGGGGAGCAGAGGGAGCAGCTGCTCCCCAACTTTTGGCACGGGAGAGCAGGCCACAGCTCTTGCTCCCCCAAAAGTTTGAGCCTTCTGAACTGGGACTGTCCCAATAATTGAAGAGCTGGAACTGCCAAAATAGTAATCTGTTATCAAATTTAAGAGACGGCAGAGAATGGAATGGACTCGGGTCTTAAATACATCCAGATACTTTGGATCAGCTGGAAGACGTTACAAAAGTAAACAACAACAGACGTGATTAAGACAAAAAATTATGACAATGTGCATAAAATTTGAAAATTTACAAATGATACAGAAAAGCAGATGCATAGAAATCGGGATTGCCCTCTTTGGATCCAATTAAGAGTGTTCTCCAAAGTGGACACCAATTTACCAGGGACCGACAGACCAAGCCACGGTAACACTTGTAGGAATAGGCGGAATCACGCCAATGCCACCGAAAAAGTCTAACACAAGGCACTTCCGTGGCATGTCATCTATCGTACTTGTATTGTACTTGCCATCAAGCTGCTTGTTTCGTAAAAATCTATTCATTTTTGGACGGCACACCCAACTCGAACCATAGACACTAAATTTTGGGAGTAAACCTGTACCATGTCCCTATTGAACACTTTGCT
>Ga0209367_1011728_pt1 | contig 11584 bp, 5 predicted proteins | sample WorMetLIZISLAND2_FD_187412 | JGI IMG/M metagenome (GOLD analysis project Ga0209367, IMG submission 187412) | Marine gutless worms symbiont microbial communities from Max Planck institute for Marine Microbiology, Germany - Olavius geniculatus... ... | reverse complement strand
GTGATTTCCCAAGGTAAGACAGTTGCACTAAATAGATGAGGTGGGAAATGAAACCACCATTCGATGACATATAGTCTCATTAATAAGTGTGCCAAAAATTATTATAATCGGACATTCATTGTTCCACTTATTGCAAAAAATGTAGTCACATGCTTTTTTTGAGACACAGTGTAGTTCCGCGAAAAAAATCAGCAGCAGCAGCAGCGGTTGTCGTCGAAACGTGAACATAACTAGGCTATAGCGAAGGTTGTAATTTGTACAGAACGTACAGAGCGACGTAACTGAACTGAACTGAACTGACATGGTTTAGTTTTTGAAGAACTAATCAATGGGCACGCAATAATACATTACAGTAGGCACCGTCTAACGAACGTATGCGTCAATCACTGGCATATGCTCGCCCTGTTTGCCCATTTGTCATTTCGTCAAAAACTAAACCGTGTCAGTTCAGTCTGTTCAGTTAATTACGTCGCTCTGTACGCGCCTTTAGACCCACAATGCAGTTTATTCGCGTACTCAACGAATTCGCGCGGCGTCTGCAGCCATCAGAGTCGACGATGAGGTGTTGCGACGATCTCTTTGAGAACTGTGTAGAGTGTAAGGGTGAGTGCAGAGATGCGGCCTCGGGGTCACGTGACTGTCATGGCGGCTAGACTGCAGTCTAGCGTGTGTCGCGTCGTCGTCGTCGCCGTGTTGTTGATACGAGTGGCGACACCGTACGACGAGCGGCGTCAACCACGCTCCACTCACCCAGACTCCGAGCTGGACATCCACTCGACCGATTTCATCTTCGACATCGGCGCCGGGCGACGCCGACTTCCGGTTGCCATGACAGCGCCCAACGTGCGCCCCCTAGCGACCGATGAGATGTTCCGCAAGCTCGGCCACCACTTTGACCCAGAACGCATGTCCGTTGACAGGCCGACCGTACTCACCACCAGCACTTCCGGTTTCAATTGGTCACGTGACAATGACGACCCGGAACTGGTGCGAGACCTGCGCCGTCTGCGTTGGACGTACCGCGATCAGCTGACCGGCGCGGATAGGAGGCTGAGTGGAGCGGTGGTGGCTCAGCTGGAGCGCTGGCTGCTGGATCTGGCTCGCTGCGAGGTGGTGTACACGTGGCATGACATGGGAGATCTGTTCTGGCCGCGCTGGGTGCGTCACGGCCGGTGTGACAGCCTGGCCGTGTGTTCGTGGCCGCCGGGCATGTACTGCGCCCCGGCACCCAGCCTGACGCTGAGGCTGCTGCATTGGCAGTGTCGACGACATCGACAGACGACTCCCCGCCGTCTGCACCACCGAGTTATTCGCGACCAGTCCGCATCTACAGGCCCCGTACTTCCATCACGACCCGGAGCACACAGACATCATCACAGGCACGCTCAGCGCAATGGCGGCCGCCAGACGCCGCTCTGCCGCTGGAAGAGAGTTCCGTACCCGGTCACGTCTGAGTGCTTCTGTTCCTGCTGAATATATGCTCATTTTATGACCTACTTTTGTCGCCTATCTCTCACTGCAGATTCTGCACATATTAAATCTCACTCCGCTTGTGTGACGACTGAAACATGGTTCGGGTTTGTGTAGGCCAATACCAGAGGCGTTACAACTAATATTGCCGAGCCGTAGCCAGTCTAGCGATATTTAGTTGTAACGTTTTTGGCCTATACAGCACCCATTTCCAGGCAGAACTCACCGTCGATCATGATCATGAAATAAGTACGTTTCATCACGGTCTACAATGTCTCATTACACTCGCGCATAGATTGTGTTAAAACCTAAAATATAACTTTACTGTACGTGCAATGTAAGACTACTTACACACATTGATATTAGACTTCAGTCTAAGTCACAGTCAAGTCAGATGAATTATTTGACTTAAAGACAAAGTCAAGGCTTAATTAAGTCAAATGATTTTATGCACAAAAGTCTTCTCTGGCGTGTCAGACTTTAAAGCAACTGAAACGCAGTTCAAATCTGAGCCAATAAATTTGTTTAAAATGGGGTCAGTTTTGCGTTTGCTGTGCATCATCACTTACTGTGTTGATTGATTTTTGAAGTGTTAAAGTTGATAAAGTTCAACACTGTATTTCTATAGAATGAAACTGTATGAAAATTGACCTATAAGAATTTCTTTGCGAGCGTGGTTGATAAAACCACACTGTTTCTACACTGTGTCTAAAAAAACATCCCCAACTTTTTTGACTGTAACTTGAAAAACCAATTATCAGATTTTGATAATGCTTGGTAGGAATATTCGTGACACAACTTACCAACAAATGACTGTTTAGTGTCCCGCCTCACCCAATGTATGCTTCTGCACTACATAGGGAAGGCAGATCAAGCGAAATATGTGTTGAAAATAACAGAAAACCTGAAAAAAACATCCCGACATTATTGATCGTAACTTGAAGAAAGACTAGCAGATATTAATATTTTTGGGCAGAAATATTTCCGACACAACTGGCTATTAAATAAATGTTTTAGTTTCCACCTCACCCAACGTCTGCTTTTGCACTACCTGGGGAAAGCAGACCAAGCATAATACATGTTAAAATGAATGAAAAGACGTCGACATATTCCATCTATCCTAATCTGTGAGCCCCAACAGCCGGTCTGTTACAAGGTTTGACTGTCATTTAGCAGTGTGTCTATTAGATGAAGTTTAGGAATGTTTGTGAAGTCAAGAAGCGACTGGTACAGCCTGGATTGGTCTGGAGCAGAACTTTGTCGATACTGCTGTCAATAAATGAAGAAAGCGTCTCCTTGTTTGTGTTCGCATAATGGCCCACCACTTCAAGCAATTTTACTACAATCGGTTAAAAAATGGAGAACTGGACAAAATGTCAGCCAAAGTTTCAGAAATGTGAACAAAATGTGTTTTCACGCGTTATGTTAATTAAGCAATCATATCGCATTGGTTAAAAGTGATATTTTGCTGATTGTAATTTCCCCAGGTAGTGCAGAAAAAACGTTGGGCGAGGTGGGAAACTGAACGGTCATTTGATGGAAAGTTGTGTCAGGAATATTCGTACCAAAAATTATAAAAATCTGATACAGCTGTAATTGGTTTTCAAGTTACAGTCGAAAATGTTGGGGATGTTTTTTGAGACACAGTGTAAGAGTGTAGGTTACTTAGCCTTAAGCAAGGCTTGACGACTTTGTTTTCGTTTTCGAATAATTTTTAGTTGTTATTTCTGAGAAATATATCAGCCGTCAGTATTGTCGTCAACGTCTAGTTGTTATCTGCGTCCATTCATGTTATTCGTAAAGCGACTTTTGCTACGTTTGTTATTTTTTATTTATGTGTGCAACTTGTTCGTTTTACGTTATTTTGTATTTTTCGACATCACCATGTAGTTGTCGGTGAGCTGTATAAAGGCGCGTACAAGGCGGCGTAACTGAACTGAACTTAACTGAGATGGTCTAGTTTTTGACGAAGTGACCATCAATGGACAAGCAGTAGGATGCTGTCTAACGGCGTCGATGGCCTACGTGACTACGCGCACGCACGCGTCAACCAATTACCATGTAATGGGCTCTCTCTGCTTGTCTATTAGTCGGTTCCTCAAAAACTAAACCGTGTCAGTTCAGTTCAGACTCTTCAGTTCAGTTTAGTTACGTCGCTCTGTACGCGCCTTAAAGATTACACGGGCTGTTAATGTTATCTGAGCTTAAGACGAGGCCTAAAAGTTGGGCTAAAAATTTGTTTGATAATGCACGTAAATGTTGCATATTATACAGGGTGGTCCAAAAAACGGCACAAAGTTTCTAACACCATAATTAAGTTTGTAACCGTACGTCATTGAGTCATGTGTTTTCAGCAAAATGTTTCAAAAGAAATTCTTTACGTGACTAAAGTCAGTGTTTGAATACAGCAGTTAAATATTCTTTGTTATTACCGCTGGCAATTGAACTATGCAAAAACAGTATTATCCTCAACACCCCGATCCATCAAACGTGCTACTTTTATTCTTAATAGCTCCCTGAAACATTGGTCAATTTTAATAAGTTTTGGCATGCGACATTAAAAAGAAGCTGTACGCAAATGTCTGTAGTTTTGGCTACTTAGCCCTAATTTTGTCGCTATAGGCCTACTACCTTGTGAAATGCAGAAGTCGTAGTTTGATCATTGACAACAATGAATTCATACCTAGTATATTGCATGCGTCTGCTCAAAAAAATACTGATACCACAAAATCATCGAAAATCTGTTGCTTCGTTTTTATTTTAAAACTGTACTGGTAAGTCGACAAACTGAAATGATACATCAACAGCGAGTCATGCAGTTACTGCCAGTTACTGAACATGCTGTTGGCAAATGGTGTCAACGTCTATCGCTTGCGTTTGTGCTGCAGGAGGACATTTTGACCACATGCTGTAATGAAGATGACGTAATGTAGGGCCTAACACGTACATGTGACTTTTTGAGAGATAATCATAGCCAATCGTGTTTGTCGCTATTCAGTTAATAATTTCTGAGCCGACGCATGAACTAGGCCTACCCAGTAAGAATTCATTGTTGTCAATGGCCAAACTGAGACTTCTGCATTTGACACGGTAGTGTAACGACAACATTAAGGCAAGGTGGCCAAAACTAAAGACATATGCGTCGAGTTTCTTCCTAATGTAGCGTGCCAAAAATTATTGAAATCGACCAATGTTTCACGGAGCTATTGAAGAAATAAAAGTGGCACGTTTTATGGATCGCGCTGTCGAGGGTAATACTGTTTTTGCATAGTTCAATTGCCAGTGGCAAAACAAATAATATTTAACTGTTGTATTCAAACACTGATTTTAGTCACGTAAAGAATTTTTTTCGGAAGATTTTGCTAAAAACCGCATGACTCTGTGACGTACGTTGCAAAATTATGGTGCCATAGGGGCCTAAACTTTGTGCGTTTTTGGACCACCCTGTATAATGCACTGCGCATAAGCTTACCCGCGAATGCGCTCGAGTTAATACACAAGTAGCCCAGCTGACGCTAGGAAAAACCGACCGTATACCGCTTACGTCCAAAGCCAGTGTCTGACTTACAATGAGGAGAGAAAACGATTTCTCAGAGGTGACACAGTTCTATGCACGTTATGTTAACGGAACGCTTCTCTCGAAAGCTACAATCAACGCTGTAGGCTACCTATAGCAGACGACATCTTTGGACATCTCGCCATGCGTCGAAAATAACCTACGCAAAAATCGGACGCAGGTTTCGCAAATTTCTCTCACAGTAAAAACGCCTTGCTATGGAAGACGCGCTAAGCCTACATGACTGTAGCCTATCCAATTTCTGTTGCAGTACTGACCTTCAAGGTTTTTATGTCATTTGAAAGCCAAAATGCCACTTCATATCAGCGATTATTATTAATATATGTAAAAAAAACTTACCAGTTTATAACTGTGTGTAAGGACGATGTGATGATATTAGTTTTCTAAAACAGCAAAAATCATTTGGGTAACCTTAGATGGGGTTACGTATATGGCGTTCTTACAAGCTGACTTTAGTTGGTAATCACTAACATAGTCTAAAGCCTTCTTCATTTGATGTTATTTGTCGTATTAGGCCTACTTGCTCAATGTTTACTGATTAGCGTAGCAGCCGAAAATGTTTCTGTTATGGTTTAGCTAATGGTAACAAGAAAGCTAAAATATGACCCTGTGCCGGCACAATATTCAGCTAATCACACACTCATATGCTTGCAAACTGTCCAACTGCGCAGCACCACTCTAACCCTGACATTAGACATTTTAAAGCTGAAAGATAGTGCAGCAGCTACTGTGCCATGGAGAACACTTATATCAATATCGGATTTTTATGCCTTATTGCTTGAGTTATGAACGAGTGTAGAATGCATCATCATCATCATCATCTCTCTTTAATAAGACAGATTGACAAAATGCAACCATACAATGCACAGATGAATGGCCAGATAATAAAGTGATGGCACATTGTTGATGTCTAATAAGAACGTGAACTTATCCGTGTGCTTGCCATTTATAGGCCCTAACTGCATGCATGAATGTTCCGGCTGTCGTCTTGGCCCTACATTCGTTGTTAATGCACTCAATTTTAGCCTGAACGTTGACTATTATGGCAATGACCATCCGATACAGCAGGCCTATAGTATTTTGGTGGAAAGTGAAAACAGCATAATGTGATATAGGCCTAATCGTATAGTCATTACGCAGACTTTTACATTAGTTAAGCTTATATTATACGTTTAGGCCTATACGTTTGTGCACATTTTGGACAGTTTGGCCAAATCGGTAACCATTGGGCAAGTAGGCCTAATATGACAAATAACATCAAATGAAGGCTTTAGACTATGTTAGTGATTACCAACTAAAGTCAGCTTGTAAGGACGCCATATGCATAGCCCCATTTAACGTTACCCAAATGATTTTTGCTGCTTTAGAGGACTGATATCATCACATCCTTCTTACACACAGCTATAAACTGATAAGATTTTACATATATATTTGCTGTTTTATTGCCAAAAGTCAGGGGTCCATTCATGCCATTCAAATTTGGTGACGATCGGTTTAGGGGTTTTTGGTTGGCTGAGGTCAAAGTTTGTCATTTTCCATAGACTGAAGGTCGTCCTTACAACACCCACACTATCGTGTGAAGTGTGACCTTGCTATCGCCTCTTGGCCAGTTTTCCATTTTATTTCCTGCCACCTTCATTCAACCCCAAGTTTGAAAATGTTTCCCTTGAACTGGAAGGCTATAATTTTGCACTCCTCATCTGAAGACATATGGCTAATTAATCGTGTGAAAAGTTTCTTCTAAGACTTACCCGTTAACCAGAGTAGGCCTACATCCGTTACAGATGATGACGACGACGGACAGACAGAGGGACGGACGACAATCGGACCAAAAGCTCGACCGTTACATACATGTTGGTATACGGTCGGCTAAAAACTACACTAATGCAAAGTTTGGCTACAGCGATGCTTAGGCCTATAATTATTTTAATCGGACAGGCATGGTCTCGCCAAGTTTAAATCTGGCTCTAGAAAAAAGCAAAATGTCCAATGAGCAAAGAATCGAAAATCCGACGCTAAAAGCGCTCTGAGACTGATACGAGTAGCCATACAGTATGCGTTTACTGAAAAGCGATCGTTAAGGTAAAGATTAAAGAATGTTTAGTAAATGTGTGGCGCATGTTAATTGTGACTGCATAATTCGCTTATCACTTGAAGAACTGTGTGTGTGATGTTCTGAATGTTCAATCTTGAATCGTGATGCATGCCGTACCTAATGTATGATGTTGGCATATTACATTTTGTTTGAAACAACTATGAACATTTATGCATCTGCCCCTCCAGTTCCTTCGCTCCTAACTCGAAAACAACAAGAAGCCCAACTGTCGCTAGGGTGCAGGGCCGACCGTACTGGTTGTCACTGCATGACCTTAAAATTCATCCAAAATCGATGATTTTCATTTCATCTGAAAAAGAGTATGCCATTTCCTATTAGTGCTCAACAGCAACGTAGGCCTTATGTTGCACCGTTTAGCCACAATACATCCGTGACAGAAAGACAGACGGACGACAACAACGACAAAGGGTCGACCTTTAAGCTTGCAGCTTAACGGTCGGCCCAAAAAGCGTAAAATAAAACAAAATCTTTCTTCATATCAGACCAGATGCCAAAATTTCATGTTGTTACTGTGAATGTTCGAAGTGTCCACCGCCAGCTCCAAACTCCAACACAAGCCTTCAGTCGCTTACATGTAGCCTAATTTGATAAGTCTTTCGCAGCCTTGTACGTAGATCGGTGGGGCAGGTTGCCCCAGATAACCTGAAGCGCTTCCTTGACTTCGGCGACTGTTATCGGCTTTGCACCCCACACGTGAGAGTTCATTGGGTTTTATATTCGGCGAATTTAAAAGCCACTGATCTTCTGTGATGAAATCTGGACAGTTGGTCCGCATCCCGTGTGTGCTGGCGCGCCGTCCTGCTGGAAAATGAATCCGGCGACTGCTTCAAAAGAACGATAATTTAATGATAATTTATAAACAAAATAAATTACTGTTTATTAAAACGTCACTGTAACGTCATCGGCAGTAACGTGGTAACCGGTTTTAAAAATTAAATAGCATTTTTAGCTTAAACATTTGTAATGCTGAAAAATCGGTAAGCAGTCATGTTAAAATATAACTTCGTCGTTCTTAAACAGAATCATACTTTACTTGGCAGTTACATGTAAAAAAATAGCAACTAAAAGTGTAAAATTTCAAATTAAAATTCCAAACGGTTGCTGAAAATACAGCGTAAAACTTTAAAGGCTACTTTTTTGCCGCACCCTGTAGACCTAAAATGACGCCTTAGATGCTCGGCCATTAACTGGAGTGGACGGACGGCCGCATAAAATGTCGGCAGTCGGCGTCGTCATATCGTTTCTTCAATTGTTTACAAAGCGCTTTTCGATATTGTCCAGTTGTTACTGTGACATGACATATGGAGCAATTCGCAATACACTGCACCAAGACGTGTGTAATTCTATGTGACCTCACTGAAGCTCAACAGATGCCTCGTGACGCGGATGTAACACGGCATCGATCTAGAAAACACCATAAAACAACCGCAGCAGCAGCAGCTGCAGCAGCAGTGTACACTGTACAGGAACGTATAATAGGAACATGATTTTCAGTCCGTCCGCCACGACTAGAATCTATACAAATGCACAATAAATCGTTACGTTGACTTCTTGAAGAAACCCAGTTGTCGCTAGGGTGGGCCAATTGTACCGCCTATATCTGAAGGCTAGCGTCCGACTTCCGGTCGTGAAAAGAAAACAATTTCTCAGCGAGTACAGGTATGGCGGCGCTGCTATATCGAACGCTGCAATCAACGCTATACGATACGGTATTTAACGGTAATTTGGCGCACGTGCGTGATTGGCTGCAGAAACATTGCATTTAAAATGGCGGCCAAACCACTGTAGATGGAGATATGGTTAATACTGACAGCCTATAGAAAATCTTCATCGCCCTATCCAAAAAGCCAGTTCCCTACGACGTACGGTTTAACTACAATAGGCTAGGCTACATGCATTACAGACGACTACGACGACATCGTTTTTTGCCGGGGCTCCGACCCGGACCGCGTTGAGGGAGCTCGCGACGCTTCCCAGACCCTCTAATCGGCTGGGGGAGGGGATACCCCCTCCCATTCTCCCCTCGATGCCTACGGCGCCTCGCAAGCGCTTCACCTTGCATTATGGGGATAAATTGCTCCAAGGACTTGGGGGATAAATGCGCCTGGAAAACATGTGGTCACGGTAGAATTAATATTGTGGACTAACGGCGACGGCGAGGCTCTATTTTATATGCTAACTGGGCCGGATTAGGCCTACATGTATATCAGTAGCTGCAGCGGAAAATCTAACAATCTACGCCACCTATCTACATGTATAAGAAATTTGAGCTAATGCTCACGAGACGCGCGAAAGCCTATAGCAGTTCCGGTTCAGTAGTTTAGCTAAAAGTTCGGGTGTTCACGCTAAGTTAATATACAAATACCAAGTTCTCTATCTGGATCGCATAACGATAGTTCCGTGGCGCCACCTTGTGAATGATATGGACTTGTGTCGCAGCCCGAAATCGCCAACAAAAATCCATAAAACCCCCTATTTTGGCGTTCAAAGTCATTTAAAATCATTGAATTCGGCTCCAATCGAGAGCCAGTGTACGACTTCCTATTTAGTGATTAATAGTAACCTAGGCCCTGTCTCGCACCGTTACTGAGATACAGCGACTTATTGGCCAAAAATCGCAAATTTTGCCCACCCCCTCTCATTTAGCGCCCTTGTTCGGGGTGACCCCCTTCGAATTTATGGAAAAGCTTTACGGTTCCCGAAACTAGAGTCTTCCAGGCAGCCGACGTGAAGATTTGGTTAGCCTAGCTTGCACCGTTTTTGACTGATCCACTCGTGTGACGGACGGACAGACAGACAGACAGAATTGCGATGGCTAAGACGCGCTCAAAACAGTAGCTGCTTTCGCGCGTAAAAACTTAAAACAGGCGACACGTGTCGCGTTAATCGTTCATTTTCCCGCTGAAACGCATCCCCAGGTCTGCTGTTTGCTGCAGCAGCTCTCCTGGGGGACGTCCGTTCGTCTGTCGCAGCTTCAATTTCTGTCGTCTGTATTCCTCCCTCCTGACTATAGGACTGACGCCGCTGTCGGCATTCGCTTTTAATAAACAACAACAAAGTTAACGTTTTCGGTATGCGACGACGACGCTATACGGCTGCCAGCTTATGCATGGCAATGTAGTCTGGAACGTAATAGCATCGACACTGGTCAGTCAGCAAGCTGAGACAAGAAATCAAAGCAATTATGCTCATGAGACGCGCGACGTAGGTTGTCTCGGTCTATCTCCAGTAATCTCGACCAAAATTAACTCTTAAAATGTGCGCCGCAGTACGAACTTTTTACGAGGTCGCGAAAAATTTACTAAAACCCGCTATTGCCGGGGTTTAGGGTCGTTCAAAGTTATCAATGTCCCTACGGATCCTACCCCGGAAAGCCCGCCAATTCAGTGCTTGTTAAGATCAGCAGCAAGATTGTGTCTATAGGCAACCCTTCTCGTGGTAGATTAGTGGATAGTAACCGAAATCGCGCGATGCCTTAGTACGGAAGACTCAGACCAAGGAGTCGACACTTAAACTGTTAAAATCTACGTGTAATGCTGAAAATTTCATAAGCAGTGATTTCGGTGCAATTAACTCTTGAAATGTGTTTTACAGCCCGGAATCGCACAAATCTCAAAAAATCCCAATATGGGGTTCAAGGTCATTCAAGGCCATCGATGTCGGTTCCGCCGGATAGCTCGCCAACAGAATTTGTTACGACGAGCAGAAATGTTGTGCATATTTGCAACCGTTTTCACGCTAGAAGAGTTAATAGCGGTAAAATAACGATTTCACACTTGGAACCCTTTTTTGACTCTCTTCACTCATCGGCGTAAAATTTGCTTAGGGCCTACAGGAAACATGAGACACTTCAGATTATCCTATAGTAAAAACCTGGAGTCTTTGTTTCACTTGATTCGGTACCGGATTCGTGACAGACGAACAGACGTTATTACCGTAGACGCGCTAGCACATGATGTGTCGCGCGTAAAAACCACGCAGTGACACAGCTGTGGCGTCCTGGCCGGCCGGGGGCAGAGGCCGCAGTTGTGCTCCCCCAAACATTTTGGGCTGTGGAAAAAAATGTTTCTTGTTGAAAAGTTTGTGCCCAAAATGCAACATTTAGCGTTTTTAACCCCCATTCTGGGGGAAATTATGGACAAAATTGAAATCTGGAGCAATCTCATTATCTCGTCTGTCGAAAAATTGCAACTTCGTGTCCCGCCAACTTTTTTCATCTACGATGCCCCTGTCTTCTTCTTTATACATTACTGGATTATTGCCTCTATAGTCCAAACATCTAATCTCCACAGCCCGCTGGGATCGAGCTCACAGCTCTCCACTAGACTACATAGCTGGAATTTAGGGGTCCTACTTCTAAGCAGAGGGAGGGAAAGAAAAAGCGGGAAAGGGGAGAAGACAGGAAGAGAGAAGAGAACGGG
>Ga0209367_1011726_pt1 | contig 11586 bp, 10 predicted proteins | sample WorMetLIZISLAND2_FD_187412 | JGI IMG/M metagenome (GOLD analysis project Ga0209367, IMG submission 187412) | Marine gutless worms symbiont microbial communities from Max Planck institute for Marine Microbiology, Germany - Olavius geniculatus... ... | reverse complement strand
CAATACAATGTGGACGAAAATAAAATAAAACAAAATGGGAAATACAATGCAGTGCCAAAACTGAATCGAAATAACATAGTACATAAAATTGAGAAGAAAATATTCCGATGGAAAAAAAAGTTTTAAAAATTCTGGTAAACACTGAAATATAAACAAATGAAACAAATGCACTTCAACGTAAAATATCGTCCAAAATTAAATTAAATTCCAAATGAAAAACATTTAAAATTATCATTTGTTCAAAATTAACGTACGGTGCATTTCACATTGAAAATATTACAAATTCAACATGCATGCGGTGGAAATGAAGCATAGGCCTAAAATAGAACACGATAACTGTATGAGTGTTCGGATTATTTACTGTTTAGGCGTATCAAAACGTCACTGTGACGTAACGTCAGTAACCTGGTAACCCTTTTTTTGAAAATTATATGGTATTTTCAGCTTGAACATTTTTAATGCTGAAAAATCGGTAGGCAGGCATGATGAAAAAATTATAACTTCGTCGTTTTTAACAAAATCGTATTTATTCGGTAGGTGATGTAGAATATTTCAGCAAATAAATCTGTTAAATTTCAAATTAAAATTGCAAACGGTTGCTAAGAAAACAGCGAAGAACTTTAGAAAGCTACTTTAATTTGCCGCACCCTGTACTATGCGCGTTTTCTGGTCTCTAAATGCGTCCAAGATGCATTTACGGTACGGTCGGGACTGTGCCCGAACCCCACTGAGACCCACGATAGCTGATGAAGAAGGTGCTCGATCGCTGTCTCATCCCCAAGAACTAGCTCGATAACATTTCAGAACTAGGCCTACACGCAGACATATTCCTATAGCTACGCCACTGGTGGCGTCGTGACAGGGCGGCAGGGAGTGACAATTGTCCCCTCGCCTAAATTTTGGGCCGTCGCCGTTGGAAAATCGTCGAAGAATCTTCCTGTCGGAAAAATTTCGTCCAAAAATGCAAAATTTGTGGCCGAAAACCCTTCATTTTGGGAAAAATAGGAACAAAATTAAATTTTTGAGCACCCATAATTTCCTCTGTAGGACATTTGCAATCTGTCGGAAAATTGCAACTTCGTGCCCTGCCTACTTTTTTAGCGCCCACGTCGCCGCTGGTTATTGAGGCGTTTCCCCGCTATCGATATACAGTCGGTTTGTCCGTGTCGTTGCAGGTGCGCGCTGGGATGTTGTCTCATACCGTTCTTCGTCGACAATTTCAAAGACGCTCACCACAAATGTCCCAGATGTTACACTCTGCTCGGCGTATACAAACGACTCTAAACGATAGGCCTAGTACAGCTGTCCATCGATTAGGCCTAATCGCGTGAAGTGTGTTATCAGCAACTACTACAGACACATTCTCTCACCTAGGCAACTCAATATTTTGCGATGTCACATTTTGAGGCTAAAATGCACTAAATTAGATCTCGGCTGGGGCGCTCCGCCTCAGACCCCGCTGGAGGCGCTCCCCAGGCCCCCTATAACTGAATTTTAGGGTCCTACTTCTAACAAAAGGAAAGGAAAGGAGGAAAGGGGAGGGAAGAAAAAAACAAGACGAAAGGAAAAAATAGAAGAAAGGGAACAGGGAGGGGGAACGTCAACCCCCCTTCCCGAGCAAAAATTCTGCCTTGCCTATACTTTTAAAGTTGTGTTGTTGCGTCACCTTTGTTTGCTTATAATGTTTAAACTGCACTGAATTTGGTCAGTTTGAAAAACTGACCATGAAAAACTAGAAAGCAGTCAGAGCCCGCACGCCTCCGCCAAGGCAATGTTGTTCGCTAGGTGGCAGCATCATCTTCGGTTTCGCAGCGGTTTGCCTTATGCCCCATTGAAAGCAAAGGTAACGAAAATTTCAAAGTGATCCAGAATCCAGGATTCCTTCCGGATCACCCCCAAAATTGAACCACTGGTAGTTTTTGCCATTCCCGACATGCCCTCAAAATTTCAGAAATATCCTTCCAGAACTTTTTGAGTTATCTTGCTAACACACAGACAGACAAATAAACAAACAAACAAAGTCTGGCAAAAACATAACCTCCTTGGCGGAGGTAATAATTAAATTTGTTGCCACCAGATGTCATACTTTAAAGGTTAAATTCCTCTAAATTCGATTTTGGCTGGGGCTCCGATTTACTACTGATTGAACATCTCTGGAAATTGATTGATTAATTTCATTCATTGCTGTATAGGATGGAAACTGCAAAATTTTAATCAAATTTTGATTCTTTATTGAAATTAATCCATTGTTTTCTGTGTTGTGTATTGTATGTTTATTCAGCATGTATTTCATCTAATCGTTATTAATTATTATTATTTATGTAGTTCCTAATTTTTCATCTATTTGTCTTTCTTTCTGTTGTGCTACCAATGTTGGTGAATAAAAGATTGTCATAACATAAGGGAGCGGCATCGTGACTTGAAAAACTAGATGGGGCACGATGTTGAAATTTATCCAAAAGTCACTGCAGATTTCCAACAGAATTCCGAGCAACAGTGTCAATTTTAGACTGAGGATATGGGTGCTGACAAATTTCAATTTTCCCCCTTTATTATTCCAAAATGGAGATTTTTTTTGCGCCAAATTTTGTGTTATTGGACGAAAATTTTTGATGAGAAGAAAATTATGTACTGCAAAATTTAGGGGGGGGAGGTGGGGGACAGTGCTATTGGTTATTGACATCAGTGAGCATGTAATGTAAGTAGCTTTTCTGTCTCTACGGACTGAGGCATGATGTCTATATGAACAACAGTTGAAGCATATGGAACCTTTTTCATGTTGTTTACTGTACAGTGTACATTTTTGCTTTGGACAGGAAGGCTTGTAGCATGCATGTTTTATGTAGTGAAGGACATTTTGTATTTCTAAGCACATCACTGTTATGAGCAAGAGTAAACAATTTTTGAACCACACAGACATTGGTCGTTGTGTTTTATGCAAAAAGCTGTCAATAGACTGAAACAGTAATGTTCATCATGTCTGCGTCCGGCCTTTGTTGAAGGCCCTGTTTCATAAAGCAAATCCTTCATCGGACAGATTGAATGTTTCCGTCCCCGCATCACTGGTACCGACAGAGTCAATATCGATGTCCAGTGTCCACGTCAATATGTCTTGCCACGTAGTTGGCAGCTTCATCTCCATTAAGTGTGGACATGCTGCTTCAGCTATGCATCTTTTCTAACACTGTAACACATTACCGTAGTTTTTGTCACAACCTCCAACAAATGCTGTGACTTGTCAGTAAACAAGTAACTTCAGACACTGCAATGGTACAGCTAGAAAACAGTGATAATAATCACGGTTTTCTAGGTGTGCCATTGTACATAATCCCTTTCCAATAGCATTGTGGGTTAAAAATTGCCAATTTTTTTCCAACAAACACCTAAAAATGTCAACTTCACTCCGAAATCTCCACAGAATATGAAGATGGTAAATGTCAGCTCAATTTAGTATTTTAAAATAAAAAATTTTTGAAAAAGAAGCACTGTGCTCCCCTGCCACAACGCTGCATACTAATCTGAGATCTAGCAGTGAAGATTTTATGCAAGGAAACTTAAAATAAACTGTACTGAAAGATATCCTAAAATAAAATCTTGGAAACTATTACAGCAGAATAATTCACATATCACTACAATTAATGGCATCCAAGGGCAACAAACTACCGGAGCAACTTCCTGGCAGTGAATATTTCAACGCCTCGGTCTCTGTGAAGTGACTGCACAGTGAACCGTTTCCGCAGCATGTCGAGAAATATTAAGTCTCGATCATAGCGGATCTGACAGGCCAGGAGCACAACAGTTGCATTGTTTGACAACTGGTCTATCGTGTCAAGCAGATCACTGAATGTCTGCTCAATGTACACGATGTCGGCACCCAGGATGATGTCATACGAAGCTGAAAGCTGGTCTAGGTTTTTCTGACCCCACGTTAGCTCTCGTACTAGGATGTTGTCGACAGCGTTGATGGCAATGTTCTGATGTAGCACCGGTAACGCCAATGGTCTATCAGTTAACGTCACATGGGCTCCTGGGCACACACAGTGCACATGGCCTACAATCACTATATGCACTAACACTAGCACTACTACATGTACTAATACTAATTTCAACACAATGTACACTAATGTCAGCAGTCATACAGTGGAAGCCTGCTATCAGACTTTTCTTTTCCATAAATTATGGCGAATTGCCGACAGTTTTGCGTAACAAGTGGCATAGAGATGACAGCAACAAGTACATAATTTGACAGTGTGCTGGGAAGGGTTCAGACAATAGCTAGGGGATCAAACCACAACCTCTCCCATCCCCATAGCCGTTAAAACTCTAGTCATCAGCTATTTATTTTTTATAGTAAGTATGTCTCCACTATTGTTAAATACTATTTAAATAGTGAAAATTTTAAACAATTTAAATAGTCAGTTAAATCCGCGAAACTATGGGGGTCATTCAATAAAAAAATTGCTGTTTTGAGGATCAAATGACCCTCATATTTCAGTAATGTTTACTATTTAAATGCTATAGACTATTTTAATAACAACAGTGGCAGCTAATATGTTGTGGCGGCAACGTCTAATCTGTCCAGTATTAACAGCATTTTAAGCTAGGCACAACAAAAATGATCGCTGTGACTTATCAAAGCACAACTTTTTGCAGACTAGATACACTTCGCCTCCTTTTAGTGACAACAGAAACAAATGGGTAGTGGTAATATACTGTAGGTCTATTCACTGGCAGATCCAGAAGCTGGAAAAGGTAAGGGGCATAGCAAGCATGGTAACACAAACCAAGACCTACGAGGGCCATCCCAAAAGTTTCCGGCCTCGACATATTGGACAACGATATTTTCCACAATCTATACATCAGTGAAACATGCATTCTTTACTGTTTCACATGAGTCTGCTGCGGATAAGACGTCGATGTAATTTATGACGTCACCGAAAATAAATTGAAGCAATTTTCAGCGTCAACAAAAAGAGGCTTTAGTTATTCATCATCGTGAATAGCGGACACCATCATGATCAGATTTCAAATTTTAAAACAGATAATGGTCACTGAAGGTCATGTTATTGCTGAGTGCAGAGTGGTCTTACCGTACAAAGTCATAGTCGTAAACAGCCAGCTGGGTAGCTTTAGAGTTTAAACTAGACTGTGCTGAAAATTAGTGCTGAAACTAGGGGAGAGTGCGTACGGCTTGATCTCAGTCCCTCATCCATCAGGGGGACATGTAATTATTCACAAATTTTGATTTTCCTTCTATTAACACAACTTATATAATTGACAGTTAAATTTTCAATCAATTTTTTGATACCGTCAAATATTAGCATTTTATCGTATTTTTTGCTGAACTGCTTTTATTTATGGCCACCACAAATTAGACTATAGTATATAAACAGACAAAAATGACAAATTCATAAACGTATTTGTCATGGCTTTCGTAAAATCAGATGCCAAGGAGCCCAAGTTTGGTAAATCGAGCTACAGACTGAAAAAGTTTCATGCAACTACCAGCCTGATTCAAACGCTGCTCACGTTAGCACACCAGATCGTTTCAGCTTAATGCTCTATGACATCATAAATTACAATGACGTCACTTCCACAATCTGCTCGCACAAATAGGCAAGGAAGGTACATTTTACTGATATATAGACAATAAAAATTTCTGTCCAGAATATTGAAGCTCACAACTTTTTGAATGCCCTTTGTATTTGCATGAAGTCATGCTTGACTCAAGTGCTCTTATTTGCGGCGGCTATCGCAAATATAGGTTGTCGTATATTCACATATGCAAATGAGAAATTCACAAACGTATTTGTTAGGGCTTTCACAAAATCAGATGCCACGGGGCTACACTTTGGTAAACCTAGCTGCAGACTGGAAAATTGTCATGCAACAGTGAGCCTGATTCTATGCTGTTTGCGTTAGCGCTCTAAATCGTTTTGGTTTAGAGCTCTATGACGTCATAAATTACAACGACGTCGTATCCACAACCGACTCTCTAAAGTTCATAAATGATGTACGTTTCACTGATGTATAGATTGTGATAAATATTATTGTCTAATATGTCGAGGCCGGAAACTTTTGGGATGACCCTCGTATATAATGATGGTCAGGGGGACCCCAGTGGAGTTGAGGGGCAGAGACCCTATTCATGGAGGTCAAAGGAAAAGCCCCCCTCTGAATTTGAAAGCATTTTAGCAATCATTTGCAGTATTTCTGCTAAAATTTTTCATCTTTGAATATTTTATTTATCGTGCTGCTTCAAAGAGGAATGTAGTCGTGTTAGCCATTGCGTATGACTTAAAGGGGAGAGACATGGCCGGATTGAATCCACTGAATCCAGTAGTAAGCCTATTAGTAGTACCGAGCATAGCAGTGGCAATGCCAACTAGTCCAGTGCCAGCTCCCAACTCAAGCACATTTTTGCTTTGCACCAGTGAGCGATGTCTCTCTAGATATTCCGCTAGCACCAGTGCCTGCACACAGCAACAACCTGCCGTCTGCAACAACAAACTAACAAAGCCACTCTATTTAAAAGCAATTGCTACAGTATCTTGTTTGTGTTGGTGGTAATATGGTTGGTGTAGCACAGCTCTAGCCAGACAGCTGCAATGCTGCATAATATGTTACCACTGGCTAACATGTTTCTAGTTCTTTTCTCACACAGACATGCCAAATTTTTTTTGCAACTACTGCAATTTGTACACCAGTTATTAATAACGAGGCAAACACTACAGGTGATATTATTCAGCAGTACATTGTCACACAGTTGATGCAGTGTGGGCAATATCAAATTTTGTAACTTTTGCTGTTTTTGATGTGCTAGTCCTTAAATGTTGCCATTAACAAGTGTATAAACTGATGTTTTGTACATTTATATTTTCAACATTGACACTGACAAAAATCAGTTCACATATATGAGCATGCTGCTGTGGCCTTAAATTAGCCTATGAAGAAATGTTTAGTTCAGACTTCAGAACATTAGTCCACAACTGTCGTGACTGTAGGATTGCATTGGCATTGCCAGTGTGAATTGCGTATAAAAGGCAAACAAAACTGCAGCACGGCTGCAGGTTATGTAGATTTTTGTGGCTAAATGATTTCGTTTCAGAAATTTGGTGGCAATTATGGTGGCCATATTTTTCAGTGAATTTTTGGTGGTGAAAATTTATGCAAATCCAGATATTCTGCAGCGATTAAAAAGTCTAATTCCAAGGTAAACCTGCCGTTTAACCTCCTACACTCACCGAAAAAAATGGCTAACCCTATCTCTAACAGGTTTGCCAATTCCAATACTCACTGCCTAAGTATATATATACAACTTTATTCGTCAGAACACTGACAGCACAAAAGACAAGTACTTTGAGCAAAGCTCACGAGATGCGCGAAAGCCTATAGCAGTTCCTGTTCGCAGGTAATCTTAGTCTATCTCCATCCATTTCGTTGTAATTCACTATTTTGCAGCTAAAAATCGCCAAAAAATCATGTTAAATCAATATTTTTAGGGTTCAAGGTCAACCAAGGTTATCGATGTTGATAAATCGAAAAAGCCTGTCACCAGTGCTTGTTATGATAAGCAGCATGTCTCTGCCTATCTGCAACCGTGTTCATGCTACACGAGATAATTGCGGTAAAATAACCACTTTTTAGGGGGTAGCTGTCTTTGACGCCCGCCTGCGCCGGCCTCTTTGAACCTAGGGGGTCAGGACTTGGACTGCTAAAATCTGCGTTGAATGCTGAAAATTTCATACAGAGGTTGTCTTGGTCTATCTCCAGCCATTTCGTTGCAATTTAGTGTTGAAATGTGCGCTGCATCCAAAAATTGTGAAAAATTCACTAAAAACCTCTTTTTGAGGGGTTCAAGGTCGTTCAAGGTCATCGATGTTGATAAATCCAAAAAGCCTGTCACCAGTGCTTGTTATGATAAGCAGCATGTATGTACCTATCTGCAACCATTTTCACATTATTCGAGCCAATAACGGCAAAATGACGTCTTTTTAGGGGGGTACCCCTCTTCAGTGCCCTCGTTCCAGGGGATGTCCAGACGATGGCAAAGACGCACGAAGCATTCTGCTTTCGCGCGCAAAAATACAAAATAATAGAAAAATAAACAACTTAAGCATCAGTTACAAATCCGGTCACTGGCACTGTCCATATTCCTAACCCTGTCAGGCTATCACTGTCAGTGACCATAACATGCAAAACTTTAACCCAACACTATTCATATATATTCTCCAAACTTAATTTATGTTACGAACCAACAACTGTTTGACAAGCACCCACTGAATAAGCCTAAGCCAGAATGATATCACAGCAGTTGTGTCTAACTGCAAAAGGTAAATCACCCATAGTCAACAGCACCCTCTTACAACTTCATGACCTAAAGGGCGATGATCATTTCCATTTCTAAAGCCCTAAGCCAGCAGTAAGTGCAAACACAGCTTAGTTAAATGGGGGGGAAGGCCAGTCCTCTCCCATATACTGCCACTATCTTCCCAGTGATTAAGTTGGTACCAAATTATGCTACTTTGTGGCAGAGGCATTGCGTGTAAATAAGCTGCCCAAGGTTGTTACTTAGCAGTGGAATGGCTGAGAGTTGAACCAGCAAACTTGCGATCACCAGTCTGACACATTACTGCTAGACTACCAAACCTAATTGTAAGAGGCAATAAATACAAAGCGGCTCTGCACGCAGCCACTGTCTAGTGAATACGCGACAAGATGAGAAGCAAACAGAACTGACAGCGTCCCAGACGACAGCAGCGACACCAACATGGCGCCAGTCCTGAGCGATTGTCAGCGACACGTCACCGAACGTCAGACGGCGTTCACTGCGGTGGAAATCAGCAACAACCAACGACTGTTCGTCGTACGGAACCAGCGCAGACGACGATCCAATCACACGCGGCCGTTCACAGCCCTCGTCAAACACCACCCCCGTCCCAGCCCCCTCGTCAGACCTATGCTGACTCGTATGATCACAATAATCGCGCATTACTACTAAATTGAAACTCGGACAAAATGTCAGCGCTATCAGCTCAAAAATGACGCTTAATTTCATTAGCAAATTACGCCCGAAACAGTAACTCAAGAACTTTGTTTACTTCGTTTTGTTTACTTCACGTATTATAGTTTTCGATTAGATCACCTTTTAGTAGTTTCTGGTGGGTTTAACTGCCGAAACTAACCGACTATAGGAATAATGGCTATGAATATCGGTGAAAGATAGAACATGGTTGGCAACTTGGCCAGGGCTGATAAATCTAGGTACTTTAAAGAAAATGTTTAGATGTTTAGATTTTTAAGGTTTTAAAGGTTTCTGAATTTTTTGGTAGGCTGGTTCACCGTTCAATCAGTGTCCACTGAACACCATGACCAGCTCCCCCTAGCGACTGCCGTGTTGAAACACACACATTATCACAAAACGAATAAAACACTGCTAGAATGAAGGTAGAAACATTCAAAGTCGCATCTGAATCAATCCGTATTATAAACGTACCAGCACTGTGAAAATTTTGACCGCAGGTTAATATCATTAACTTTGTGATCGGCACACGCCACACCCGTATTAACTGTCGGCTTAAATACTTTATTCATTCTCGCTTTCATCAACTTCAGACCTCAGTCGTTCTGAGAGTCTCGAGTTGACTCACTGACTGACTCAGCTTAAGGCTGACGCTGAGTTTTTGTAGTGGTATTATAATGCCACAATCATAGTACAAATATAATATCAAAATATTAAAGTAAAAGTAATGTGTGGCTTGATAAGCTAATGCTGGCGTCTCGGAACTAGCGATCGCGATGTCGCGATCGAGTGCTACTCCCATATACACCGCGTTAAATTTACGTCAAATGTTTTTTTTTACAATTAACTTGATGTATGCTTGGTATCGGCAGTTTTATTATTGCAGTTTGTAATTTAATTAGGTTCTAGTCTATGCATTATTTCTTGTCATGAATTTAATGAAGGATGTGTGAATTTACAAAAAAAATGCGTGTGAATTTAGAGCACACCTTTAGAAGAATGGTCAAATGTCCTATAGATTGTGGCTAGCAAGACACCATGCATTATCGAATATTCATCCAACTTGAACTTGACAAATTTATGACTGCGTTGAATACTTCAACACCATAGAAGAACAAAGAAATTTAATTTACTTTCTGTAGAGTACCATACCCCGACTAGAGCGTAGCCCGGGTGCTCATCTCCCTTTCTATGGCCGTTGAGCCCTTAGGTTGATAGACCACTGAGTGCGTGACGCATGGCCAGTGCGACGCCAGACCTACGGTTACCTTCCCAGCCGCAGGGCATCACCGCCTTTTGACCGGTACCAAATTATACTGCTTGGTGACAGAGGCACATGTGTGTGAACAACTTGCCTAATGTCATTACTCGACAGTGTCCCGGTGCGGAGTCGTACCTGCGCCCCTGAGTGACCTCAGGATTACAAGTCCGGCACGATTACCGTTAGACTACCGAGCCACACATGTAGAGTAGCGTTTGCTATAATACGGCGCTCGGAAAAATATCACAGTTATGATAATGATAATGATAATGTCTAACAGTGTCAACTTACAGCGGAGCTGAAGAGTCTATAACAATAAAATACGTTTGAATAAAATACAATAAAATGACTAAGCCTACATAAAATTGTACTCCTAGTCATAAAATTTGCAGAAAAAGTGAGTTATGGATTAGAAAAAGTTGGCAGTGCAGGAAGTTTCAACTTAATTTTGTGAAAGACGGGTGACAGACACAAACACTCAAAATTTCTGACAGAATTTCGACAGACATTGCAATTTTCTGAGAGAAAATATTATGGGTGCTCAAAATTTTAATTTTGTCCCTAAATTTTCCCAAAATTGGGGATTTTCAAAAGGACGTCGAGAGCCACAGTGGGGCCCAGGGAAACATTCTCGAGGGGCCCCTGGGGAAAAATTTTTAGAATTTTTCTTTTTTCGAATGGCGCATTCTTGTGTACATGTACTTTATATTTTTGAGCGACAGCGGGGCCCCCAAACGTATCGCGGGGCCCGTGACAACTTATCTCCGCTCTTTCCCGATCGACGGACCTGCATATGCTTTTCAGCCACAAACTTTGCATTTTAGACGAATATTTGCCAGCGAGAAAAGAAAAAGAGAATTTTCAGACAATTTTTCGACAACCAAAAATTAACATAATTGTTTCCTTATACCATGAGTTATATGACGCCACCAGGGGCGAATTTAAAGTAGGATAGATACAATTAATCTGCCAGCGAAGGGAACAGAGTATTTTTCTTGTAGGACTACGCTCCCTCACACTTTTTTCGTCCAGTGAGGACTAGCCTAGTGAGTAGGCCTCGTTAATATTATTCATCTAAATTATTATCATTTTCTTTTCGGCAGTTGTCTTCTAAATTTACTTATTTATCAAGTTGTTCCATTTTATTGGTTAGTTTATCGTCCAACTTTATTTCTCGAAATTACTTCCGTTCCTGTTGACATAAATTGTTAGCTAACAGTCCGCAAATTGCCCGTCTAATTCTTCCTTCAAATTCGGCGCGGTCGGTCGACGTCACTGCGCCAACTCCCCCTCCCCCTCGGCA
>Ga0209367_1011725_pt1 | contig 11587 bp, 8 predicted proteins | sample WorMetLIZISLAND2_FD_187412 | JGI IMG/M metagenome (GOLD analysis project Ga0209367, IMG submission 187412) | Marine gutless worms symbiont microbial communities from Max Planck institute for Marine Microbiology, Germany - Olavius geniculatus... ... | reverse complement strand
TGTGTACTGGAGGGGGTTTTGTCCTACCCCAGTGGAAGAGAGGGGGTTCGTCCTAAGGGGTTATGTCCGGGGGTGTTATGTCCGGACAATGGTGACGGACACCGTTAATTATCCAACTATTATGATTGGGAATGGGAATATGGTCGCCTCCAACTTTTTTCTGCCATCTAACTTTTCTTAAGACTAGTTTGTAGGCATAATTATTGATGCTGCTGCTACTGTTGGCGCATAAGTAGTGAGACGAATAGGCTAGGCCTATATGGGCTATGTAAATAATTTGCTTAATCGTTCTTCCGAGAACGATTAGCTTCATCGCTCTAGTGAAGTACGGTCATAATAAACGTTAGTTTAATCAGTCGTATCAGTATTTTTAGCTGACCGTACTTAGGTAACGGTCGAGCTTATGGTACGGTTGTCGTCTTTCGTCCATCCGTCATTTGTAACGAATGTACTGTAGCTAAACGGTAGGTCATAGAAGAAAACTTTTTACGCGAATAATTAGCCCTGTGCTGTAAACCTAAGCACGCAAAATTTCAGCGATTTAGTGCAGGGGGAACATTTTAAAATTTGGGGTTAAATGCAGGGGGTAGGAAAAATGTGCGTTTTTCAACGGAAAACTGACCATATCTCGGAAACAGTTAAAGATGTGTCTAGGTTACCATAATTCACTAACAGGAAGTGGCATATTGGCTTTCAAATGACATGAAAATCATCGACCTTGGAATTTTAGATGACCTTGAAGGTCACTGACAACCAGTGCGGTCGGCTATTCTAGCGATAGCTGGGTTTCTTGTTGGTAGGCTCTACACTACATTAGCTTTCACGGTATGCGTGAGGTACAGTATTATATACGGTATGCAACGTGAAAACAAAATGCTTCATTTCTGGCGCCACGCTGTATCACAAGCCTACAAGTCAGATATAGATGTTGCGTAGGCCTATAGGTTGCGTAGTGTACGTAAACTGCTCGAATAGTCTAACTGCCTATAATTGCAGCTGGAGGCAGGCTGTTTGTTGTCGGCCATATACTGAGTCTAACTCTGGGTCTAGTAAATAACGTTGCAGGATACATTAATGAAGCTGCACCAGCGTAGATCACGAGTTACAGCAGTAACAACGGCAGTTCAATTACAGTTTACAGCATGCATTGCAGATACAGTAAGCGTGTTGCGCCGGTGGCCTCGCAGATGCCATGTAGTGCGCACACGATCGACACTGGCATATTTAGAATGCCACGAGGGGGAAGAGCGGACAGGGACAGGGGGTATTTACCCCTCAAAGTTTTGGGCGGGAACACCAGTGACCATTCCAACCCCAAACTGGAGGAATGGTGATTTGGAATTACCGACAGCGGGCATTCGCCCGTACGGACATTCTCCCTTACGAACATTTGCCCGTATGAACAATGACCTGCTACGGCGACCGCAGTGGCACACGAACGCTCGCATGGCAATTAGAGGCAATTAGCGTAAGGGCGGACTTTAGCCCGTACGGGCAATTGTCTGTGGAAGCGAACGTCCGTACGGGCAAATGTCCGTTCCCCCATCGACAGCTGCCCCGTAGTTTCAAGGCCAAAAATGCATCAGAATCGTTTGTGGCTGGCGCTCCGGCCCACACCACGCTTCCCGCGCCTCTAGTAGGCTGGTAAGGGGAGAACACTTTCGTTAAATTTTGCTTCACTTTCAAAAGTGGGGCTCCAGCTCCAGAGTTCCCTAAATACGCCCGAACAGGACCGCCGAAGTTAAAAGTAGTTAGCAGCGCAGCAGAAAGCCAGTCATAGCTGGCGTCATTATAACTGATCGGTGTTTAGAAAGTTTGTAAATATTTTCTGGAACTTTTGCGAATATCAGCAGAGGTTCGTTTCGCATATGAGTGCTTCTTGCTTCCTAGAAGTCAGCATCGTAGGCAGGGTAATAGTCATAAAGAGAGAGAGAATTTTATTACGTGAGCGGACGACCAAAATCGATCTGATCTGATTTCCCGTTGTCCAGATTATTCTATGTCACGTGCATGGTCACGTGACGCAGGCGACAGCGCCGACAGCAGTCTGCAAGTTACGTTAATGTACTCGTATTATGGCATATGGCTTGTGCCTGTGACTTGCAGGCTAAGCCTAGACTTTTACATAGCATGTCATCATACAGAGTTACAGACGTGATACGCGACGTGAGCGCTTTGACTGATTGACGGATGATGGCATTCACACAAAATGAAGACTATATACAGAGTGATTGTGCTCGCCGTTCACGCCACAATATTGCAGTATTTAAATATTGCAGGTTTAACTCGTGTGTCACATATCCGTCCGTCTTTATGTCCGCAAGTTTATTCCTATGCACACAGGGCCGGATTTAAAATCAATAAATCTACAAAACTGCAGTTCTGTAGATTTGCAGTAACGTGCAGTTGTTAACGGCAACGTTCAAAACAATTAAAATTACTGTAGTGCCTGAAGCTATATTTATAATTTTTTTGGCAAAAAGCTATTATACTTTGTTAGAACACCAGCCATATAGAAATCATCCACCACACCTGTTTTGTTTTATTGCTTCACCTTGTGAAGTAACTCTGTCCCTAAATTTCACTTTTTGTCACACAAAAAGTAGCAAAAAGAAAAAAATATTTAAACATGAACTAAAACAAATCTGCAAGTTTATGATATTCCTAATTGTTATCATAGTCAAGCATGAGGATGCGGAAAGGTGCATGTTTGGTAGTGATGGCAGGAACAAATGACATGGAAAACAAGATTCTCAGCTGTCGCTCAGCTGGGGCCGACCGCACCCCTTACGTCCGACAGACAACAACGACTTACAGCTTAGATAATGGAAGAATTCACTAAGAACGCGTACGTGCGCCGCGTGATATTATTGAAATACGATATTGGCCTATGATGTCGCTGTAGGAGGTCGATGACAGTGATGACGTCACGTCGGTCACGTGATCTGAACGCAGCGACTCATTGGCTCAGCGGTGGTCACACACACACACACACACACACACGGTAATGGCCCAAAGACACCCGTTGTGCAGTCACTCAAGACGCCGAACCACGTGGGGCGAGTTTGAGGACATCGATCCTTCCCTCTTTCCCTTCTTCTCGTCCAAAATACAGCTAAAGTCTAGCTGTACGAGGTCTACGGGGTTGAGGAGGTTGCTATATAGTTTCTCAGCTCAGTAAAAGTACAAATGACGCATTATGCACCTTTTATTTTATGCAAGTCACAAAAGCCTCAAAATGCAACTCAAACTTTTGGCGGTGATAGCCAGACTGATTTACTATACATTTGAGACTGAAACCGCATGAACTTTTTATCACACGCACAACGACACGATTTTAGGCGACTTCGCTTGCGACTGCTAGTGTACAAAGCCGAGCTGCAGACAGACAGACACTGTCCGTCGCAATCGCATGCACGCAGACACACTGTTTGAGAATAAGAGTCGCTTATGGCAGTCGCTAGCCTACAGCATTTCTACGTAAGCCTACTATGACTGCTCTACGTTGTTTTCGTTCAGATTATACCCATATGCATGAACATTTTCTTCTGCATTTGAAATGATGAATTTCGTACACGTATATTATATACTGTGCGTTTTGCACGTGTGTGTGTGATTTCTATCTCGGCAAATTAAGACCGCGTTCGTTGAAGTTGACGCCGACATGAAAAGAATAAGCTTTCAAAAATATTGAGTAATCGAACGCTTGCGCCGAGGGGCAAACGCGCCTGTCGTCCCATGGAGTCGGGAGTCAGCCAGTCAGCGGAGTAGTAGGTCTAGTGACAGTGCTGGATATTACCGGACAAGCAGATAAGCAGTTACGGTATAGTGGGCCAGTCTGGCAGTTATTGCCGGTCTTCATTTATTCATAACAGAGACGACTAGGCCTGGACGGGCCGCCAGCTCATAGCCAGTGGTCAATACATCAAACGACTGCAGCGGATTGCTTGCGTTCTCCTAAACACTCCACTCCCCACAGACAATCACTGCCGCTGACCACTGCGTACATAATTTAGACAAGGCCCCACAAACCCCCTGACAAGACACGTAATTTAAAAGTCCTAGACACGGCACGAAATTTATAACTTTAAACTGCACTAGGCTTAAAATTGTGGTCATCTGATTCTCAGGAAAATAATAAAAGTACTGGCAATATATCATCATCATCATCATCATCAGTGAATAGCCGGAAGCAGGCCAAAGGCCTCTAATTCCGTCCGAGGTAGACACTTTAACACAAATATCAACAAAAAACTAAACTAATACTGTTTTACTAACTGACTTCTGGTATACCAGGTGACAGATTTGTAATCATAATACAAACTAAAACCACGCCAGAGCAAACGAGTGGACTTCTTAGTGTCTGGAATGGTTTCATGGCTGATGAAATACCATGTCGTCTGTACATTCAAAGGACAAGCGAAGACATCAAGACGCCTGTGAATGTGTATATAAAATACCATGCAAGAATTGCGACAAAACTTACATTGGAGAAACAGGTAGAGCTTTTGGGGTACGGCTATAGGAACACCGACAGGAAGTCACACAACGTGGTGGCGTGGCGTAGTTGGTAACGCGTTTCGGCTGAAACGAAGTTACTCTACGCCGGGTGACTGCCTGCAGGCAGGTAAACCATCTCGATGCGAAGTCTGCCAGCTAGTTCGACTCAGCCTTCTACTCTCCGTGGGACGGTAAAATGAGTAGTAACTCATTTGCATGGGTTACGGAAGGTGGAAACCTTGGTACAGCTGACTGGAATTGCCTAGCCGGCCGCTGCGCCAGCCTGTGTCTGCAGGCTGCACACGGTGGCCGTGCGGCAGGCAGCTCTGGTTAGTAACGAAAGCGCATTAGAGGCGTGTTTGCGACGATGCGCTATACAAATTGACGACCTTTACCTTTTAACGTCATGTAAGGGCTTACACACGAAGCACCAGCAAATCCGCAGCAACACAGCAAAACAAGTCTGCAGTCATAGAACACGCCATCTCTTTGAACCACGTCATAGACTACGACCGCGCCAAGGTGATCGACAGAGAAAGCAACACGATGGACCGGTGGATCAGAGAAGCGATACACATTAGAAAAGAACAAGACAAGTCGATGAACCGAGACGAAGGGTCCTACCAACTTCCGCACATCTATACCAGCGACATGCGAGCCGGGTGCCCGGCCGGGCAGGGAGGCCCGCACATCCGGGCAGGGACGACATGTAAAATGTAGGCCTACAAACAAATCAAATTTCCCGCGAAGACGCACTATTCAACTTCATAAGTATGCAGATCGAAACAAAATTCTACGCTGAGCGCCGTGAGCGGTGCCCGAACATCCGGGTCTAGCGATACATGAGTCGACTGCCCGGCTGTCGGCCACAAAAAGCATTGCAATGCAATGCTTTTCTATGTCTCGTCGGGTGCCAGCGACACACGAGCAGGCTGCCCGGGCCGGGTGTCCGGTCCCGCTCAAAGCGACTCGTGTGTCGCTGGCTTTCGCAGAGACACCTGGTGCACAGTCGTTCTGACGAAGGCAGCAGCGGTTGTCGAAACGTCAACAAAAACAATTATAAAAGGTTGTATTTTCAGGAATTCTTCATAACTTTTGAGGTTACTTTTCTCATCTTCGACAAAAGTAACTTGATCCCCACAGCTCAAAGCTCCGACATTTTTAGCCGATCTTTATCTGTCCCATTGCTATAGCATACCAAGAGACAGATTATAAAATCACTTGCCTCTGCCTGTCATTCTGACAGTCTGTCTGTAAACGCTCCTACGGTCGCAATTTTGATTCGATTTTGATGAAATTTTGCACAGTGATTCGGGGCCCGAAAAGTAAGATCGAGTTTGTTTTGGATAAAAATCTGATAACTCCTTCCCTTATTTTTTCCCAATTTTTAAAATAATTGCATTACGGCCTATGGAAAATTTAAAGCGGTATAACTCGATCCCCGTAAAAGATAATTGCGCGCTGTTTGCACCTACCCTCCTATTTTCTGGCCGGGCTATCCGACGGTGTCATTTAAAGTTATCCCCTGCCGATCCCTCTTGCCATGACAACGAATTTTGGGACAAAATTGACTACAACTCGGCCCCTGTGAAAGATAACTGCTCACTGTTTGCACCTACCCCCTATTTTCGGGCTCGCGCTATTCGATGGTGTCATTAAAATTTTTCCCTTGCCAACCCCCGTTGCTATGGCAACATTTTTTTTTGACAAAATTGACTATAAAACGGCTCCCGCAAAAGATAATTGCACGCTGTTTTCACCTCCCCCTATTTTCAGGCCCGAGCTATGCAATGGTGTCATGTAAATTTTTTTCCTGAAGACCCCTGTTGTCATGGCAACCAACCGTTTTTATTCAAAGACAAAATTGGCTGCAGGCTCACAAGAGCGTCAAACGTTGAAACGCAGCTGCTAGGCTATATAGCGTGGCAATGGGACAGATACCTTGTTCCACAGAACGTATTTCTAGTTCTTATTGAAAATTTGAAAATATCAAGGGCCGTGTAAATAAAACGTCGCCGAAAATGTTGCGTGGTTGGCCGTTCCGGTATATTTCACTGGCGGCCCAGGTTGTCGGTAAGCTTGTACGTACATATAGGTATAAAGGTGCTGATAAAAACAGCACATACGTAACCCAGCGGCATTGGCAATCAATCAATCAATCATTCTACAGTGTCATCGACAACGTGTTGCATGCACCCACTGATGTGGTTTGCGTTTTGATTTATTGGTTCGACATTTATAGAGTGTTTACACGATCCAGCAAACGTCCAGCAAATGTATTCAAAATACACGCGAATTGCTGGACGTTTGCTGGATGTTTGCTGGATCGTGTAAACACTCCTTACTGCTCGCGGTAGCGACGACAGTATTGTTTGCAGCGTCGTTGCTAAGTTTTTTGTTTCTCCATTTTTTTGCTGCCACGAAAACTCATGAACTGCTGAACATAGCTTGATGACATTTGCGCGAACGTGTATTTTGACAACATCTAGAACTCTGTTGAGTTTCAAGGTCATACACCAGAGGTCAATGTGACAGGTTTTAATTTTAGATTGCTTCACCATTGCGAGATACGGCAAAACGCTTGTTAGCAAGATTGCAAAAAAGTTACAGACGAATTTGCCTGAAATTTTCAGGAAAGATGTACATTTGGCCAACAAAAGACAAAATCCTCCAAAGCATAATTTTGCCCCGTATTCACGAAATGTTCTACAGGCATAGCCCCTGATTACCCCTTAGCCTTGAACAAAGCTTGCCCATCTAGTTTGCCTTCGCTTTCAATCGTTTTCTTTGTTTTCGTTTTAGTTATCGTTAGCAAATTCACTATTTTTTCGTATTTGACAATTTTCGTTTTCGTTAACGCAAAATCGCGCTGCTGCCAACAGTAGCGTCAGCTGTCTGTCTTGCAAAGCCAACTACAAGCTAAGCTATATAAGTCTTTTTTCCACGATGTCAAAATAAGTCTATTTCACAGGCGGTGATTCCCCACGGGGCAATTGCCCCATCCCCTCCCATATCACGGCCGTGCAAAAGCTTGTAGTTGTGGCCGCGATGTCCCCAGACGTGTCTGATTTTCGAATATTTTTTGCATTAGTAAAATTACTAATACGCGCGAGAGCTAGCATAGCTATAGCGCGTATTAGCTACGGTAATTCTGTCCATCTGTCCGTCACGACCCGGTACCAATCCAAGACCAGGTGAGATAGAGATTTCGGGTTTTCACCGTATGATAGCTTAGTGTCTCTAGTATTTCGTGACAAAATTTCATCCTGCTGGGTAAAAAGCATCCCCTCGAACGAGGGGGCGAAAGAGGGGCACCCCCTTTAAAAAGCGTTATTTTACCGCTATAGGCTCGTCTAACGTGAAAATGGTTGCAGATAGGCACATACATGTTGCTTATCATAACAAGCACTGGCGTCTAGCTTCTTAGAAATGTCAATATCGATGACCTTAAATGACCTTGAACCTTCAAAATAGCGGGTTTTAGTGAATTTTTCGCGATTTCGGGCTGCGACGCGCATTTTAAAAGTGAATTGCGCCAAAATGGCTGGAGATAGACCAAAACAACCTGCGTGTGAAATTTTAAGCATTGAATGTAGATTTTAGCAGTCCAAGTCCGAACCCTCTACGTTCAAGGAGGGTTGCGCAAGCGGGTATCAGAGAGGGGTAACCTTCTAAAAAGCGGTTATTTATCCGTTGTTGGCTTGTCTAGGTAAAATAGTTGCAGATATATGCACAAACATGCTGCTTATCATAACAAGCACTAGCGACGAGCTTCTTAGAAATGTCAATATCGATGGTCTTAAATGACCCTGAACCCCAAAACATTGGTTTTTAGTGATTTTTTGGCGATTTTTGGCGGCAAAAGAGTGAATTGCGACGAAATGGATGGAGATAGACTAAGATTGCTTGCGAACAGGAACTGCTATAGGCTCTGGCGCGTCTCATGAGCATTAGCTCAGATTTCTTGTTGTTTTTGCATATCGGCGTCTGGTTCAACGTTAATACCAATAAGATCTCTCACGGAATACTTCTATGGCTGGATTTAGGACGTGAGTAGAGGGGCGGACAAAATAGGACCGTGTAGGAAGGAAACAAAGAGGGAAAAGGCGCTTCACAAAAAGCAGCCCCATATGCTACAGATTTCACATTAGAGGATTTTTAAGTGGCCTAAGTACAAACTGCAAGGACCACAAGTAAAAGACTGTTTAACCCAGTTCTAATGACAGCGCATTAGAGGCTTTTTTGGCGTAGATGTGCTATATAAATTCACATTTTACTGAATTACTTACTCACTTACAAAATGTTCGCACAGAGAGGGATTAGCCCAACAACGTAACATTAGGTTCTTTGAACTTTACGGCGTCTAATACTCAAACCCACTTGCCACGTTTAGCCCCAGCAGGGCCTATACCGGCCCTGTGCAGAAGACCCTGTGCAGAAGAAAAAAAGACAAAAGAGCAAGTGGAGGAAAAGCAGAGAGAAAAGCGTAGTGAAACTGAAAAGAGGGAAGAGTGACCCACCCATTCAGGATTCAGCAGTTTCAAAATTTGGCGAATGTGCAGCGTTTTTATGATGCTTCTGCCTAAACACCCGGCCGGCCCGGCTTAGCAGTCAGCGCACTGCAAACGACGATAAAGCAACGACGTGAACAAATTACACACGACCATAATATAGCTAGTAGCTACGTCATTAACGATGCACCGCAGCTCAGTGCTGCCTGCCACGTGGGTGGTCCATGAACAGGGGTGTCATCGTCGACTACGCTCAAAGCGTAGACTGTTACATTTCTCAACGGGTGGGAGCAATTTTTAAGACTTCTGGGGGTCAGTCTGTCATCGCTTTAACGGTTTCACCAGAAGTGTTTTGCGAAACTAAAAATGCACCAAATTAATTTTCGACCGAGCGTTTGCTTCGGACCTGCTGGGGGAGCTTAGAACGCTCTTCAGACCCCGTAATCGGCTGGGGAGTGAGATAACCCATTTCGTCGACGCCTGCCAGCCGCGACCTCTCCCCCTGGAATAGTTTTGTGTAGGCGTTCATAAGTATTATCATGGTTGTTCATATCTAGCTCTCATTCAGGCAGAATGCAGCACCTAAGTTTGGAGAGGGAGGGGTTCGACGTTAAAGAGAGGGCTGTTTAAACATTAAAGGGCGGTGCATGGGTGGAACTTGCTTGCTGCGTAGTGTGTCCAAGGGGGGATAGACGCCCATGATGCAAAATGTTCCGTTCGCCTATCCATCCAACCATTTCTTTTCTGATACTCTTGCAATTCAACGCTGTTAATAATTAGTTAGGCCGCCCGTACGTCAGTAACGAGAGGTCTTATGTTTTACTGTTTTTTTTTCAGTGCGAGATATTTGAAGTCCGTCGACCGATCGAATATGGTGAATTTGGTTAACAAGAAATTTGAGCTAATGCTCACGGGACGCGCGAAAGCCTATAGCAGTTCCTGCCCGCAAGAGTGACCCACCCATTCAGGATTCAGCAGTTTCAAAATCAAAAGCAGTTTCAAAATGATGTATCAGTCACCCATCGCAGTACTAACCGGGCCCGGCGTAGAGTAACTTCGTTTCAGCCGAAACGCGTTACCAACGACGCCACGCCACCAACGCCAGTATCGTGGCGCCGCCTTGTGAATGATTTTGTGTTGCAGCCCGAAATCGCCAAAAAAATCCATAAAAATCCCTATTTTGGCGTTCAAGGTCATCGACTTCGGTGCCAATCGAAAGCAAGTATACGATTTCCTATTAGTAACCTAGGCCTTATCTCGCACCGTTACTGAGATACAGCCACTTATTGACCGAAAATCGCAAAGTTTGACCACCCCCCTCTCATTTAGGGCCCTCGTTCGGGGTGACCCCCTTCGAATTTATGGAAAAGCTTTACGGTTCCTGAAACTGGAGTCTTCCGGGCAGCCGACGGTGAAGATTTGGTGATCCTGGCTTGGACCGTTTTTGCCTGATCTACCCGTGTGACGGACAGACGGACGGACAGACAGACGGACAGACAGACGGACAGAATTGCGATGGCTAAGACGCGCTGAAAGCAGTAGCTGCTTTCGCGAGTAAAAACCCACAAACTTTAGTTGTAAGTTTACCCATCCAAGATCACCACTGCGTGATTGCGTTCGGGCACGTGACGTTGCTAAAAGCAAAATTTCAACCCCTAAATTGTCTCTCCATCAGCATCGGACTTACGGCGCCGGGTGACCTCGCTTTAAGCTTTGTCCCAAATTTTAGTTATTACAATTTTATTAATAGTAAAACAGGTTTAATGATTAATTGTGCGATTAATCTTCAAAAAGTTATGAGTTTCAGTATTTCGTGCAAACGTTTCATGCAAACTGCAGAGCTGGAAAATAGGCCTACGTTTAAAAAATCTAGTTTCTAAGTTAAAAATCCCAAAAACTTGAAATACCAGTTTTTAGGTTTTTAAAGGTTTTTATTTGTTGTGCATTTTGAATTGCAGATGATATTCAATTTTATGATTTTAGTTCATAGTTTTGAGTTTTGATGTACAAATATACGTACGCATAGAAAACAATGTGACAGAAAGAAAGGTGTGCATAAATTAGATGCTCTTCCAAAACCGTAATTTTGTGTCCGGTCTTCGTTGTACGCTAAAAACCGCTAACAACCATTTAAAACCATTTAAAAACTTCAATAACCTAAAAACCGTAATCTTTTCCCAGACACCTAAGTTTTTCCAGCGCTATCTATACGATATTTCTCCACCATTGTGGTGAACAAAAATTTACATTAGACCCACACACACACCCTGCACACACACGGGTGTCTCAGGTCTTGAGACGGTATATACAGTGCGAAGACTCAAATTCAGTCGTCTAGACGGTTTGGTGACACCTTATCACGCGACATTTAGGGCCGGTTTCTGGATCTTTTAGTTAACTGATCGGTTAGCAAACCGTCTGTTAACAGTAACTCGCTAGTTAAGTTTGTGCGCGTTTCTGAACAAAATCTGACTGGCTGTCAGCTAACTCAGCGGTAAACTATAGTTGCTTAGCAACGATGCACACGACACTTATCACTTCCGCCTAGCCACTAGGCCGTGGCCTAGCGCAGGCGG
>Ga0209367_1011723_pt1 | contig 11590 bp, 9 predicted proteins | sample WorMetLIZISLAND2_FD_187412 | JGI IMG/M metagenome (GOLD analysis project Ga0209367, IMG submission 187412) | Marine gutless worms symbiont microbial communities from Max Planck institute for Marine Microbiology, Germany - Olavius geniculatus... ... | reverse complement strand
GTGCGGTGGGTGGAAAAACTTCACGTTTACGCGCCATAAATTTCTGCTTGTAACAGTGAAAGAATGGTTAAAATCGGTGCTGAATTACCGAAGTTATCCCAAAAATAAAACTGGGTATCCGTTTTTTGGACCACCCTGTATAAGATCAGTGTAATATTGAGGACCGACCGACCGACCGACCAACGACCGACCTCTGTTTCTGGAAGAGCCTTCCAGGAAGAACTTCAAACGGCGATATCTCCATAACGGTGCTAGATAGACGCATGGTCTTGTCCATATTGACCATGCGTCTATCTAGCACCGTTATGGAGGTATGGCGCCTCAAAGATAATGGAGTCACGAGTTTGAACTTTTGGGGTCACGTGACGAGATGACGTCAGTTGCACGGTTGATGCTGTCGGCGAGGTGAATGCTGTCGGCACCGCTATTTGCGGTGTGAGAAGAAAGGAACTAAAAAGCAGTTAAAAGAATACAAAAGAAAATAATGCGCGCAAGGAGTACATTAGATTGGTCACAATCTAGTACATTTCTTGTTTAAACAATATATTCCCATGACTTTGTGATACAGACTTTTTCTAGTAGGTTAGTTGTGTGACCAGAAGTAAGCCTACATGCCGGCTTTTTTGTTGCTCTTCAAACTATAGAAACCAGTTGGCACTGTCTATACAATATCTTTTTCGTTAAACGCATCATAACGATAACTTAATCGTGGACATAATTTCATTTTGCCCCAGTAACTAATTTGATAACGTTTACATTGTTAAGTGGGCAATTGTTATATATTTGTGTAATATTTGGTTTTACTCTGTCGTGCAGTCGGCTCTATTGTTTTATACTGTTTTTGATATGCACTGTTAACAAAGCACGTCAGTTTAGTTAGTCTACTGCAGGTCTATACTAACGACCATGCACGAATGCGCCGATGTACCTTATGTGTTTTGATTAATGGCGCGTTCTCTACTCGACGCCGTGTTCAATTCAATGAATGATTCAGAAGGATTCGTCTTCTATATCTAATCACGCATGCGCATCGATGCTGCTCTAGGCTAATATCAATTACCGCCACTATTGATTAGTACGGTAAACTGACCATCTTTTTTATAGTCTTTGCAACAGACAATGCCATGATTATAGGCCTACCGCCGTCCGCCAACGGAGGCACGAAAATATCTATTTCTGGATTGTTGATCCACTGCAGTATTACGAATTAATTACTCAGTTAATCGGCGTGCCATAACTACTGTGCCAGTCCGCATTTGGCTTTGCAATTCGTTTCGATCTGCAGATATTTTCGTCGTAATCAGCGCACAATGTTACCTGAAATTTTACACCAAAGAAGATGTGACATAGCTGACAATCTTATTTCGTGATTTAGTTGCGAGCTAGCGAAATATTGTCTCGTAATGTTGTATGATTTTTCATCGATTTATCCAGCACTAAATAAGAACTTTTTTCAAGGAAATGGTAACCGCTTGGAGCTCTACCATCACATATTGTCAAATATGTCAATTTACCATCAAGTTTGGCACTTAGAACCTGGCTGTTATGATTCGATTTCTTATTCTGTTTGTTGACTTTCAATTTCAGGTTGTAATAGACTATTATGATAGCTTTTATAAAAGATTTTTTATCACCTTTTATTTTATACATTTTTATTAAACTTGGTCTTAGTGGCCATTTTACTCCATCTGTGTAGTTGAGTTAAGCTGACAGTTTAGAAAGCGCGGTAAGTTATATGAGAATTCAGATGTATTTGTTGCTACTTATATGATGAATGTTCTAGACGCCGAATGTCACAAAAATGTTTCTCTCGTGAATAATTCACCGCATTCGCCTGCAATCGACGAGCCACTCTGCAGCTCAACTTCGGCGTAGCTTAGTCGCTGTAACCCTCATGACAATAATTCATCCTTATAACTCTTAGAATGGTGTCATTCCGGACACAACAAAAAGTTTGGTCAACGTTAAAAACAGGTCGTAAGCTGCACGCTTCATCATAATGCTATTGTTAACAAGAAATTTGAGCTAACGCTCACGGGACGCGCGAAAGCCTATAGCAGTTCCTGTTCGCAAACTGTCAGTCTATCTCCAGCCATTTCGTCGCGACTTTTACTGGCGTAACGCCCTTGATGCCTTCGTGCGCAGGTTTCCTTGAACCTAAAAAATCGAGACTTGGACTGTCGAAATCTACGTTCAATGCTGAAAATTTCATACGCAGCTTGTCCATGTCTATCTTAATTGGTTTCGGCGCAATTCGCTCTTGCAATGTGTCTCGCAGCCTGAAATCGCCGAAAAAATCCATAAAACCCCCTATTTTGGCGTTCAAGGTCATTCAAGGTCATTAAATTGGGCGCCAATCGAGAGCCAGTGTACGACTTCCTATTAATAATTAATAGTAACATAAGCCCTGTCTGGCACAGTTACTGAGATACAGCGACTTATTGGCCAAAAATCGCAAATTTTGCCTACCCCCTCTCATTTAGCGCACTCGTTCGGGGTGACCCACTTGGAATTTATAAAAAGCTTTACGGTTCCTGAAACTAGAATTTTCCGGGCAGCCGACCCTGAAAATTTGGCCATTCTAGCTTGCACCGTTTTTGACTGATCCACCCGTGTGATGGACAGACAGACGGACGGACAGACAGAATTGCGATGGCTAAAACGCCCTGAAAGCAGTAGCTGCTTTTGCGCGTAAAAATTAGTGTTTTTATTTGTAGGTTTTATCGGCATTTTCAGCAAATTTACTTAGCAACGGATAGACGCACTGACATATGCATCCTATATTTTTTATTTAGTCTCGGGAATCTCATAGTCCGCGGCGGAGGTCTAAATTGGCTGAGTGCTTTTTAGTCATCGGCTGTTTTCGGGAAAACGTGATTTTGTGACTGACAGTCAGTCAAGTGTATTTTTGTATGTAGATTGTAGCGCAGTGCCGACTGCAGAGTACAAGGTGAGTCAAAAAAATGGCACCATTTTTGTATACCTTATAACTTCAAAGAAAGAGTTTTGAAAATCGGTTAATATTTGGTGAAGTTATGAGACCTATACAATAAATGGTGCCATTTTTTGGCCCACCCTGTATAGTGCGAGTTGCGCGTTTATCTATAGCCTTTAGCAGTAAGCCCTACTTTACCGTCGACAACGGAAAATGGCGTAGGCCTACCGCTTCGACACCAAGTTAGCATACTGTGTCGGAGAAAACACAAATTGCTTAGTGAAGTCAATGATTTTTTGTGTGCAGTAGGTCTGCCGCAGAAAACGTGCGCAAATAGGAAAGTATTTTTAAAACTAGAAATACGTTCTGTGGAACGAGGTGTCTGTCCCATTGCCACACTATATAGCCTAACAGCTGCATTTCAGTGTTTCACGTTCTTGTGACCTGCAGCCAATTTTGTCTTCGAATAAAAACGGTTGATTACCATGACAACAAAGGTCTTCAGGGAAAAAATTTACATGACACCATTGCATAACCCGGGCCCGAAAAAGGGGGGTAGGTGAAAACAGCGTGCAATTATCTTTTGCGGGAGCCGAGTTAGTCAATTTTGTCCCAAAATTCGTTGCCATAGCAACGGGGGTCGGCAGGGAAAAATTTAAATGACACCATCGGATAGCGGGGGCCCGAAAACAGGAAGTAGATGCAAACAGAAAGCAATTGTCTTTTGCGGGGGAAGAGTTGTAGTCAATTTTGTCGCAAAATTCGTTGCCATAGCAACAGTATTCGGCAGAGGAGAAATTTAAATGACACCATCGGATAGCACGGGCCCGAAAATAGGGGTGTAAGTGAAAACAGCTAACAATTATCTTTCACGGGTGCCGAGTTATAGTCACTTTTGTCCCAAAATTCGTTGCCGTGGCATTAGGGGTCGGCAGGGGAGAAATTTTAACATCATCAGATAGCCCGAACCCGCAAATAGGGGGTAGGTGCAAACAGCGCGCAATTATCTTTTACGGGGACCGAGTTATACTGCTTTGAAATCTCCATTGACTGTAATGCAAAATTTAGCAACTTTTGAATGGCTGCTATATGCAGCGCTTTAGAGACTTTTCTGGCGTGGATGCGCTATATAAGCTGAGCTCTTTTACTTACTTACTTACATGTTGTTCATAACTAAAACACGTACTGGTCTTTTTCTCTGCGACAATGAAGCTCTTAGCTGCTTCCGACATCCGCGTCTACATCGAATGTTTGTACGTTATGCACGTTTACAACGACGCATTCGAACGTGGTGACCAGCTGCCACATTAACCGACTTGAGAAATCTTTTTCGTCACGTTGCTTAGCTTTAATTAGAAGCAGCTGCAGCGGCGGTTGCCACAGCGACCAGTTACAGCAACAGCGGTACAGAGGACGGTAATAATTGCGCCCGGCCGGGCGCACGGCGCATTCCGCTGCATCCGTTGTTAGCAGTGCGCAGCGAGGTGGTGGTGCTTCTGCATGCGACGTGCTTCGACTGGACTATAATCGTCGGTCGTGACTCGCTTGATTTACATTCAGCCACCGACGCTGCGTTGGCTGTCTGTCGTTCGGCCGCAGCTCCTCGCTAATCGCCGATAGCGTCTGCTTGGCTGATCTCTCTCTTTTTAGTTCTCTCTGGTCAGCGGTCTGACCAGCCACTAGGTTATGCTGTTACCACGTCGTCAAGGTCGCTCGGTCGGTTGCGAAGTCGGGCGAAACGCCGCAAAGACTTTCCCTTATTGCGTCGCAGTTAACTTCAGCTAGCAAACGACGTCGTACGTGCAGGTATATATATGCTCAGAATGTCGAAAACTGACAAAAACTGAGCTGTTTCATTTGAGTTAAGTTGGGTTGAGTTTTGTCGCTATGAACACGACATTACAGTCAAGTGGTATTGTGACTGAGTGATCATCGATTCGTAAAGACTGAGTTAGTTGACCAGGCGACTTCCGGTCACGTGTCACCCACCCGCCCATGGCTGCCGTCGTTACCTCGGGGCGTGACGTCACGGCGGCGACGTTGATCAACAGGACCGGAAGTGACGTAATGACAGGCTACAGCGTAGCGGAGACGGTCGGTATCGGGCTAGCTCTGGTGTTGCTGATCGTTGTCACGGTGGGTGGCAACCTGCTCGTCTGCATCACTATCGGCACGGACCGCAAGCTGCGCACGGCCACTAACTACTTCCTGTTGTCGCTGGCGGTCACCGACCTGCTGCTCGGGTGTATCGTGCTGCCGGTGAGCGCGTGGGTGACGCTGAATGGAGGCCGCGCCTGGACGCTAGGAGGAGCTGTGTTCTGTAACGTCTACATCTCTACCGACGTCACCCTGTGTACCGCGTCCATTCTCATACTGTTCGCCATCAGCCTCGACCGCTACTTCGCCATTTGTCAGCCGTTCCGCTACCATGACACCGTCAGCGTGCGTCTTGTCTGGAAGTTGAACGCTGGCGTCTGGGTCTTCTCGGCACTCGTCGGCTTTGTACCCATCCACGCCGGCTGGAACACCGTCGACGGAGACGTCCAGAACTGGGCGGAGCCAGACAAGTGCGAGTTCAAGCTGAACATTGTGTACGTGTTGGTGATCGCCGGCGGAACCTACTTCATGCCGCTGGCAGTCATGTGCACCGTCTACTTCAAGATTCTTCGCGTCTCACAGAAACAGGTGAGCTATAACCAATCGTCTCGTCCATTAGCGTAGGTCTATAGGCAGAACACGTGTCTGGGAACTGACATGAATAAAACTACAAAGATAATGTCGGCACAGTGGTGACGGCGGTTCGTTCAGCGCTGCGCGACTCTAACCTATTAAAGGTGCGTTCTCACTGCGCGCGTCAACGCGCCGTACGCCGCGTAACGCGCCTTAACGCGCGCTAAACGCGGGGACCATCTCAATTGAAGTGGTTATGTATTCGCTCTTCTAAGGTGAGGTAGAGTGTAATTGAACAGTCACTTGAGATGGTCTCCGCGTTTAGCGCGCGTTGGCGCGTGACGCGCGTTACGCGGCGTACGGCGCGTTGACGCGCGCAGTGAGAACACACCTTAACTTTGCTGTCCAGCATGCTAAACTGTGATGTGTGACACTTGGCACACCGCCAGTTTTGTTCTTTCATGGGAAACGTTCACGCCAATTTTGGTTTTTCATGCTTTTCGTTTTCGAGTTAAGAGACTCAGCAGATCTTTAATTCTGTCTGTGTAGTTAACAGCGTTTGTAGATATTTGCTAGTTATGGTAAGTCGCTGCAGGCCGCGGGTAATACCTTCGAAGGCTGCGATCGCTGAAAAAGATTTAGCCAAATACATTAGGTTCATTTAATTCACTGACAAAGGTAATTAAACAGCTGCACTGAAAATCCACAGATTGGCTGACCGTACGCACCTGAGATAAAAAAACAGAAACAGGACATTTTGTTCTCACGCGAATTTTCGCTGATTGTGCTAGTTAGCCAGTTTGTGAAGTTTGGACGACGGCGGTTTTTTATTCGTTTATCTGTCGGCTGACGTTGATCAAACCCGTTATCTTGTCATGTTTTTATGCCTCTGTCAGACTGTCACAGCAGGTGTCTGTGGCGAGTTGTCACGGTGCAGGGATGTGCACGAAACCTTCTAAGCCAATACCGAGACGAGACTGAGACCAAGCCGTTGCAGCTACCTCCGAGACTTTGGCCGAGACGTGTATTAAACACCACAAATGTAAATTAATTTTACAATAATATTGGTGTTTTAGGCGACACTTATTCAATCATTCGTTTATTTTATTTGACTCAGGCAGCATGGCTCATAAAAAACAAGAACATACATACATACACAAAAACACAGAAACGGCATTGTTAACCTGCTCTTGTCATTTTCCGGTTATATGATATAATAATGACTTGCACATTTCCTTCATTTTCAGTTTCGCAAATATAAACAAAGAGGATTATTCCGCCCGTAATCGTTAGTTTTCGGAGCGAAGTTATGTTTGCTGGCATGTATTTTTTTTCCTTTTTTCGTTGCGAGTTCTCCGTGCTTCGTCAGCCGATCGCCGCGAAATTTTGCTTCGTGATCGGAAGTGTATTCGATTTTATAATCCCTATCATGATGCTTGCAGCTAAGGTGCTAACTGTGAAATGCGAAAGCGCGAAATCTGTTTAAGTGTAAAGTGCGAAACAAAATGCGAATTTTGCGTCATTGTCATTGGCAAACATCGGAGTTCGTTTAACGTTCACGTCATCGACCGTCGTATGTGTTTTATAGGCCTAGTCTATCTATAACCTGCAATCTTGTTTATTTATTTATTTTCTAATTTATTTCTATTGTCCTCAGCGACAGCTCATTCTAAGCCATTAGCGTGTCAGTTTATTTGTTACGCTAACCAAAAAACAGAGTGGCTTACATTTTGCAAATGTAATTTTCCGTAAATTAATGTCGACAACATGCACAGTCAGTTTATTGCGAGAAATCCACTGCTGATAGCAGCTCAAAAACACAGGGCATACTACATGGTTAGTATTGGAGAAATAAGGCTATGCACGGCGCGTGCCTGCACAAAACGCCTCGACGAAACGGAATGGTCCGAGATGGGACGTCGAGATCTATTGGGCCGAGACCGAGACGAGACCCGTGACGCAGTTTCGAGACGAGACGTCAAGACTGAGGCGACATTCTGGACACAGTGCCTTAGCGTATGCGAAAATGCAGTATATTGTAAATAAAAATACAATTATTTGTACTTACTGAATCAATGCAAAATCCATATATTTGTAGCACAGCATTTCATACAGCCAGTACAATACGGAGAGAATAATCTAAGCGTGTAACCACAGGCAGCGCGAACTGCACGGAATTTTGTCGTGTGCGACGATAAAACAGCAGACTGTGCTTTCTAAGCGACTGTTGAAAGTCTGTGCAAGATGTCGTGGAAGTGAGGCCGGCGGTTGACAAGTTATTCGGCGACTAACAAGGTTCAGCGACGCTGAATAACGCTCGCCGTTAACAGCCGTTGTAAATCGTCACGGCGCCAACGCTTACGCAGCAACTCCATTAGTTCGATAAGTAGCGGACTTGTTGCACTCCGAGCTGTGCAACTTGCTGCAGGACTCGCAGGACTTGTCGCACAGTCTGTTGTGCAACAAATCAAAGTGGAATCTGGTCTTATAAATCGCGAGCCGTTGTCGGCTGCCTGCTGATAAGCAGGAACAGAACGCACGAACGATCGAAAATATTTAATGCGATCATTCTGGGGTCGCGCAACAATGGTGAAATACTGACGTCGTCGTCTTACTCTGGCTGTTTTCGCTGCTACATTAAGCACCGGCTGCTTGCTAACGGTCCAGTCGGCGAGTTATGAAGATATCGTCGAAAGCAGTGCCGCCGTATATAATAATCTAACGGCATCGTAACGCTGAATTACGAGATGAGAAAAGACCACCGAGTGGAGTGGACCCGGCTGGCTGACTGGCAAAACGTCGTATGCTGCACATTTAAGCTCTCTCTCCACTATTGTTTGACTAATTGCGGACTTTGTTGCAAAACGAGCCGTACAACGAACTATACGTCATCACTCATCTCATTTTGACATGTCAAGAATAGGATTTTCTCGATGTTTGTGGGTTTTCGATTTTATTTGTGGGCAAATTTTTATTATGCGCGCAACTTGTTGTGGATTAGCTGTCCTGCCGTTTAGACAGTACGTTGTTCGACAAGTCTGCAGCAGATCGGAATGGCGGAGTTTCAGCTTTAACGCACAACCGCGAAACAGCTGGACTCCGTCCTCAATGCTTTACTGTTTTTTCATCATTTTCTTGCAAACAAGGAACGAGAAAAATATACGCACATTGCAGTCAATATGTTTTTTAGTCATGAATAAACTTTATTGGTTTAATATATAATAGCATAAAAAGAAAGTGAAGCGTGAGACAAAATGAGCTAAAGTGAAGCACGGGGCTTCATTTTGGCAGTGTTCGGTTGTATTTTTAGCAGAAAATACCGCCAGCGTGGTACATTTTTATTTTTACCATAATTATACATTTCATTACGACCTGTTGCTTAGGCTAATAGATGAGATTAAGTTTTGATGGCCAAATAAAAAGTTAAAAAAATTTTCCAAGTCTGTGTTGCATTTCAAGGTCGTCATTTGCAGGTTTTTTGCGCCAAAAAGTTGATGAACGCGTCGAAATGAAGTGTGATTGATCGAACTATCAAATATAAAGCCCGCCGGGGACAAGAGCTCGATGAATAGATACAGTATTTTACTCGTGGGAGCAGGAAACAGTACTGCAGCGTGACAGTCGGGGAGGTTTTGCGATCCCGGGTTTTAACGATTCGGATTTTGCAAGCGAACGATGCGTCCAGACTGATCTGTTTTCGCGCAATCGTAGAACGAGGGATCGTGTCCCCGATGAGTTATCACACACGTGCTGATGGACGTCAGTCGGCCAGTGATGGATCTGTGCTGATGAACTGGCCGGTTGTAATGCACAGCGACGCAGCAGCAGCAGCAGCAGCCAGTACATACATAGTGAGTGAAGTTTGAGATGTATAAACCCGACGAGCTGATCTCAGAGAGGAGCCACCGAGTGGACGTGTCCGTGTGATGTGCGGGACAGCGGCTGCCGTGGACGCCGCTTTGAAGCGTGATGCGTTGCGCATTAACAATTCTTCACTGCAAAAACCACCACCGCCACCCGGCCACTGTCCAGCCCCATCAGACGCCAGCCATCAATCAAACGGTCATTGCGCTATTTTTGCGTTCGTTTTTTTGTCACGAGAGTAATAATTCACCTCCCGTGCCGCGAGTTTATTAATTACAACAACTAGTATTCGACGATAGACAACAGCGATACTCTCGTGCCGATTAGTCTGGGTTGCGTTTTTTTCGTTGCCGTTCCGTGAATCGTTGATACAGTGCTATTGCGTTTCATGCTCTGATGTACTCGCCTTTTATTACAATACCGGAGACTAACGGATTTAATCTGGCAGCTGTGAGGTGGCGCAATGGCTATAGACGACGTGAGAATTAAGACCAAGAGGTCGAACAAAACACTGCAGCCAGCCACTGCCCAGTCACGACAACGCACAGTTCATTCAATATACCGGCACGCAGAGTCGTCACGATATGTCGTACGCGTAAGAGAGGCCGTTGGTGGCTTCTTACTGGATGTTCCGGGGGAATTAGCTGCATCCGAATGTAGGCAGGCTGGTTGTGTCACTCCAACTGTCAGACCACTATTGGTTCGTCCATATTGTCCAAAGGCGGTTCTAGGAGACACAGAGACGACTCAGGATGATAACCAGAATAATAACATTTATTGGCGAGGTTCTATAGGTCAGGAACACATAGCTACGACGTCACCACAGCGATGACGCCGCTATCACGTACGCTACATCGCGACAGCTAGAAGAGCTCCGCACAGACCGATGTCTAGAGCTCGTCTCACTAGATAAAGGACCTGCGCTGCTGCTAACGCTTTCGTGGCAGACAGAAATATTCTAGCTACGTCCCTAGCTACGTCGCAGACGCAGCCTACAGCTAAATGTGCCTAGTTTTTCTAGCTACGCTTTCAGCCAACACGAGCCAGTTCTATTCTAAACCTAGCTTGCTTCCTAACACTGCTTCCTACGCCTACCGCATAAGATAAATGTCTCTAGTCAAGCCAAGCTATCAGCAAGCTTTCCTCCATACGTATGTAATGAGGTTTCCGCGTGTGCGATGAGATAGAGTAAAACAAAATGATATAAACAGTACAGGCTAAAACAACCGTAAAACAACATACTTCGTGTTATTTATGGCAACTATGCAGTGACAAAATTATTAAAATCGGCCACCGTTTGATAAAAATTTTGACAATAAAATGCAAACTTCGCTATTTTATTACATTGTCTATAGAGAACTCGGCAAAGTATATGAGCTGTATGCATAATAAGCCAGCGTTTCTGCAATATATTTGTCAAATACTGATCGATTTTAATTATCACTTTATGTTTGCCCGACAATTTTTACCAAAGCCGTTGTTAAAAATCACCTTAAACGCGTTGCTGGACTACCTGCTGAAATATCAATATGTAAAACTTAGCGTCCAGTTGGTCAACGCGTCGAAATAAAGACTATCAAACAGAAAGCTCGCCTGGGCAAGCTCGACGAATAGATAAGTTACAATATTTTAGTTAAGTAAGTAAGTAAGTAAGTAAGATGACTTAAGGAGCGCAATTTAACAGTTAGCCAGAATGCGCCGCGCTCTTAACATCCAAACAAAAATGTCTTCAGCAGCCGCTAGAACTGTTCAAAGTTAATGTCAGTTTGTCTGAGATGAGCTGGAAGATTGTTCCACAGCCTCAGACCTGCAGCAGCAAAGCATATTATATGTCTTCATAGCTGCTGTAGGTCCGTCTGACGACACATGTCCTTGACTTGGCAGAACGCAGTTGACGACGACCTTCGCCAGAGACCAGCTGACAGTCGGCGGGCAGGTATGCTGGAGCCATGCCGCACAGCGATAAGTAGACCAGGGTAAAAAACGTAAAGTAAAGTTTTTCCCGAGCCTTACGACCCATAGGGCGGCGCTGATCTCCGTTTCCTAAGGCCCTCAGCCAGACACCAGTTTTTACACTGCGAGACCACGGATACGGGACCAGTGTATCGCGCGGTGTGCCTG
>Ga0209367_1011722_pt1 | contig 11590 bp, 10 predicted proteins | sample WorMetLIZISLAND2_FD_187412 | JGI IMG/M metagenome (GOLD analysis project Ga0209367, IMG submission 187412) | Marine gutless worms symbiont microbial communities from Max Planck institute for Marine Microbiology, Germany - Olavius geniculatus... ... | reverse complement strand
GACAGCATAACTAAATAGTCAGTTATTTACAGTCCGACGGGGGTGTCCCGTCACAACTCTCCCGGCCTTAACCAACTGCGACCGCGCAGTTTACAATACAGAAGGCCGGACAAGCAACGTCACCACCCCAGTCAACCACACTAGGCTTTCTTCTGCAGCCCGTATCCCATAAGCGGTTACTAATTTGCCATCCTGCTGAAGATAGGAGGCTGAGTTGGCCTGACTTTACTTTTGTACTTGTTTATGCAGATAATCGGTAGTTCGCTGCTGATCATTTGTGATGACGTCCACATCAACGCGTGGATGATTGACTTTGCCAAGACTTTGCCGGTTCCCGACCAACTGATAACACATCGCGACCCATGGCAGTTCGGAAACCACGAGGATGGCTACCTTATCGGCATAGACAACCTTATCAAGGTCGGTTTCTTCCTCAGATAATTTGAGATAATCTGTGGTCAAATTGAGTTTAATGATGGATAGATGCCAAACGTTGCTGTTATTGTGTGGTCCTTTTGGCTAGCAGTCAGCAAGGTGGCTGTAACTTGCGGCAGATTATTAAGGGTATGCATTGTCGTTCATTTCAGAGGTTTTTTCATTGCAATAATGGAAAGTCGTTGGGAAAAAGCCGATCTTGTTGCAAGATAAAAACGTAACGCAGATACTTGTGTATTGTTTGTGTAAACAATGCATTTTGGTATGTACACGGAAGTAAATAACTGTACTGATTTATTTACTTACTTACTGTATATGTGCAATGTTTTATTTCTTTGTAACGCTAAGGTAGTAGTTTATTGGCATAATTTGAGGATACTTTCTTTATCGTAAGAATAAAAGCTGCATAACTTTTGCGATTCACAATGAATGTTTTGCTTGTGGTGAATTTTGTCACGCAGATCGTCTCCAGAATTCTTCAGGAGCGACGACGAAATTGCACCTGCCTACCGACAGCAGATTCAGTAGTCAACACAGAACGTTGCTGCACAGCGCTATCGAAGTCCTCAGAATTTTCAGAAAATTCCCGATGACGTCACGCCACTGTTGTTGCCCTATCACTGGTGTTTTTGTTTTGCATAGATTTAATAGCAGGGTGGTTTAGAAAAACAGTGCCACTAACTGTACGAAGTTTTGGTCAGTTTTGGTCATATTTTCTACTTACATCGATCACTTTTCAGAAATTTTTACTCATTTATTTAACGATGTTGCCAAATTATAAAATTTAGAGCATATTTTTGGACCACCTTGTATGTTACAATCTGTGCAACAAACCGGTGATGGTTAGCCACATTTTGTTTTAATTTATGTTCGGTCGTGTCAAATTAAGTAATTTAAAACTATCTGCTGTTGTTTTCTGTTTTTGTTTCGTCGATGTTTGCTTGAGATTGATTTGTTTTTCGTCTTTGTAAAGAGTGAAGTTTAAACATTGATAAGGTGTTCATAATTATGGCAGCTATTTTGTAGCATGGCAGGCCCATGCTGTTGTAACTTTTGTTTTTTTTGCAAATTGTTTGCCTTCCCAGCTGAGTAAAGATGTATATATCTTGTTATATCGGCCTATATGTCTGAACAGCCATTACAGTATTATTATCTATACACGGTGTTTCATAAGAAATGGCGCGCTTCTTTCTTTCGTAATTCACTCAAATGATGACAAATTTACATGAAATTTTCACCAGATGTAGCTGAGAAAATACTGATTCAAAATATTTCGATAAAATATAGCTAGTGATTAAATGTTCTTTGCTAGTCGTGATGTAATGCCGACATCATGTGACTACAAAATTGCTCGTCGCAGCTGGTGCTGACAGTTGCTGAATAGCTACCTTGCTTCGATGGTGAATTTCATCTGGTTCAGTGATGACAAACTGTTGAATTTTCACCCTTGCAGACACAAAAAATGCCAAGAATGATAACGTTGTCACACTTGTGTGGATAGGCTGACTTTTACCCCTTCCAGCAAGACAATGCACCAGCACACACCGCTTGCAAGATGGTTGAGTTTTTGGATCGCAAGATGCCTGATTTTATGCCCCCATGTTGCTTACTGCAGACATGATGAACATTTTTCGTCAGTGAACCAGATGAACTTCTCCATCGAAGCAGGCTAGCAACTGACAGCACCAGTTGAGACAGGCAAGGTTATACTCACGGCACACTATGACGTCAACGTTAAATCACGACTAGCAAAGAATATTTAACTGATATTTAACTGCCACACTTTGTCAAAATATTTTGAATTAGTATTTCTTCAGCCACAAATGGTACAAATTTCATGTGAATCGATCTCCATTCGACTGAGTTATAAAAGAAAGAAAAAGGGTACCTTTTTATGAAACACTGTGTAGTTTCTCCGCCAAAGGTGGGAGGCGATGCAGTGACCTCAATATCTGTCTGTCTGTTCACCAGATTACTCAAAATATCTGTTTTTCTCTGTTTGTCTGGCTCTCTCTCTCTTTTTTATCAAAAAGTTATCAATGGATTTTTTAAAAAATTTCATGACACTCACTAGTGCTGTGGTAGTACAGGAAGTAGTGACTTTTTGTTTTTTTAAATATGCTTTATTATTATTATTATTACAAATGAGTTTTTTAGGGGACAGAAAGTTAAATGACCCATCAATCGCCATTTGCAGTACGTGTGGAGTCTACACGTAGGCCTGTCCGCCCAGCAGCGCGTAGTCCGTACGGGTCCGCTGCGGTTCCGCTCTAACAGATCACGTTGATTAGTATGGACACATTCACGCCCAGCGCGTAATGTCTGTTTAATATAGCATGAATTGCCCTATATGACATTTTTATAACATGCGGGGATGAAACAAAATATTTGTGTAGAGGGGTTTGCAAGTTTGACCGGAGGAGAGCTAACTAATATTTTGGAGGCAAGCGTTTAATTGTTTTACTTTTACTTTTGCGAACAGCAGTACTATTTGATGATTATAACCATTTTTCACGTTTTCCAGTCATAATTTATAACTCGTAATGAATTGCGCATATTTTTCTGCAATTTAATCGTAATGAAATCAATGCAATCGAAGCAAAATGAGCATAAAATCACGAACGGTTATAATTAAAAGTACAAAGGTTTGTTTTTTGTATTTCAGATTTATTTCCCATTTTTTCTGCTCTGCTGTACATATAGTAGTTGCACGTTGATCAGTTGATCTATCAAGTTGTGCTATGGACAAAGGTTGCCAACAAAGTTTTGTTGAAAATGCAAAAGTAACGTATTTGCTGCCAAATAAGCCTCAAAGTGCCAGACTTAACGCTGCGTGATGTCACTATAAAGCCTTGAATTTTAATGCCAAACTGGGAAAATAATGCCAAGAAAATGCCGAACTCTTAAACCGAAGTTTTCACTGACATTTTAAAAGTGATTTTCACAAATGCCAAATTTGACTTAGGCCATGTGTCATTTGCAGATGTTGGTTGGCTATCTCGCTTCAGACTGTTGTGTATACACGATGTTTCATAAAAAAACAACCCCTTTTTCTTTCTTTCATAATTCACTCAAATGATAATCAATTTACATGAAGTTTTTACTAGTTGTAGACGAAGGAATACTAATTCAAAATATTTCAACAAAATATGGCAGTTAATTAAATATTTTTGCTAGTCGTGACGTAACGATGACGTCATAATGTGTCACTGGTACAAGCTTGATATAGTCTCAACTAGTGCTGTCAGTTGCTATTTTGGTTTGATGGTGAATTTAATCTGGTTTGCTAATGAAAAATGTTTATGATGTCAGCACTAAGCAACATGGGGACATGAAATCAGGCGTCTCACGATCCAAAAAATCCACCAGTTTGCACGTTCGGTGTGCTAGTACACTGTCTTGCTCGAACATGTGAAAATCCAACTATCCCCACAGACAACGTAAATGTGATTGCTTTGCGCGTTTTTTGTGGCTGCAACTGTAAAACTTCAAGAATTTGTCGTTAATGAACCAGGTTTTTCACCATCAGAGAAGAGTATCAACTGACAGCACCAGTTGAGACTTGCAAGCTTGTATCTGTGACATATTATGAAGTCAGCGTTACGTCGTGACTAGCAAAGAATATTTAATCAACTGCCATATTTTGTTAAAATATTTTGAATTAGTATTTCTTCAGCTACAACTGGTAAAAAGTTCATGAGAATTGGTCATTATTTGAGTGAACTATGAATGAAAGAATAAGGGTTGTTTTTATGAAACACCGTGTAGTTCTGCTTAACTTACATTGCTGAAGCGAAATTAGTCCGAAAAATATTTTTTCTACGTCATTGTTTGCAAGTTGGCTGCGATACATACATGCTAGTGTAAATCTAGTAATTTAGGGTCTACTCGCTCATTCTGAAAGAGCCCCTACAAACTAGTGTCAAGGATGTAGTTTGACAGCGATCTCCCCTGGGAAAACTCGGGGAATTGACGGGAAAATATTGTCCAGGAAAACTGTTTGTTGTTAACTCAACATTTGGGGCAAATGTTTAGTAGTATAACGGTAACATACACTACGTAGTTATTAATTTGGAATGAATGTTTATTTTTGGCGGATCACGTTGCATTATTGCATTGCTATACTCTATAAGCTCAATTCATTTCTCTACAACATGGTGACAGTGCCACAAAGTCTCAGGGAATGTGAAAACTTAGGCCCTGGTCGAGACAAAATTTAGTGATTATCACAAGCCTATAAAGAGGCCCGTCGAGAGCCACAGCGGGGTCCCGGCAAACATGCTCGCCGGGCCCTTCTGGGAAATTTTTTTTTGAATGTTCTTTTTTAAAATAGCGCATTCTGGTGTACTTTATATTTCTGAGCGACGGCGGGGCCCCCAAACCTCGTGGGCCACCCGGGCCCTTATATTTCGCCCTTTCGACGGGCCGGTGTGGTAGTCATAGAGGGGAGACATCTACATGGCGGGGGAGACTTTGTAATACCGGGACAGAGTCTCCAGCTGGAGACTCTGTCATGGGGGAGACTCTGTAATGTGACACCGGCCTGCAGACTATAAAATGCCTGTATTATCGTATTTCGAGGTCGATCCACACATGCTTCTTTTTCTATGCAGCAGGCCTTGTATATTTTGTCAGCTTGTAGATGATGCTTTATATTTCTTATACGTACGGTACTGCTGTTATTACGAATGCATGAATTGTTTAATTGACATAGGTGATGTGCGTATAGTTCGATTTACTGTGCTGTAATGTAAAGTCGAATTATTTTTGTAACATAAGCCAGTGTTACATGAAGATAGCCAGTAGGCTATGGCGTTAAACTGCTGGTATGTGCCAGCCACAGTTGATTTGTTGACGGTAATAAACATGTGTAAACACGGTGCTGAATGAATACGTGTTTTCCGTCGTTTACTGTCAATATGCGCTGCTTTAGTCCTAATGGTATAGCGAGCAGTTCTAGTAATCAGAAGATACTCGGACAAAACTGAACTACCTTATGTTTCAAAGTGATGCATTGGCGTAGCAGCAAAGGCTTGGTTGGCTGGAGCAGCCTCGGACAGATGGGCATTGTGACAGTGGTACATAGTAACAACGGTTGGACAGCCCTATTTGCTCTTTTGGGTGGTTTTTTCGGTAAGATGTACCGTTTAGCCATAATACATGCGTTACATAAAACAAACTTCAGACAGACAACAGACCTAAGTCTGCGACATATACATGTAGGCTCAAAAAACGAATCGTTGTCATCATCATTATCAGCATCATCAGCATCGTCCACAGATTTAATGCGGCCCAAATAATTTTAGGACGATGTCAGTGTATAGTATCAGATAGGTAGATATAGGCTCTACGCATATTCAGGTTAGGCTCAAAAAGTAAGCTATTGTACTTTTCCCATATCCTCTCTAAATATTGACTAATTTTCACGATTTTTCACCAGTAGACTCTGTAAGGAATTTGCTACTCAGTGGCATGCACACCACACTTATTATGTTGCTACACTACCTTGTAAAATATAAATATTTAAAAACGTACAATATCTACAGATGGACAGAAGGTCTAATGGTAAATTGTTGAAGTATTTACCTTAAATGTTAAAATATGAGTTATAGTAAGTTTCAAAAGGTTTAGGTGTATCTGCGGACTAAATTTTTATATTTCAAAAAATAATGCACAGCTTGTAAGGCCGCACAATTGAAATACGTTGCTCTGTATGGTTATGCAGTTAACTGAGAAAGATTGCAGCCATCAACCGGCATTAATGTACGATGAAAATTAGTGCACAGTAAAATCGCTCAAATTATTTTTATAAATGTTTAATATGTCCTCCAATGTTTTTGACACTTACTACAATTCACATTTTAACATTCTAAGTAAATTTACCATTTAGACCTTCTGTCTATCTGCAGATATAGTACGTTTTTAAATATTTATATTTTACAAGGTAGTGTAGCGACATAAGTGTGGTGTGCATGCCACTGAGTAGCAAATTTCTTACAGAGTCCCCGTTATTTAGGCTAGCGAACGGTTTGAAGTATCGCAATAAAATTTGAATGCAAATTAGATCACGTGATGTGTCGTAAAGATCGTGGGTCGGAATCAAGGTCAAGGTCATCACAAGGTCAAACTTTTCTGCCCCGACGTGCGGAAATTTTACAGTCTCTGGGTTAACACGTTTAAGATGTATTTGGTGTTGTTTTTGGCATTGGCGTGTTTTAATCATGTGCTTACCTGTTGGTCTATCTTGCATTAGGCCTATATTTTTCGTGTCAGCGGCAAAGTAGGGAAGGAAAACGAGGTTTAAACGAAAAATACAATTCACAATAGTAAATTAACGTGCCGTAAATATTTACAAATAACGTAAAAAAATAACGATATCATATGATCGTGCTTAGATCGTTATATCGTCAGTTGTGTAGCCTGTTTTAAACGGAATGACAGAATAAAATGTAGGCCTAGCGAAAAGTCGATTGTGACACACAATAAGGGGCATTTAAAATTCTACATCACATTAGCCTTGGAGCAAAGTGGGGAGAAGATTCTCAGCCCTTCAGGGGGTACCAGGACGTTTCGCCCCTGTAACGCTTCGCCCCGTGACTTTTCACGGATAACCTCTACGTTTTGACTTAGACTTTGCACCCCAAAGACGCTTCGTTATGTGGGTATCGCCCGCTGAAAACTTTGCGAACCGCGACAGCAATGACGATATCGTCTACGGTTTTGAGCCGGCCGTACTTAAGTAACGGTCGAGCTGTTGTCATGGTTGTCGTCCGTCCGTCAGTCTGTCCGTTTGCCTGTCTATCTGTCTGTAGTGGATGTACTGTGGCTAACTGGTAAGGCTTAGGGGAAAACTTTCTACAGAAATAATTAGCTATGCGTCATAAACTCGGGCATGCAAAATTTCAGCCAAACACTTAAGGAAAACATTTTCAAATTGGGAGCGGAATGGACAGGGGTAGGAAAAAATGTGCGTTTTCCAGCGGAAAATTGCCTAAATCTCAGAAATGGTGAGAAATACGGCCGAGGTTACTATTAATCACCAATAGAAAGTGGCATACGTTCTGTCAGATTAGACGAAAATCGTTGACCTTGGATGACCTTGTAAGCCGTTACGCGCTGTTGTGGCTAAACGGTGCGAGAGAGGGCCTAGATTGCTATTGATCATTGATAGGAAGTCGCATCAATTGGCTTTCAAATGACATTGATGACCTTGAAAGTCACTGACAACCAGTACAGTCAGCTATCTTAGCGACAGCTGGATTTTCTTATCTTTTTCGTCTTCGCCATTTTCCGGAATTTTTAGTCGGCAAAACGTCCAGGCTAGAGGCAATGGTTACCGACCAGCGACAGGACAGCTAGGGCGAGAACAATCACACCGCGCGATGCACTAGCCAGGGTCTGTATTTGTGGTCTTGTAGTGTAAACTGGTGTCTGGCTAAGTGCTAAGGAATCAGAAATCAACGTTTCCCTTTGGACTTTCGGCTTAAAAAGGAATTTACGTTATTTACTTACTTTATGCACATCTACAGAGCCAAGCTATATGTACAAATGCAAGTATACGAAATTAGAGCGTGAATAATTTAATAAATTAATTTTCGACTGCTGTTTGGTTATTTGCCGTTTTTCAGTGGAAGACGTTGCCTCGCTGAAAACGTGAGACGTGGTGGGCGCACGAAAAATTATGCTAACGCATTCAGTGAGTCCTAGCACGATAGCACAAGGTTCACACAGGCAACGGTAAATTTTAGTCATGGGCGTCATTTGGGGGAGAGGAAAGGGCTGGAGGCATCTTTAGATCCACAAGAATTTATGATTTTAATTTCTCGCCGTAAATCGTACCTTTGATTAAACACGAAACAGTATTACTGCTGCAAAAACAACACGTTAACGACTAACGAAAAAATTTTGGTTCCCAATTAACATTTAAGCCTATTGCAAGAAATTTGGTCAGTTAATTCTCAGGAAAATCATACAAATTGTGCCACCAGGCGTCAGATTTTAATTTTTGAGGCCGAAATGCACCAAATTCGATTTCGGTCGGGGCTCTGCCTCAGACCCCTGCTGGCAGAGCTTATAGCGCTCCCCAGACCTCTTGCCTGGATTTAAGGGGTCCTACTACTAAGAAGTGGGTGAGGAAAGTAAAAAAGAAAGGGGAAAGGAGAGCAACTAAGCACAAAAAAAGAAAGGAAAAAGGGGAAAAGACTGAGCCTCTGCCCTCCCCCCTTTGATTTACTGAAAGATGCCACCAGACTTCGCTGAGGGAGCTTACAGCGCTCCCACATGCCCCGTACCTGAATTTAAACTAAAGGGCCTTACTTCTAAAAAGTAAGGGAGAAACGGAAAAAATGGGAGGAGAAGGCGGCTAAGGGAAAGGGAAGGGGAGAAAAAGAAAAAAAAAAAGACTAAACCGCCTACTAAAGTGACCGAACAGATTTCAGTCAGTGACGTCGGCGTTGTTTCGGTGGTGCCAGCGCGTCGTGGCCATGTTACTACCGGCGGAGATAAGAGCAGCCGCCTGCCATGCTCCGAGCGGACACCATGACGACGGCGATGGGCCGACGACGCTTTCGGCATCGCCCCCCCTCCACGGCCGAAATTCGGCCGCCGCCGAGGGCCGAAAATCTGGCGAAGCACCGGCGTGTTTCGGCCGGTAGTCGTCGGAGGTCGCCACCAGTTCCGCCAGAGACCATATTCGCGGCTTCGTCCCCGTCGACCGATCTTCGACGTCACGTGGTCTCGCTGCCGGTGGAAGTGGAGTGGTGTGCTGCGGCTGAGAAGTAGTGCGGCTCGGTGGAAGTAAAAAAGCGGAGGCATCGACGCCGGTTGTTGAAGAAGACTTCGTGACACCGTCAGCTACCGGCACGTGTACCGTAGGCGACTGCCGCGCACCGCTGACTGCAATTGTTACAACACAATACAATAGCAATAGCAATGCATTACAATATTCTTTTAATACTCGTAGAGTCGTAGACAGACCGCTACGAAGGTCACATACAAGCCGGTAGGCAACGTGGCTTGCAACTCGTAGCAATCGCAGTTTTGCAGACAGACTGTGCACAGACAGACAGCGGACGCAGAGACGCAAACACCCACAGACACGCTGTCTGATAACAAGGGTCGCTTACAGGAATAAAAAAACAACTGACATTGGATGAGGTCAAGTTTTGGTAAGACTTTGACCCGAAAGCCACGTGACCAATGGACTCGGCATATGTGGTTTGCTATTCGTGATCAATGATGGCCATGATTGTGTCTCTTGCACGGTCTCGAAACATAATAGGAGGCCACGAGCTTGCCCATTTGCGATCCAGTGACGTCTTTGGCCACGTGACCGTTGGATGATCCGCGTCTACCCCGAATACTCTACTCTGGTTCCAAACCCGAAGTGGATTCGATGCTCGGTTGCTGATGTAATATCCATCCGAAGATGCCGTCGGGGGCACACACAGTGAGCGAAACTAACGCCTTGCTAAATTGATGCGTCGCAAGCCAACAACAAGCAAGTCTGACGCAGCACGGTATACTATATTATACTATCAAATGCCGAGATACAATAATTTTAAACACAATAATTGCGCCAATATTAATTCAGTCTGAGGTTTGCAAACTGGTGGCGCGGCAGAATAAATTGTATGATTACAAAATTCAAGAAATATTAGGCTAAAATAGCATGCACGGTGTAACAAAATGACGAATAAAATGATTAAATAAATGTCCTTGAATAGCAGAATAGTTGTTTATTACACGTCATATAATATCTATGATCGTACCGAGGCGGAGAGATGCCGTGTCGTCATCGCTATCGGCAGTAACGTAGCGATTTCTCTTATTCTCCGTTTCCACGACGTCATCGTCACTGACGTCATCATCGACCTCATCACTGACGTCATCGACGTCGTCGTCGTCGTCGTCAGCAGTGCGTTGTCGCGGAGACCACTGCATCTTGTTCTCCTTCTTGAGTCGACGCCGCGCGTTAGCAAACCACGTCGACACCTGGCCAACGCAAACAGAACGTCGCATGTCCTAATGCGTTGAGCGAATGAAAAAAGTACGCACCAACCTCAACGGACGCAGCTGACGCCAAAAAAAGTACGCAAGCAAGTACGCAACAACAGCGGTTTGCCAAACGTGTGTCATAATGTTGACGGCATGCATGCACGAACACGAACAATCGATTCGTTTTTGGTCAGTCAAATTTGAACATCGTAAACAACGTTATTTCAACAAAAGCTCTTACCTGTAGTTTTTTCATATTTTGTTAATTATCTTTCCTGCGCAGCAACAGAACTATTTCGTTGCGAAATGGACGCGTACAGCTGACGAGCGCAACTGCTAAAGCGCAAGGACAAAAGCGGTCGATGCGTGAGTTACGTTGCGTACGATGCGTGCGTTGAGTTGGATGCAAACAACGATAAAGTGAGTAAAAAGCTGAAAATTTAACGGTTATATCTCGTTTACACGACGAAGCTCGTCGAGTTAAGCTAAAATATGCTCGCAAAATAAGCCAGCTCGACGAGCGCTCGTGGCTTGACGAGCCAGCTCGATCGTTTACAAACATTTATCAAACCAGCTTAACAAGCCCGCCCGCTCGATCAGTGCTTGAACTTCCAGAACATGTTTGAAATTGCAAGCATTCACGAATCTGGTTTTGACGAACTTGCTCGCCAAGCCGGCTTCGGCGTGAAAACAATAATTGGTATTAGTCCGTTTTTAGTCACCAATGACGTAATGTTCTAGCAATAAGCCCTAGCTTCTTTTTACTTTCCCTTTCTTTTTCCGTTTTCCTTTTTCCTTTTTTCCCACCCGCTTCCCCCTGAACCCTGCACCCAAATGAAGAGACAGACCAGCCTGAAACATAGCACCTTCTTTGGCGGAGGTAATAGCGATAACAATATTCAAAATGATGACACATTATTAACCATGAGTAATACCTGTGTTAGCGTCATGCGGGTGACAATCGCCAACATGATCTTTTCGCCTTTGGTCGGGTACGGGTTCTTGATATGTTGGAACAGCCAGGCTTTGAGCGTGCTGGTTGACTCGCGTGTTGCGTTCTTGCGTCGAACGTCCAACCCTACCGGCATCGCTGAAGCGTAACTGATGCATCAGCGGCAACAGTCAATGAATAAATAAATTAATTAATCAATTGGTTAAT
>Ga0209367_1011721_pt1 | contig 11591 bp, 4 predicted proteins | sample WorMetLIZISLAND2_FD_187412 | JGI IMG/M metagenome (GOLD analysis project Ga0209367, IMG submission 187412) | Marine gutless worms symbiont microbial communities from Max Planck institute for Marine Microbiology, Germany - Olavius geniculatus... ... | reverse complement strand
AGGGCAGCAAAACACTTCGAACATGTCTGACTGACTTGGGTACGCATCGTCAGGTCAGCGTCAATGAAAATACCGAGATCGCGCACGCAACTGACAGGCGACACGAGATCGGAGCCAACAGCCAACGGATCGGAAGGCAGCTGACTTTGTCGACGGGCTGAAGCGCACCACAGTACTTCCGTCTTGGATGCATTGAGCTGAAGTCGATTGGAACGCATCCAATCAGCGACGGCAGCAAAGCAGTCAGCAACACGTTGCCGTAGACTGTCGGTGTCCCCGGGTCGACAGAAGATCTGGGTGTCGTCAGCGTATAAGTGTGGATACAGTTCAAAGGATTCCACCAGCTGTACCAGATCTGCTGTATATAGAAGAAAGAGTATAAGAATAAGTAGGATAAGTTCGTACTGCGTAAGGCCACTCCAAACTGTGGTTTAACTATACTAAACACATGAGCATTTTATTAGCAGTTTACAGCCAGTGAGAAATACTGTGACGTTATAATCATGTTTTCATCATCATTCATTATCATCATCACCATTGCATAAATTAAACATTATGCACATTACGGCGACACAGACGTATACCCACACGCGACGACGCAAAACAAGCACAAAATCAGAAACGTCACGATTATTTGCCGGACGGAAACGGGTCAAAAACAAATAAATATTAAACTGGTGTTAGATCGATTGCCTGAAAAAAGAATTCTTTGCACGAACACTCATAAAGGCACGAATAAGTATAGCAGTAAACAAATAAGAAAGCTTACATTTCAAAAGGGCGTACTTTGTCTTTGCCTAAATCCAGCCAAATGACAAATTTTGATATAATTTCTTTTACAGCACTAGGCTTAGTAGTCATACAAATCATGAAACCAAACACATGCTTTATTTTTACATTCGCATTATCATGTTAAATTACTTAACGATGTAATTAATTAGGCCCACATCACAAAACGCAGACAAAAATATTTTTGCAAGCAACATACAGGTCACCAAGAATGAATCAAGGTCATTAAAATTTTAACACACAATAAGACTGTCACGATACGAGATAGCTGTACAGAAATAAGGCAGTCATGGCAGCTAGTCGACTTCACGCAGTACACGGACACAACACACTAAATACAACCTGGGTTCTTAATGGCCAATGCTTCACGGAGCTATATGAAGAATAAAACTGGTTTGCTTTTTTGAGACACAGTGTATATTCTACACTAAGACAACGAATACACTACATATCTACAATCATAAATTACAATCATTTGTCTGATAATACAATATCCTATTCACAAAAAGTTCTTCACGCGACATTATAGAAGACGTACGTATAGACACCAATTTGACATGATGCTTGGTCGGTATAAGGCAAAGGCATACGAAATGCTCTTCTTATACTTTACCTAATCGCAAAATGTAAAACAGAATTGCTCATATCAGGATAGACAAAACGATACCCTTTAACGAGATAAGCAAACAATCAGAAATGCTAAAATTCACCAAATAATGACAACGGTTTACACGCCAGGATTCGCTTCGAAAAAGTCAGTAAATGAGTTGGATTCTACAATAACACTGTAATATAAAACACCGTACTTTGGTCTTAATTTGAGTTTATTGCTTTGTTTATGAGCATTCTAGAGAATATAATAAGAAACAACCAAAACACACAAAAATGAAGAAAAAAAACAATACCTGCGGACTGATTCGTTTAAAACGTCAGCAGCAGACGACTAATATTGTTGCTAATATCTTGAACACAACAAGCAACACTGCAACAGTTTACTGCCCTCGATAATAAACCTCGCTTAATTAAAACACGACGCACACTATGCCCAATATACAAGCAGGTCGGTAATTCATTATTCCGCGTTTTACCATTAGGCTGCCTAATGAGTTTACGCAACACCCAAAATTTAGGTCTATTCTTTTTATCTGTTGGTTTGCTAGCAAGATTACACAAAAGTTACGAGCGGATTTGGCCGACATTTTCAGGGAAGGTTAGATTACCATTGCCGAATAAAGCAAACATCTGCCGTACTTTCTTGCGTTCGGTGCGGGAGTTCGTGTCTTGCCATTTGAAAATGGGAAGACAGGCGATTGAAAAATCGAAAAGGGATTGATTATGAGGGGGACGTATAATAGGCCTATCACGGTAGAGTTAAACGCTAAAATCAGGGGATCTCTCTCCCTCAGCGCCAGAAAGCATCCGCGCCGCCAAGTAGCACCCAACCCCTCTCCTACTTCCCTCTTTTCCTCTCTCTTTTCTCCCCTTTATCTCCCACTTTTTTTCTCCTCTCCTCTATAAGATTCAGCTAGGAATCTACAGAAAGTACGTTGCGTACGTAGCGTTTGATGCTAATTATAATAATAACTCCGCTTCAGACGTTCGCTGAACGAAACCTTAAGCTGGACGCAAAAGTCCAGACTTAGACCGGATTACAACTTGTTTCGGCTCAGCGCTGGGCTCAGCAAAAGGCTAAGGGTCGATTGTTCCATGTCTAAGTTAAGTCTTGGGTTCGCTTACCAAGTCGCATAATTTTAGCTCTCGGGTTAACTCCGGCGTGCGCATTGTTCCATGTCTTTTGGCTCGAAACAACGCACCACGAGATAACCCAGGTAATTCCTCGAGTTAACGCCTTGGTTAACCTTAACCCGTGCATGAAACAATCGACCCTACGTCATAATTGAAGTCATCCAGTGAACACCGTTGGCAGGGAAATTCCGGGCACCTGCAGGCGTAGTACGACGTCAACTCGCTAGACGGCGCATGTGAGCTCGCCGTTGTCTTTAGCAATCAGACTTTCCCAGTTGAAATCGTCATCAATGTCATCATCATCGTCGTCGTCGTCGTCGTCGTCATCGTATCGTTCAGCTGTCATACCACCATGACCGCCAACTGGCACCATCTGTTGCGGGTACTTACGACTCAGAGATATCGGCGGCAGCTGAAAACACGCACAAAAATAGCCCGACATTAGCGTCGTCGTGGGTTAAGAAAGTTAAGGAAAAGCAGGAAATTGCAATTTTCCGCCAGTGTACTCAAACGTTCAGGCTTGCCTTTAAATTCGTCGAAATGGGTGATTTTCAGCCCCAAATATTGTATTCTTGAAGAAGAATTTTTTCTGACAGGCTATCTAAAATTAGAAGGAGGGCAATCTCCTTACCCCCACGAAGCTACGGCCAAACACCACACACCACGCTACCAAACACAGCTCACAGAATGCTTGGCCAATTGCATGAAAACGTCGTATATAACACAGTGGTCCCCAGTGTCATGGTCTAAAAACTTTCGCTCCCATCCATCCCCGGCATCGGCAAGATATTACGAGTACTTGTGGCCCTTGTATTAACCTACTCTTCAGTATTTTGTAAATTTGTCCCATTTACATTGTGAATGCAAAGGTAAAGGTAAAGGTCCTGTACTTGGTATAGCGCTTCTCGCATGAGTCAGGCCCGTGAGCAGAAGCGCTATGCAATCTTGAAAATGGCATCTGATTGGCATCAGTGATACCGCAGCGCTATATATTATAGATTTACAGTCATTTATTGCCTGCGCCAGCGAACAAATGAACCCGCAGTGCAGCCAGCAGACATACCACCGCCCCAATCAGCCACACTATAGGCCTTCACCCTGTAGCCCGTAATCTGCTACTTATTTCCCATCCCGCTGAGGTTAAAGGCTGAGTTGACTTGAGCACACAGCAGATTGGCAACTTGCTCATGATTCGAAAGTCGTAAGCCACATACTCTAACAGCCGCTGTATAGATGACTTACATCTATTTATTTTACTTTGTTTTACTGTACCCGTAACTACGGCTTTAAAAACACTTTTGGTCTTGGAGACAGCTTGTGACTGCTTGCCTATGTCGCTTGCGCAACTGCGAATATCTTAAAGACGTGGCGCGTTCACCTGTCTGTTCCCAAACGGCAGGTGACGCTCGGTAATTCTTTGCGGTGGGTTTCCCATAAACAGTCATGTACAACCTTTGACCTTTAAGCACCGCCTTGTGGCGCCTCAGCGTGCAGCGACGTCCTGGGTTAAGAAAAATAGGTGGTGCGAGAAGTTGCAATTTACCGACAAACACTGCAAATTTTCGACAGAATTCCAACGGACGGTTGCAAATTTCCGTCAGAGGAGGAGAATATGGGTGCTCACAGTTTCGATTCTGCCTCTAAATTTTCTTAAAGTGGTGGTTTTTAGCCCCACAGTTAGCATTCCTAGACGACAACTTCCCCACAAGAACATTATCCGACAGCTCTAATAATTTAGATGAAAGGGTGGAAAAATTGCCCAACCCGCCGGCCGCAAGGCCCACAACACCACTGCGAACGTGATAAAACTGTGAAACGTTGGCAAGAGACTGTCAAAGAGAAAAAAGTGCATACCGGGCAAGTACTGGAGACGACGACCTCCTCGGTGTAATCGAGTTCGTGCTCATCAGGCGGTATTGGTGAACTGGTGCAGCGCGCTAGTGCTAGACCTGAGTACCGGCCGCCGTCGTCTACATAGATGCACCAACATTCATCACTGAATAATATTCATCACTTAATAATGCTACATTTGCAGCATAGATGTTAAAAACATTGATTTGCAAATAAAAAGCATGAAAAACACGTTTTTATCCACTGTTATAAAAACATTAAAGAAACATCCTTATAAGCATTAAACTAGGCCTACGGTATTCATTCAAGTAAGAAGAACCGTCAATACTAATCAAATAAAGTCAATAATACTGCTATAAAGACTCGTTCTGTCCAGAAAATGGACGATAAACTCAATCTGCCTGTAAAAAATGCATCCTTTTGTACGATTATGTTTTAACAACAACAAAAACACGCAATTAAAAACACCAAAAAACATTTTTAAAACTGTAAAAACATAAAACATGTTTTTTTAAACTTTTATTAAAAAAACATTTAAAACATTTTTACATCTATGATTTGCAGCACTCTACGTCCATTTATTTCGGTTTGCTGTACAACAAATCCAGTCGATGTAGTAGGAAATTTTTGTTTGACGAACACCTCCCTTCCTTTTCTCTCACCTCCCCTTAGAGGTAAGCCTTTTTTAATCTAGCTACGGGGTGTGGAAACTTGAAAAGCGCTGTATAAGCCCTCCCATCGAGGTCCAAGGAAGAGCACCGGCCGCAAAAATATTTTAAAACATTTTTGCACTCCGCAACCACCTCTGGTAATAACAAGTTCTGTATTATTTGCTTTTCTCTAAATTTTTCAGTTTTTACAGGCCTATCTTTGAACAAAATTAGAAGAACGCTTCCCCTTTAACATTCGGCGGAACGCTTTCCCCCCTCGACTACACCACAGCCAATCGGAAGTGTACAGCAAATTCACAAATTGTCAACAAGCTCACAAATTATTGAAAAATCAAGCCTACCGTAAAACAAATCCGCATTTCGATGAACATGTCAACTGGTTGTGGAATTACTCTGCTCTCGTTGTTGAATTCCAATCAAATCAGAGCAATAACAAAAAACTCGGTTGGTTAACAGAAAAGCTGATCGTTCATTCAGGAGCGTCCATCCTTTCAGCGCCAGGAAGCAACCTTCATCCCAGGTCGCACCAACCCGTCGCTCTTCTCCCTTTTCCCATTCCCTCCCCATTTTATTTTCTTTCCTCAAATCCAGCACATTTCATGAGCAACATTTTAGGCATTCATGTGCAATGCAGTAATGACCGTCAAACGAACCTCTCAGTTTTAATTCCCCCTTTCCAATTTTTAGGGAGCTTCTGCTTCCGTCTGTCATTGGAGTGGACGCCCCATGGTTCACCATTACTTCGTTTACCCAACGAAGCTGGCTCGACAAGCTAGCTCGACAAGCTGGCTTGATGAGCGCACGACGAACGTTCGTTTGCAATATTTGCCAAATGTTTGCAATATTAAGCTATTTAAACGACGAAATGGCCGGCTCATCAAGCCAGCTCGTCGAGTCAGCATCGTCATGTAAACGGAGTGTAATTTAAATGAAGAAACAGGGTAGCAGCGAAACCGGTACATGATAGTTGGTTGGCCGACGGCAGACTCAGCGGTTTAAGTTCACTAAACTGTTGCTGGTCGTCACAGTACTGTAGTGGGGTTGAGGACCGGCTGACGGCCGCCATCTTGACCGGAAGTGCTTGTGGCGAGGAGGAGGATGAGAGGAAGTTGAGCGAAGCGGTCAGTTCGACAAGCTGGTCGTTGGTTAGTGTCGGCAGCTTGCCGCTCTCTTTCATTGTCTCCATCAGTACTGCGCAAGCACCAACGCATACACGTGTTCTACTTCATGACTTACTTAGTTCCCCTATCTCTCATTATCATAGGCCTAGTGTCTGAAGTGCTATAAGTGCTCATCATCTCACTTCACTCAAACGTCACGACTGATAACTTCTCGCGTTTGCATATTACACGTGTGTCCAGGCAGAAAACGCCGTCGATCACGGGGTCCAGCAACAGTAAAAACCCGACAGTTGAAAGTCCGAGAAATGGCACTAGCAGGCGATTGGCGCCAGTAGAGCGAAGAGCCTAACGGTACTTGTGTCCACTAGTTTCCTGTTGCCGATCAGCCCAGGCGATCGGCAACGGAAAACGAGTGAACCCAAGTACCGCAGCGCAGCCATAAGCGACCTTTAGGCCTACCGTCAGACACCGCATCTGCAACTGTATCTGTCTGCAAAGCAAAGCTTGCAGTGTCGCAAGCCACGTCGCCTACCGGCTTGCCATGGCCCTAGTTTATAAAATATTGACGTGTGTCGATAGTTCGATAGTTTAATCAAAATATTTCAAGACGGCAGGACTTATATACTCACAGTCTAGATCGATGTTGGAAGACCAGCTGGAGTCGAGCTTCATACCGGAACAGCTGGATTTAAACCATTCCAACTGAGCACTCAGCTCATAAGTGTTCTTACTTCCACCTTAGTACAAAACACAGTCAACCGATCATCATCATCTCTCTTTAACAAAACAGATTAACAAAACGCAACCATACATAGCATACAAAATGACATAAAAATCTGATAAATGTCGTTGAATAGAACTGTACATATGGTTACTACTGTAGTGTGTCTATTAGGCGAAAGGTGCTGACAACGAGCACAAGCTAATAAATGTTTTTAAATAGCATTACAGTCAACCGATCATCGGCATCAACTTGCACGTGCAATTTTACGGTGCAAAAAGCACTTAATTTTAGCGAGACAAGCGCGCACTTTAGCATGTCATGAAAGTGCGGAACAACAGTAGGAAAACGAAGTAGAACTTTTGCGACTGTGATAAGATAAAACAAATTACGACTTACAGAGTCCGCTTTCCAGTAGAGACTGCGCAATTTCTAGCTCTGACAACTCCTCTTCGTTCTTGCACATTGTCTGAGTCAATGACAAAACGAGCAAATATCATGCAGTAAATTCATACGAAATCACTCGAAGTCTTTAACGCACTTATTTCGTAAACTAAACTACGTAAAAAGACATATAATTACACATAGTTTTTAATGCATAAAATGTCGTCAGATGCTTAACCTGATTCTAGCTAATTACAATCACGCAGCTTGATAGTGCTAATATTATTAAGCAGTGGGCTATTTTTAGACCTATATTTTCTTGATTTTGTCACATTATGCTGACTGCATGTGCTTTTCAACTACGCTAGATCGTTAGATCGCTTTAACCATAACGCCATTAAATCTAATCTAGTCTAATGTAACTTAATCTAATTTTATCTTATTTTCAGAAAATAGACATTACTTTTCCCTGCGTTTTCGTTTTTACGTCGTTCGCATCTCTTGTGTCAAGTGCGCAAAAAGTACGCAGTACGCAAGACTCTTGCGCTGCCTGCGTTGCTTTAAATGGAAATGGAAAACTAAGAATGGGATAATCGACCAGCGCATCACAAAGCCCGAGTTCCATCTGCTTCTATTTGTTGCTGCGATTTGTTGCACAATTATGTTGCACAACAAGTCCACAACAAACTCAATAACACACTGAGATGACATGACGTTTTACTGCTTGCTGTATAAAAGTGGACCCAAAAATAGCCATAATTCAACACGAACTGGTCAGTTTTAATTTCAGATATATAACAGTAAATCAAGTAAAGTAGAATGATGTGTAATTTTATGCGACCGAGTTACAAAATATAGAAAAAGAATTCCTTTTCATTCAAACGTCGTAATAAAGCGTGTTCAGTAAATCGTCTATACGACAAATCGATAAAGTGGAATAAACTACGTGCATAAAATAATCTGACCGGTGGAGATTGGTCAATAATGTTCTGTCGTTGTTGTCTGGTGATGTAGCTGACTGCTTGTTCCGCCTCCTCCTGCCTGAGCGATTGAAACACGAAGTTGTTCGCATCTCGTCGCGTCCTCACGTTAGACCTACTGCTGTCGCTGTTGTTATTACTGTAGCTGTGGACATTCGCCGGTTGATAAGATACCTACAGTACAGATACAGCGGGCCAGCATTATAGGCCGCACTACTAGTTCGCAATCCCTTATTCTCGGACAGCGTGTCTGTGTCTGTCTGCGTCTCTGCGTCTGCTGTCTATCTGTCCGTCTGTCTGCCCATAGCACAGTTTGTGCCACGTGTGCCGTATAGGCAACGTCGCGCGCCACGTCGCCACCGGCTTGTAAACACGGTTTGCTAGTCCGGTCTGTCTGTTAGCACGTCGTGTCTGCCTGTCTCGTACCGCACAGGATCACAAAAATCGCAAAATCTAAAAAAACTAATGCAAACGTTTTACGTAAGTGGAGTAACACGGTCAAAAGTCAAGGTCACCGAAGGTCAAAAATATCACTAAATTAACCTTATGATATGTAACACTATAGTTTGTCATGATCATCAATGTCCGAGCAGTGCTTGGCAGTGTAACGGTTAAGACGTTGGAATTACCATAGAAAGATCGTAGGTTCGACTTCCGGTCGGGTCGCTATCAAGTGGTAACTACCGTAGCCTACTTGGATGGGTGACTGTCTGCGGACGGGTGAACCATCTCGTTAAACTTGCATAACAAATATCAAGATCAACTCAGCCTTCCGTTTCTCCGGGGTAAGCAAATCGAGTAAGTCTACCGGCATGTCTGGCTGGGTTTAAGGCGGGGCACGTTTACCTGCATGCATCGGACGGCATGCAGGTGTGATCCCATAGAACAGGCGACGCCCCGTAGCTCTGATGTGGGTTTCCTATGAAGAGAATGTACTATTTAACCATTTAAGCACTGACCTGATGCTGTAATGAAGACGAAGGTTTCTGACGAAGATGTGAATAGCAACTTGACAGCGCCCAGTAGGAGCCCTGCAGCACGACAAGCACGGCGTCATCATCATACAGTTTGCCGACTCACGGCAGTGGCATCGCAGTAAGGGTAAGGGGCCAATGGCCCCTAAACGTCTGGCAGTTGGAATACTGTCAGAAAATCTTCTTCTTGTCGAAAAGTTGTCGCCCAAAAAAATGCAAAATGCATTTTTGGGAAATTTTGGGACAAAATCGAAATTTTAAGCACCCATAATCTCCTCTGTCGAAAATTTGCAGTGTCTAAAAATCGCAACTTTTTGCCCGCCTCCTTTTTTAAACCACGACGCTTCAGGCTGCCCATCGAACTCTAACTTTCACATCTTTATAACAAAACACATGTTAAAAAAATTTTGAACTCCACAAAAAGCAAAAAACCAGAAGATTTCCTAAGCGCGGTCCAAAGTTCTGACCTCTTACAGTGTCTCACACTGTAAGAGGTCAGAAAGGCCCCTAGATGCTAAAAGCGAAATTTGCAGCAATTGTTCAGCATTATTTTCACAACAAATGTGTATTTATCTAAACAACTGCTTGATTGATTAGAAAGTTTGTTATTTATATTGGTGTTAACAAAAGTTGCAATTGATGAAACAGTGGGAATCCACATTTCTCAATTTTGTGCTTCATGATTTGGTTAGATTCCACTCTTAAAATATGCCCTGTTTCATAACGTCATCAAATAATTACCGACTTTCAAAATTGGTCCGCTAGTCAAATTAAATGTAAATTTTGAAAAAAAACTCTAAATGTAAAAACCTATCACATCTTAAATGTTCCGTGAATTACTTTCAGGCTTAGAATGCTGAAGGTTGCCTTGCAAATACATGTATCTTATTGGAGGCTAATTTAAAGCTGACCGGATTTCACAGTGACGCGGTATAGTTAAGCAACAATTAAGTGAACAGACCAAATTTGCTAAACCAAATAACAGCAGTATAACCGTTAAAAAATTTCAAACAAAAACTACGCTAATTTTTTTCACATAAAATTGTTAATCTGACCTTTCCCGGTTCATCTCTGCGGCGAGCAAGCTTGACGAAGTTCTTGTTGAGCGATAAATTGTGTCGAACCGAGTTCTGCACGTCACATCGCAAAATCGCAAACACCTCGCTTAGGCCTAATCTTCCGACGGAAAACACAATTTATTTACCAGTGACGTAGCCAGAAATGTGAACTGGGGGCTCGACCATTTCTCCTTCCCTTCTCCTCCGTTTTCCCCTTTCCCTTCCCTTCATCCCTGCCTGCTTTCCCCTTTTCTCCCCTTTTCCCTGCATCCCCTTGGAAGTAAAATCTATAAAATCCAGCTAGGGAGTCCGGGTAGCTCTGTAATCGAATTTGATGTATTGTATCTTTAAAATATGAGATCTGGTGGCAACAAGTTTCATTGGAATCAACTGACCAAATTTAGTTCGGTTTAAATGTGTGCCTGTTTTGTTTGGAAAATTGAGGGGCATGAGCCTGTCTACGCTGCGCTGCTGTTATTAACATCGTCAAAAGACGAGATCATTATATATGATGTGTGAAACTACTTTTTAAAATACTCTTGTAGATAAGCATGTGTTCGCTGCTACGTATTATTGCTAAAAATCTCACACATGACACCAAACTAAACTAGAAATTTGGGGCAAAGCCCAACGTGAGTCCGCCCGGCGCCCTAAGTCCGATTGGAGGAAATTAGAAAGGGGAAGGTAAAGAGGGGGGGGAGAATTTCCCCGGCATCAAAGTCACGTGGCCCGAACTCAAATGCATTGGCATACGCCGAACGCGCTTCGTCGACTTAGGGTAGGTCAACATTAGCGCTTATAACTTGGTTCGTAGTGGACGAAATTTCACAAAATTTTCTTTGTTCAATGCAGAAAGGATCGCTCTCGTCAACGCCGTTTAGACTATGTCGTTATCTTCATCGGTTCCAGAGATATTTGCGTTCAAACTCGAAAGTTGTCGTAAATCGCACCGATTTTTGAACGTTTTTTGCCCTCCCAAATTTTAAGGGGGCGGTGCCCCCAAAATTTGTGCTTGAGTTAGCACTCCAATATAGAGACACGTCAAGTGCCAAAGTTTCGTCGGGCTACACCCCCTAACTCCGAAGTTATAAGCGCTAATTTATTACATTTTAAGCTAATTTTTGACCCCCCTTTAAAAAAAGTTGTAAGGGGGGCCCCCGTTTCCGGTTGGGGGTGCGCTAGTAAGACTTGGTCATTCTCTAGCGCGTGTAAAAATTTGGGGGCGCAGCACCCCCTAGGGGCCGAAATATGGTCTTCCGAAAAATGCGACTTAGGGTAGGTCAACATTAACGCTTA
>Ga0209367_1011719_pt1 | contig 11592 bp, 8 predicted proteins | sample WorMetLIZISLAND2_FD_187412 | JGI IMG/M metagenome (GOLD analysis project Ga0209367, IMG submission 187412) | Marine gutless worms symbiont microbial communities from Max Planck institute for Marine Microbiology, Germany - Olavius geniculatus... ... | reverse complement strand
AGTTTCTGAAAAAAAGGTATATAGCTAGAAAAATTTTTGCGTATATTTCACCCATTTGCCGGGAAGCCCCCCTTGGAGGGATTTGCATAAAATTTTGCATGACGGGTCCCCTCGCCGACGTAATCAATCGTGCCAAATTTTATCTTAATCGGGTCAGGGGTTTTGATTCTGTGGGGGGTCGAATTTTTGGCTTTCCCATAAGAAAGAGAAGTCGCCGTTAACACTGGGCTTGAACTACCGTTCAGCCTGTGAAAAGACCACAAGTTTAAAGCTGTACAAAAACACCTGTCTCGACTACTGAAACTTAGTGATGGCCGGTTTACCACACCATCACTTGGACCATTACAGAAGGTCCAGAATAGTGCATGTGCTTCATCTTTAACTTGAGTCATCATGACCACATCTCGCCTTGTCTGATATAACTATTGTATCATTCATGTTAAGAAAAATGTTAAGTTGAATCTAACGACGCTGTGTGTGAATCGGGCACCTGGCTCTTGGCCACGATGTCGTCCTTGGCGTTCATCTCGGACTCAAGTTCGGACTTCTTCTTACCGAGGCTGGTGATCTGCGAGTGCGCCTGTTCGGTGTTCAGCATTATCTGTGCGATCTCGTTCTCAGCCGTCGCTATCTGCCGACACACGAACGCACGACGCCGCCGATATATGCAGCGAACGCAAGAAAAGTACGCAACAAGCAAGTACGCAGCAAACGCAGATCACGCAACGGCCAAAACCAGTGGCGTCGTGGTCAAGGGGGAGGGCACCGGGCAGTTGCGCCCCTAAATTTTTGACTGTCGGGAAATATTTTTCTTGTTGGAAAATTTTCGTCCAAAAGTGCAAACATTGGGGTTAAAACCCCGAATTTCGAAAAAGATAAAAGCAAGATTGAAATTTTCAGCACGAATAATCTCCTCTGTCGAAAATTCTTAGCTGTCTGTCGGAATTCTCTCGTAAAATTGCAATTTCCTCTTGCGCCATACTTCACGACGCTTCTGACCGAAACATAAGGATAGGAGCAGTCATTGCGTCAGCTACGTCAGCTGCGTCACGTCCGTTGCGTTGCGTACATTGCGTGCATTGCGTTGGATGGAAACCCCACTCAGATCTTAAGAAGCAGCATCGTGTGATAAAAAAGTTGAAGAGAGGGGGGGGGTGGAAAGATGCAATTTTCCTACACACGACCGCAATTTCTGACATCATGGATGCTCAAAATTTCGATTTTGCCCCTACGTGCTTAATGCAGCCAAAATGGTGGATTTCCAATACCAAATTTGTATTTTGGAAAAAATTTCGGACGATAAAATATTTGAAACAAGCTCAAATTTAAGGAGAAGCAACTACCCCTGCCACGACGACGCTGGCTAAAATGTCATAGCTCTAAGGACGCTAACGGACACAGAGGACATCCACGTCAAACCCTCTATCTTGCAGTTATGTGTATATGACAGCAGAGGAAAAAAATCACCAAACAAAAAACAAACAAAAAGTGAGAACTAGACAGAAACAGTCAGATCAAATCGTTCAGTTCATGCCTGGCTTATCCAGAGACTGCACCACACACAAAGAGTTACGACTGTCCATAAATTGTATAATAAAAAGAACGAAAACAACCAGTCAAGGTCATACATCGTATATCAAGGTCATCGTTCAAACCTGGGCTTCGAGATCTTTGGTACGTTCGCGCAGACGGCGCACGATCTTGGCGGAGTATTCAGTCGCTTTGTCTGCACTCAGCTGAACACGAATCTTCTCCATAACTTCGTCCTCCAGACGAATCTGTATCACAATTATCAAAATTTATCATCATCAGCAGCCTAATTTAATGCAAAAATCACACAGATGCAAAAACGTCAGAGCTGGATTAACCGATATGCCAAGTATGCTATGGCATGGGGCCCTCCGTGTCGGCCAAAATTACTTTTTCATACCAGTATTAACTTGGTAACTTTGTTTGCCCGTTGCTTTCCAAAAATCTCTAACCTATTCGTCTCCAGATTTAGCTGGTGTAGACGTATACTTCATAGTTCTCTTGATCGCACTTTAGGTATAGGCCTATATTGTTGAAGTTGATAGTAGGCCAAAATAAAAGAAAGCGATGGTGGCAGCCATTTTATACAGAGGGGGAACATCGTGGCTTCCCGACGGAAAAAAATTCGATACCCCCATTTTGGGGCGAAAGTTACGGCGCTGCCGATAGGACACTTCATAACGCTGCACAATAATAACGGCTTAAACTCTAAAAATTTCGAAAATATAGAAATTACCAACAAGCAATCTGAGCAAACCTCACGTGACCTGAGACAGCATCGGTGCTGCTGTATGTGTGAAATCAGTGTGCAACGTGCAATAGATTAATAATGCGTTTTGAACGGTAGGCCCCTACCCAAATTTGCCTTTTCCGTAAAAGGACTTCTTGAACCAAGTAGGTCAAAAACTCAAATGATAAAAAATCTACGTTTTGCGCTAAAAAATCATGCGCATGTTCTCCTGGTCTATCCCCTTTCCATGCAGTAATTTTGGCACAATCCAGTGTTGAACTAGGCCTATGTGTCGCAACCTGAAACCGCGAAAAACAAAAAGCCCAGCTGTCGCTAGGGAAGACGCGCTACACCTACACAGTTCCTGTTGCAGCACTGACAATCAAGGTCATCCAAGGTCAATGCTTTTCATGTAATTTGATAGGCAATATGCGACTTCCTATTAGTGATTAATAAATAACCTTGGCTCTAACTTTCACCGTTTTTAAGATAAGAGCAGTTTTACATTGAAAATGCACATTTATCTACCCCCTTCCATTCAACACTAAATTTGAAAATGTTCCCATTGCACTGCATCCTTAAATTTTGTACACAGCTAGCCGCAACAAAGGGCCTATTATTCCTGTAAAAGTGTTCTCCTATGACCTACCCGTTAGCCAGAGTACATTCGTTACATACGGACGGGCGGACGGACGACAGACGACAACGATGCCAAGGAAAGAAGCCGTACAGCATAGCTGTATAGCGCACCAAAAACCACAAAACCCGCTTTTTTAAATTTCAAAGTCGTTTAAGGTCATTAGTGTAGATGCCCCAGAAAAGCAATGGATGTGAAGATAAGTATCAAATTGTGTCTTTATCTGCAACCATTTTTACGCTAAATTAGTGACTAGCAGCAGAAAATGCAGATTTTAAGCGATATCCAAATTTGATGCCCTCTAGAGAGCATCAAAAGTACAAAAGTAAACAAACTGATAGTTGTCATTTTTTGTCATACCTGAGAAAACGACAACACGCTTGGAAATTGTAGGTCACTACAAACAAGTTGTGGAAAGTCAAATGGATGCTTTTAAAATGCCGTACAAAAGCTAGCACGGCTCTACTTGCAGAAGGGCCGGAGCCCCCCGTTGTCGCATGGCATGGGGCCCCCTGAAGGTTAATCCGGCCCTAAAAACGTTCCAGAAAAAAAGTTAACAATGTAGCAAAAATAAAAACTTTAAAAACGTTGAATAAAATCGTTAGCCTAAATTTATCCAACATTTTGCCTAATGCATAGGCCTAATGCTGTAAGTACAGTATAGCTAAAACTAGAAATTTGGGGCAAAGCCCAACGTGAGTCCCCATGGCGCCGTAAGTCCAATTGGGGGAAAATTTAGGGGGCGGAAATTCCTCCGGTACCAAAGTCACGTGGCCTAAACTCCAATGCATTAGCATACGCAAGACGCGCAGTGCTGACTTAAGGTGGATAAACATTAGCCGAGTAATCTGTGCTGTTAGTGGACCATAGTTCACTAAATGTTTTTTGTTCAATGCGGAAAGGATAATAATGACGTTGTTTACTGCTTGTCGATATCTCTATCCATTTTAGAGATATATGCAGTCAAAGTGAAAAGTTGTCATAAATCGCACCGATTTTTGAACGATTTTGGCCCTCCCAAATTTTAAGGGAGCTGTGTCCCCTAAAATTCGTACCCGCGTTATCACCCCTACCTAACAGCACGTCACGTGGTAAAGTTCTATGAGGCTAGTCCCCTGGCTCAAAAGTTCTCGCGACTAATACGCTACATTTTAAGCCAATTTTTGATCCCCTTTGAAAAAAAATTGTAAGGAAGACCCTTGTCCCAGGTGAAATGTGCGATAATAAGACGTGGTCATTCTCTAGAGCGTGTAGAAATTTTGGGCGCAGCACACCGTAGGGACCAAAATATAGTTTCCCCCCAAAAAATCGATTTGGGTGGGTATGATTCCATCTCTAGATCTCCGTAGTTAGTGGGCCAAAGTTCACCAGACTTTTTTTTGCCGAACGCGAAAGGAATCGCAGTAGATCAAATACTTGACCGACTTTGAATATCTTCATCCCTTCCGGAGATATTCGCCGTAGAATAGCGTCAATCTTTGAAGTTGTCCGAAATCACACCAAATTTTGCAAGTTTTTGGCCCCTAAATTTTTTTAAGGAGGGCCCCAAAAATTTTTGGACCCAATTTCTGACATTCAGCCTACTACAGACCACAGTGCAAAATTTCATGCCGATCGGCTGACTAAGCTCGGAGATAACGTGGCAAAAGTCGCAAAACAGAAAAAAACATCTGTGTAAAACATAAGTCCTCGCTCCGAAAGCTATCGCTTCCGGGCGGACTAACTGGCAAGAGAGAAAACTTTATACAATTTCAATTCAGCCATAAGATAATAAGACCAATTATCAGTAAACAAAGTAAACTACCACCACCATGACCTATATATTATTCGTTTCTGTGGTTTCAGAAGTGATTCTCATAGTTCTTGATAAAATTTTCAATGAAAATTAAAAAAAAAACAGCAAAAAAAACATAAAACGTAAAAACAACGTGGCAGTAATAGAAAAAACATAAAAAAGTTTATTACATCTATGAGAAATCAGCAACAACAAACAATACAATATAAAATGCAACAAAAACAAGTGAGAAGCCCTAACTGTTTATAAAGGACTTGTCGCTAAAAGGGACATGCACACAAGTATCGGCCAGGCCTAGTTGACAATGGATAATTATGCTTAACCTGAATACCAATTGAGTTTAGTAATCACAACTGTAAATGTTGTATTGACCCATCTAGGCCTACAGCAGTCAGATCGATAGTGCATTATAGTGTCTGAATCACATGCCAAAAATAAGACTTCTGAAAAAAGCCGCAGCAGAATAAAGGTTCCTGATATGAGGAAAAATCTGGTTCCAGACACTCAGACCACCGACAGAGAAAATGCGCTTTTAGAACTGGGTCCGTGTTTTTATGACAAGAGCTGCGCTGCTTGTAGACGCAATGTTACATTAAAACAAAAAATAAAAGAAAACATATCAAAATGCCGAACTTGATAAAACCAATAACGAAATTTAACATGCATAGCAAGTTAGGGATCAGTTTAGTTACAAATCAAGATACAATAACTAAGCTAAGGAGCACCTTCTCGCGGTACTGTAGTTCGATCTCGCGCGCCACCTCGTTGAGTTCGTTGGTGAGCTGCGTACGCTCGACGTTGACGCGTTGCAGTGCGTCCTCGGTCTCTTGTAGTACGCGCGAGTACGTCGCATATTCCTCCTTCAGAGCCTCGTACTTGCTCTGTACGCATACACAGACCACCAACACATCAGCACAGACTCGTGTTAAGTGCTAAATAGCATCACAGTCCAGCGGCTTAGCCAGAAATGTGAATCGGAGAGAGGGGCGTCTTGTCTAAGGCTGCGTTCACACAGACGCAAGTACGAGTATGAGTCCGGGTTTCAGTTTACAGCTCGTAGAAGCTTCACTCGTATGAGTGGAGCGTTCGCAGTCACTTGTACAAGCACATAACTCGACGCGTGTCGGCCATATTGAATAAAACCCAATCGAAGAAATGCTTCGCCATTAGAACAACAATATTCCATTACAAAGTTATTATTTTTACAAACTGCACATCTCTAACGATGAACAATTTTACGATGACGTCAATTCTGACTGTTATTAATGCTATTTACGAGTAGTTTACTTTCTACGAGTTGGATAAAAACACGACCTGCACAGAAACTACTCGTATGAGTGAAATTTACAAATAACCCATACTCGTATGTATGTGAACGGCCGCCATTGAAATACATGCAAACTCGTGTTTGCCAGAACTCGTATAGGGGAACCCGTACAGTGCCGGACTCGTACTCGTGTTTATGTGAACGCAGCCTAACTTCCCCTTAATGCATTTCCGTCCCATCCCTCCCGTCCACTCTCCTCCCTTTTCCTTTCTTTCCCATTTTCCTCTTCCCCTTTCACTCCCCTCAGAAGCAGGACTCCTAAATTTCAGCTAGTGGGCTGTGGAGCGCTGTGAGCTTTCACAGTGAGGTCTGGGGCAGAGTCCCAGACGAAATCGAATTTGGTGCACCATAGCCTCAAAACATTAGAGATGGTGCCAACAATTTTAATTATTCTCCTGAGTTCCTAATATCTATTTTTAACCAAAAAACGAGATGAGAGACTGGGTCCCCTTCGTCTACTCTGATGTCCTAATCCTCAGTCTCCTGCACAGTACTCGTGAGGAGGCCTACGTCGCCTATTTCTACTTCAGAGCCTCATACTTCCTCTGTACGCATAAACAGACACCCACGTTATGAGCCCGTGTAGGCAGACAAACGGTCAGCAGAAGGACGGGAAAACCCCACGCAGCCTAATAGAACGTCCACTGAACGAACTCATTTACGTCTAATGCATGTGCAGTTTAACACCTACCTGACACGTAGCGAGCATTCGCTTGACAGTTGCCAACTCGCCCTCGATGCGGTACAGCGACACCATCAGCTTCTCGTTTTCCATCTGTTCCTTCTGGATCGTGCGTCGGATGCCGTCCATCTCCGCCTCCAGGGTGCGCAGTTGCTGCTGCTGTTCGCGCAGTGCCTCTGACATGGCGGCGTGAGCCTCATCACGACGTCTCATGCCCACCAGGGCGCTGTTCCACGCCGTGTACAGGTGCTTCTTCTCGACGCTGATCGAGTCTATCTCCATCCGGGCTTCAGCTAGCAGCTCGCGGGCGGCACGGGTCTCGGCGGCCTGCGCCTCTAGCTGGGCGTCAAACATGGCGATGTCTTCACGCAGCCGATCCATCCGCTCGACCAGCCGGTTCACGTACAGATCCTGCGTCCGTTTGTTCTCCTCCTTTTTCAGAACTTCGGACTCGGCCTTCTCGGCGGCACGCTTCATGACGGCGATGTCGGAGCGGACGTCGTTCTTGGCGTTCTCGAGGTAGAACAGGCGGAGGCTCATGTTCTCGAGCTCGGCGCGTAGCTCGGCTCCACGCTTGCGTTCGCCGGCCAGTGCCGTCTGTTTGTCGGCATACTGACTGCGCATCTCCGTCAGTTGCTGGTCGGTCTGATCACGGCATTCACGCGTCTTGCTCACTTCGTCCTGCACATCACACAAAATATACTAGAAGATAAAATGTCTCATAAGGTTTAATGTTTAAGTTATGTTACGGTGGCATGAGTAGTACTTTACGGGCTAGGGGAAGAAATCTATAATGTGGCTGATTGAGGCGGTGGTATGTCTGCTTGCTGCAAACCGTAGGTCCAGTTGTTCGCTGCATGACGCAAGCAATGGATGGTCGCATAGTGCGCTGTGGTATCATTAGCTCATGCCAATCAGCTGCCACTGCCGAGATTGTAAACCGCTTCTGTCCACGAGTCCGTCTCATGTAAGAAGCGCTATAGTAAGTACTGGACTTTACTTTTTTTATCTGTATTATTCCTGTTAATTTATATTATGTTATAATAATGAACCAAGAGGCAAACGCCGGTGTATACAATGTAGTAAATGTTTTTCCACTAGTGACAAATTGTTTTATTAAAAGTTAGTTTTTAAAACGTTAAACCTATAATTTTGTAACCTTTTGGAGTATTCATCTGATGTAGACAGTATCTAACGGTGTTCATTATTATAACTTAAAACTCATAAAAACCCCCAAACCCACAAAGTTGGACCTTTTAAAAACAGATCTAACCAAAAATACAAAATCAAAAACCTACTAAATTGGTCATTTTTAAAACCATGTTTTTCAGTTGCAAAAACCCTTTGCATCATTTTTGCTATAAACTTTTCAGCTATGAGTTACTGGACCACCTCATAAAAAAATAAAAGGTTTTCATCATTTTTGCATCGAATGAAGTTGCTTTATTCTCCTTAAAGTACTCTTTATCAGCAAAGGTACTTCATTGAGCTAGTTTAGCTTACGACACTGTTTTACTGAAATTATCTCTGCTGATATAAGTAAATATGTTTTCGCCTGTGCTTGCTTGTCGATCTGCAACTGCAAGTTTACTTAAGAAATTACGAACCAACTTCAGTTACAGTTTTTGAAGGTGTGCAGTTTGGCCCAAGCACCATTTGCATGATTTGCTCATAGTTTGGTGCCGTTCATAATCACAATCTAATTCTAGGCCTAAAAATATAAAGTCTCAGTAGTGATATGTGTACTTTTGAGTGACTTTGAGTTACTAATTAAACTGAATTCAAACTGTAATAACCCAATTTGAAAGCACTTCACCTGGAGTTTCTCGAGAGCCTTTTGGTAGTTGGCAAGTTCGTACTGGACGCCGTACAACTCGACGCCAATGTCCTCTCTCTCCTTCTGCTTCTTGCGCAGTGCCAGCAAAGTCTCGGCGATGTCCAGCTTCAACTTCTCACTGTGACGATCCAGCTGTGTCCGCAGAGCCTTCTGGAAGCGCACCATCAGAGGGTGATCGGGGTCAAGCACAACGAGCTCGTCTGGTTCAGCGTCCTCATCTAGTTGGTCCGGAACATCAGGTTCGTTAATTTCATCCAGGTCATTGCCCAAGCACTGAAGAAGGTCGGCAGTGTCCGGCAGTGGTAAATCGGCAAATCGATCTTCAGCGTCAGAATCACCATCCTCATCAGCGTCTTCCTCAGCACCATCTTTGGCGTCTGCCTCGGCAACTTCATCATTAACGTTTGGTGGAGCTTCGTTAGGCTCACCAACATCACCAGCATCACATGTTTCACCAGCCTCACCTGCATTCTCAGCATCCGGTGTCATCTCGCCGGTCGAGAATTCACGCAGTGCTCTCACAGTCACATCCGTCACTACGTCGGCAATGTGTTCCGTCGGGTTTACTTCCTCCTTTGCTTCCTCGTCAGCCATCACTGGCTATAACTGCTGCTGGCTACAGAAACACACGACAGTGTCACAGAGTGACCAAATATTCCAAAAATACCTACTGGGGCTTTGTTTTCACAATATCTCTGGCACACATTAGATGTTGCAGTGATGCAGTGGCGTACCAGTAGTCAAAATCTGGAAGTAGAGGGAGCACTTGATGGGTAAGTGTCGGAAGGGGAACTTGAGCTGTGCCCTCTTACCAGAAATTTTTTGTTTTTTTTTTGTGTGAAAATAAAGTGTTCTGGTGCATTTTTGGCCGTATTTTGAGTAACTGAGTAGGTTGCTAAAAGGAAGGGAGCACGTGCCCCCAGTGCCCCCATAGTTATGCCAGTGCAGTAATGTAAACAAGACACTTTCCAAAGCCAAAATCAAGGCTTTTTTCTTAAAACCAAGACCAAGACTTTCATCTATTTTCAAGATCAGGACCAATATCAAGAATTTTTCTGAAGAACAAGACCAAGTCCAAGAATTAGCAATGTAATCTGATAATATGGTATGGTACCGGAGCGGTCAGTGTGGTCGGTATGTGGTGTTTTATGTCACCTGTAGTCATAATCTTAAACCTTACTTAACCTTTGTTTATTTTACAAACCAATAATAACAACCGTTTGCACTGCATCATAGGACTATCTGTACTACTGTATGCGGCTGAAACCTGGACTCTTCTTGGTGCTGATTCCAGAGCTCTCAGAACATTCAATATGAAATGCCATTGGCAACTCCTGCAAATCCAATAACACCAGCTTGTTCCGAATGATGATATCAGTGAGTCTACTAGTCTGATGCCAATCTCAGAGTCAATCAGCCATCGCTGCAGCTCTCTCTTCGATCATGTTGCCAGGCTGCAAGAGGACGTTCCAGCTCACACAGCACTCAACTGCCACACTGACCTATCGCTCGGACGTCCACCCATGTCTTACCCTTCTGGTAAGAGGGCAAAATTATATTTTTCACAGCCAACGTAACGTGATTTCGCTCCCCAACACGAATTATGATTACTTAATTGATAAACTAACGGTATTAAGGCATTATAGCTTGTTCGTATCTTTGTACAGCTTAATTGTAGTAAAAAAATGGCAAAATTTAGCAAATTATTTTATTAATTAATTTATCTTAAAGTTATTAAGTTCCCCTTATTCTTCATCAAATTATACTTGTTTATAAATTCTTTCTTAAATTATATTTTTCGTCAAGTTTTTATGCCTACCATTATTTCAAATTCTAGTCTTTTCCATAGATCTTAAACCCATTTTTAGTCTTTCAGAAAACCTTTATAGGCTAGCTGTAGCACGTTCCCTAGCGACAGCTGGGCTTTCTTGTTTTGGACATTGAGCATTTACACCGCATGCTGACGTCCTTTGATTTCTATTCAGTGTGTAGGCCTATAATATATACCTTTATTTCGTCACACCGACAGCAGCAACACAATATACAGATGAAAAAAATGAAAGAAATGGACACAAAAAGAACACACACAAGCCTAAAACCTAAATAAAAACAGAAATACACAAACTCAGAAGATGCGAAAGTTCCACCTTATTTTCGCTCAGGGGAGCGAAAGTTCCAGGGAACGAAAGTAGGCTACCACTGTACCAGGAAGCGAAAGTTCCATGCATGGAACTTTCGCTCCTGGGAGCGAAAGTACGTGGGAACGAAAGTTCCAGTTACCGCACGCAACCAATGCATTATAGTTTATTAAGTAAGTAAGTAAGTAAATGATTTATAAAGCGCCAAAGTCTCAGAAAGAATCAGGGCGCAGTTTGATCAATGATTAGCGGATACTATTAACGTAGCCAAATTAGAACACAAATAAGAGATAAAGTAAGGTAAACCTTCAATTCACAATACACGCTAATATTTACTATTCTAACGCACGTACCACAATCACGAAAAACTAAATATGCGTCAAATTACGGCACTTTTAGTTTACAAAATAATATACGTTTGGCGTTGCTAAGCGACAAAATGATTTCAAAGAATATATAAAATTGTGCTCAGTGCAGTAAATAAGTAATGCAACTTGGTTAGTTTATACAGTACTGCCACCTAGTGAATGATTCAAAATGCAACGTAAATTTATAGGCGAATACTGCTAGTCACGCAACTTTGAGGTGGTTTTTTTCACAACATAGAAAGAAAACACTTCATTAATTTTTTAAATTAGAAAAAAAGTTTAAACGTAAATGATTTAAAATGAAATACTTTCACACAACGAATGAGCAACGAATGAAATAACTTAACCATTACATCACCATAAACACCTTTATTAAGGTCGGACTTTATGTTACAGAAGGTGAAAATGAAATCGGTTTGGCATCGCTTCTCGGCCTTTTGGCTAAGATCAAAGTGTAGTATCTGTTCTTATCAGCTTAATATCTGATACGTCCCCCATCGGGGGACATCGATATTAAACTGATTTTTGGCACTGGGGGAAGATGCAGG
>Ga0209367_1011718_pt1 | contig 11593 bp, 7 predicted proteins | sample WorMetLIZISLAND2_FD_187412 | JGI IMG/M metagenome (GOLD analysis project Ga0209367, IMG submission 187412) | Marine gutless worms symbiont microbial communities from Max Planck institute for Marine Microbiology, Germany - Olavius geniculatus... ... | reverse complement strand
ATGGCTTTGATTTTCTGTTCTTTTCCGACGGCTCCACATTGTTAGATTCTGAATTGGACAGTCTCATTTTATATTTAGCATCTAGCCGTACTTTGTAGTCTATTTGCTGCTCAGTTTGTGTTGCTTTTTGCGTTTTTATTGTCGTTTCTTTTCTTTTTCTTTTTTTCTGTACCTCGTGTACGATGAAATAATAAATATAATATAGGCACAGCCTTGCTGCTTTTCATAACAAGCATTGATGAGGAGCTTCTTACGAATGTCAACATCGATAACCTTGAATGACCTTGAACCCTAAAATATTGATTTAACGTGATTTTTTTGGCGATTTTTGGCTGCAAAAGAGTAAATTACGACGAAATGGATGGAGATAGACTAAGCTTACCTGCGAAGAGGAACTGCTATGGGCTTTCGCGCGTCTCGTGAGCTTTGCTCAAATTTTTTGTTTTTTTTCAAAGAATCGTAGCAGATACTTAATGGTAATCTTTTAATAATCGTGAATTCGCCGATAACGGCACACAATAAAATAGAAAGAGAGTGAGAAAAACACAACAGCAACACAGAAAAAAAGGAAAAAAATAAAGCGTAAAGACAGTTGAGGTCCAGACTCGAAAGCTTATTGTTGGGATAGCGGATAACGCGTTAACGTAGGCTTAACAAAACAGCAGACTTAACTGAGCAGGCCTGGGTGGTTGGTTTTTACGCGCGATAGCACGCTGTGTCGAAAGCGGAGACGTGAACAGGCACACCGCGCGATGCACTAACCTCGTGGTCTGACAGCGTATGATGCAGATGACTGGCTGAGGGCTAACGAAACGGAGATCACTCATCCCCGGGCCATAAGGCCCATAGGGCGGGGCTGATCTTGGAAAGGACTTTGGGCCCTACGTCTTTGCTTTACGTGTGTTCATTGGCGTCATGGCCGGGGAGTGAGCAGGGGGTAATTACTCATAAATTTTTGGCTGTCGGAAAATATTCTTTCTGTCGGGGAATTTTCGTCCAAAAAGCAAAATTTGGGACAGAAAAACTTTCCATATTGGTTGGGTTAAAAATTTATCGGCAAAATTGAAATTTTGAGCAACCATCCATAATCTTCGTTGTCAGAAATTTGCAGCTGTTTGTCGGAATTCTATGGTAAATTTGCAGTGTCTGTCGAAAATTTGCAACTTTCTACCCCGCCTACTTTTTAAAAATTTTTAACACACGACTGTGTGTTTAATCGCTGATGTTTGCTGATCAAAGCTCTGATGAGTGATGACGTGTGTCGCCCAGGTTGACTACCTGCACGGCTCAGAGAACACGATGCCGCCCGTCTACAATGACGTCACAGCAATGGCGGTGTCAGCGGCAGGGTGGCCAGCAAGCTGGTTGAAGCCTGCAGTGTCCCCGACGTGCGAACAACCTACAGGCGCGGTCGTTCCACCACCTAGTCAGACAGCTGGAACACCAGGTCACGTGACCGGTGGTCGCTACAGTCTGCCTGCAGTGCTGTCTGATGGTGGCGCTAACAGTCGCGACAGCTGGTCGTCTACGTCTTCGAACCCCATCTGTCCCGCGGCGCCTTCTGTCCAACACCAGTACAACTACCCGCCACAGTACAGCCATCAACAGCTGCAGTATCGCCAGGTCTACGATTGGCCCGCTCATCATCATCATCGTCACACCTGGAGCCAGGTGGAAACCAATCAGTCCATGTGTCGTCAGGTGTATCCACAGCACGCCCAGCAGCAGCAGTCGCAGCAGGTGTATCGGCGAGCAGAAAGCGGTCAGTGTCAGCAGAGACCCGCGGCGTCATCCACGGTTCATCCGTACCACCATCAGCAGCTGTACCAGACCACCCAGCGTCACGGTCTGCCTGCAGTTGCTCGCATGACGCACGAGCCAGTTCAGGTCTACACACCGACCACGTACAACGTGGCGCTGACAAAGAACAACCAGCAGCCTGCAGTAGGCCCACAGCATCACCACCACCAGAACGGGACGCCGCATCCTCCAGTCTGGACTGGCGACACCAACGTCGACTGCCAGTCACGGCCGTGCTTCGGCGGCACAACGCCTACAGGACAGCTGCTGCAGCCGACGATGCTCAGCTACCAACAACCGCACAGGGGTGCTTCGTCAGCTTGGGACACTACGGTCGACCACGCTGGCACGGCGACTACACCAACGCCACAAGACGCCCAGCAGCAGCCGGTGTCAGAGCTGCATGTCAGTTTCAATGACGCGTCATTATCACCCAGCAATCTGAACTTGCTCTGGTCTCCCGATCCCTGCTACGACAGACTCAGCGACTGGTTCACTGCGTAGAAGCGCACTGACTGATTGCGCCGATTCAAACGTTAAACGTTAGCTTTAACTCGCACTACTTACACTACTGTTTGTTAGACCCGTGCACGCACTCAAAATTAGCCCACTGATTATCCAGCTCTGCCCATTTTCTGCTAAAAATCCAGGCCTTAGCTGACCCGGCATGATTCACTGAGTATTACTCCTGCTAAATTTAACACGCAGTGTTTGGTGGTGCAAATACGGCATGAAAAACGATTCAATCGGTCGTCTATTCAATAAAACGCATCCTTTTAATGTACGAACTTGTGAATGTGAAAATTTTTATTTCCCATCGGAGCCCTGCACCAATTCGACCCGACGCATTAATTGTTCGACCAGTCTCAGTATCGATTTCTAGGCCCGGTCTGAGCACTCGTCTGTTACGAAACGTTTCACTTCAATATAGGTCTAATCTGATAACTTTTGCCAGCTATCGGCGGCGCGTAACTGTTAGGCGTATATTTTACTGTAGTCAGCTTATGCATACCAAGTACATTGTTTTACTTTTAGTCCTAATTTGTTTGTATGCATGTATGTTTGTAAGACTGCTACTTTATTACCTCCGTCAAGGAGGTTATGTTTTTGTCGGACTTTGTTTGTCTGTCTGTGTGTGCGCAAGATAACTCGAAAAGTTATGTACGGATCTTTCTGAAATTTTGAGGGTATGTCGGGCATAGCATAAACTACCAGTGATTCAATTTTGGGCGTGATCCGGCAGGAATCCTGGATCACATTGAAATTTTCGTTAGCGAGGCAAAGATGGTGACGCCACCTAGCGAATAGCTTTGCCTTGGCGGAGGTACCTGCGGGCTACGACTGCTGTTCTAGTTATTGATGTATTTTTACAAAACATACGAAAGTAGGCCTTAGCATGGTTTCACACAAGAAACAAATATACCGTAGACGGATGTTTTGTTTTTGCTATTTTTATCTTTAACACAGCAAAGTGACAATAAAAAACTTCAGCAAGTAGGCCTACTGTTGTGTTGGAAGTCCACTACGTAAAATCCAATACAGAATATGTTAAGTCAAGTCAAGTCAGCCTTCAAGTTATCACTCTCCATTCCACACTCTGGTCCGTAAAAACGAAACTTGTATTTGTACAACTTTTTGAAAAAAATGTACACGGAGTGCAAATTCTTCTAAATACGTTTTCGTTCCCACATTCAGAAAAAACTGCAAAAAAAGAACGCAAAGAATCTACCACATCACCTCAATTCTGTTGCTGCATTACCTTGTCAAACTTTAATGTACCAGGTATACAACTGTTCAGTTTCAGTTCATATCAGTCATGATAATAACAGAAGATCAGACGTTAGTTTTGTAAGGATGGTAAACTAAAAAACTATTCCGATTTACAGACTTACACTTAGCTTACTTAACCTGTGTTAAGTAAGCTAAGTGTAAGTGCTAAAAAGTTATTCGAATATTTTAAACTATAAAGTAATCTGTGCAATTGTGTGAAACTTTGGCTAAACTAAACATCTCTGATACCGTGAATAACTTTGCATCACTCTCACCTTCGATGTACTCTACTGTATGAAGTATGACATTGTGTAGACTACCAAACATTTAATAGATGTGCTCAGTGCCTAAAGTTTTATCAGAAAGTTAACACAAAATATCTATAAACACATATTATTTACATTACATTTACAGGTCAAGCTTATCACAACCACCTAACAGAAATGCGTACGCCGCAAATCACAGGAAATGCAACAGTCAAAATATTCCGAAAAAACACAGTTTCCTCTTGCATACACCTAGAGTACAGAGTCGATCAATAAATAGCTTCTAATCTTTCATCGAAGAATTAACTAGAAAAGCAGTCGTAGCCTGCAGGTACCTCCGCCAAGGCAAAGCTATTCGCCAGGTGGCGTCACCATCTTCGCTTTGCCAGCGGTACCCTTATGCCCCGTTTAACGCAATGGTAACGAAAATTTCAAAGTGATCCAGAATCCAGGAATCCTGCCGGATCACCTCCAAAATTTAATCACTTGTAGCTTATGTCATGCCCGACATACTCTAAAAATTTCAGAAAGATCCGTCCATAACTTTTTGAGTTATCTGTGTGACACACAGACAGACAAACAAACAAACAGACAAACAAAAACCAGCAAAAACATTACCTCCTTGGCGGAGGTAATAAAAAGTGACATCTATCATTAAGATACCAAAACTTGTTCAAACAAAATACCGAGTAAGTATACATCAATCCAGCTCAACTGTGCACATTATTTTACTACAATGATACCAGGGCTTGCCACTTGAGACATCGATCAGTCAATCACCTAAATCGATCGCCTAAACTCCCGCTAGGTGATCGATTTTTCGATCGCCTACTCGCTGGCCATGCTCATTAATTTTTGGACGCAAGTTTGCGATCGGTTAGTTTTCACTTTCCCATTGTTTGATCAAATTAAAAAGCAAAATTCAGCAGATGTGGATGATGTGAAAACTCTGGAAAAATACTTGCTTTTGACAATTTTTTTGGTCATTACATTTTACAACTTCATTTTGTAGCATTGCTGTTTTGTTTTTTTTTCATGTTTTTGTCTGCCTTTTTTCGTTTGTGGATCTGTGCAAAGCTCACTGAGCACCAAAAGTGACGTTGGTGAGCCTTAGTCGTAGCCAGGAACGTCCACTCCATCGACATATAAAAACAGGATGCTTCCTGAAAAAAATCTTGGGATTAAACTAAAAGAGTTTGCGACTTGGGCCTTTATGTCGCCATGAGATGTGTTTTCAAAACCCAAAATTAGCACAAATGCATCTGCGGCCAGGGCTGTAGACTCATTTACCATTTACCATCTTCTGCAGCTTTGTAGGCCTGGTGGCCTTTTGCCGATCAGTACATCAGTGACAGCTAAATCTTTTGAAAAAGAAGAAAAAACAGAAGTTGGAAGAAAAGGGGAGGAAAAGGAAGATGAAAAAAGAGAAAAAGAAGGAGAAAAGGCGCAACTTGCAGGCAGTTGCTTCCTGGCGCTGAAGGAAGATGAATATGCACCCCTGATCTTAGCATCTACACTCTACAGCGATACTGTATGTACCCATAATAATCGATTACCTACTCTATGTGGCACGATCAATTTTTCAATTGCCTCTCATTTTTAAATGGCAAGCCCTTGTTGATGCATTATTTTCCTGTCATAAGTAAATGCAATTTTCCAAAAATGAGTTTATGTTAAACAATGTTTTTCTTCATAAGTATTAGCTGATGTGGTAAACATTTTAAAACTGGAATCAAAACATATCACTGCGACTATTTTTTCATTACCAGGGTATGTCGGTTTCTGAACGCCCAACACATTTAAATAGCAAAAATCAGATAACTCTTTTTATTACGTGGCTGTCCTAATAAGGCGCATTCCACGCCTTGCCATCTGTCTGTCCATTCTGTAAGAGCTCCTAACTTGAAAACAAAAAGACATAGGAAAGATAAAATAAAGGCCCGTTTTTCATGACATTTGACGGCCAATCAAACTAATCTCCGATCAACTTTGGAACTTTATCGGAGATTATCTTAATAGCCGTTCTTCCATCATCAATTAGCGACTAATCGTCCATCAAATTTCCCATCAAGTTGATGGCCGAATATTGGCCAATCAAGTCAGATAATTGACGTTTAAAAATGGCTGAAATGCTGTTTGTTGCACTTTTGCACCTGAAACATCAATCGCTTCACTTCGCCGATCAGAACGGCAGTTCATGCATTAAAATGAAGTTCCATGCATGGCGATCAATCACTGCTGATCAATTTTTACTGCGCATAGTGTGTTGTGGAAAAATAAAATATCTAGACACTCCCAAATTGATTTACAATAGAACGTATTTTCGACAGCAGACTATATGGACGATATTGTTGCTATGACGACGTTCACTGCCTATGGCGTCCACTCGCAGCACATGCTGGGTAATTTAGCACAACATCGCAAATTGAGGTCAATGTCAGCCAATCAGATTGGCATAAAGTAGGCTCAGTTGATGGTCGATCAGCTAATCATTGATCACGTAATTGGAGATCAAAAATGCATGGAAAAACGAAACACAGTTGATCGACGATCCATTCTGAACATTAAGCTGATCAAAGATCAGTAAATCGGAGATCAAATTTGATTTGATTGGCGATGGAAAAACCAGACCTAAGCGTGAGTGTTCCCCAGGATAGGAGTAACCAATGTGCCAATTTTCATTTCAAAAGACCGACAGTTAAGGCATGCTCAGAGCGACGGAAATGAGATGAACAGTTCATGTCATTTCAGTTCAGTTCAGTTAGGTCGTCGCTCTGTACGCTCCTTCAGGGTTATGGTTGCACAGTATGGCTTGGTGGATGGACGGCTGCATGATATGTCGGCACTTGGCCAGCAAAAACATGTGCATGAGCAGCATACATGGAAGCATGCATTAACAACTGCTACAGCGTGTCCATGGATGATTCTTCATCAGAACTCGCATCATCATCATCATCAGCAGCAGCAGCAGCTGTAGCTTGTTTCTCACCGTCTTCATCATCTGACTCATCGCCGGACAACCTGAAACATTGGACGTTTTGCATTGTCATTATGTGCTGTATAAATTTACAATTTACTCACTCACCTGACTTACTTATGTACACACATGCATGTAAGACCAAACAAACCAGAAAAGTAAACGAATCACAGACAACAACAGGCATTCAGCCCTCCGAAGCTGAGACACACTATAGCCAAAATGGTTCACACAGGAGATCTAGATGTGAGAATAAGAAGACCGCATCATATTAAGGTTAAAGCTAGTTCTAGGTTTAGGGTTAGTGGTAGGGTTGGAGATACAGAAAAATGTGTGTTTGCCTATAGAACAGCATATGATGTGGTGATACATAATATATGACACTCGACCGCCAGTTTAAAGATGAAAACAAAACTTTTACAAACATAAAAAATACAGAAAGCTGACTGAAACCTTATATATATATATATATATCGTTGTGCACCATACAAATGGTAGCACAAAAAAATTTAACTACACTTAACCGATATCAGTTAACCTTATTAACTAATAAGAGCTTTCATCTTGGATTGACATTGTGAAATATGAAAAAACAGTAAGTAAAAATCACTCAACGCAACACGAATTCAACATCAAGTAACATCAAATAAAATCAAGCAGAAACACCAATACCAAATCAAATTTTTATAAAAAAAGTTTTAAAGTTTTTTTTATTTTTAAAGGGTTTTTAGGTTTTAGTAATGATAACAATAACAATAACTTTTATTAATAAATGCAAATAAGATGAGACACAAATTTTAAGACCCAGGAATAACATGATCCTATACACCATTTTCCACGTTACACCTTTTTGTTGAGTGAATGACGTGACATCATAACTCAGAAATCACGATAAAAAAAAATAAATGACATTGCACAACAAATAAAAAACTAAAAACCTAAAATTTGGACCTGGAGGTTCGTTAAAACTAAAAAAATCTAGTTTTTCAAACCAATTTTTCTGCCCTGCTTGAGATCAGAAACGACGAAGAAATGCATACTTGGCAGAGGAGTTCTTTGGCAGAAGCAGAGATTCAATGAATGCCATGCACAGCAGGTTCATAGGAGGCATCCCATGCAGTGGGTTACTCAGTACCTGGCACAGTCATTCAGCATATTGTACATATGTACACTAATTATGTAACATTGTCTAGTCAGTCACTTATTTATTCGGCAGTCTTGATGCTGTTACCTGGACAGAAAAAAATGGCGTCTGGTATGTAAAAACCTGCTGCTGCAATATACCCAAGGACGCTCTATTATTGACCTAACTTGATTAAGAAACAAATGTGAAACAGGTCGGAGAAATAAAAATCAACAGCAGTAGCAGTAATGCATAAGCATAAAGATGTACCAACAACATAAAAAACCGAATTACGTTTGAAAACTCTCAACGCATAAGCAGGAAGTCCAGCAAAAATAGAGGCAATTTAAACAGAAGTTAATGGAGCCAAGATGGCTCCAAGATGATGGCCAAGATGATGAAGATAGCTATAACAGACGTGTATATATGTTAGGTTGGGCAAACTCCCATCCTCTAATCATTATTCACTTGCTTGTTACTTGTAGTGGTTGGCTTAGCTTAGCTTGGCACCAGCTTTGAATGCCCCACTCGTTGCAAACATTGAGATGCCTCTCAAAGGTTAGAATAGTGTCAGCTTCATTATACAAAATGGCAGTTAGTCCACTCGATTACCAAAAGTAATTCTCTTATCACTAAAAATTCCCTCACGTTCAAAGAGGGCCCACACACAAAGTCCCCTAGGTGCACCCATGGTGAAAAAATAGAATCAAACTGCAATGTATTCTATTAGTGTAGCGCCCATTTCAAACCTCGTCGATGAATTTTGAGTCAGTTCTCGACAGCTGATTGTTACGTGACGTCAGTTGCTGTGAGGCTGGCACTCCGCTGCTGCTTTGCTCAGCCACCAACATGCTCAGTACTGACCTCGGCACGTTCTGATCCAGCTTCTGCAGCAACACATCACAAACTTGTCCTCCCAATAACCACAACATGATGTCCGCATCGTGAACATTGTTCTCGGCATCATTATTCTTTCCTTCTTTCCCTGCGAGTTTTTTTGTTTATTTTTTCCGGTTCTTCGTGTACGATTTTAATGTGAAATAAAATCATTATTACTATTACTGCCAGTATTGTCGACAAGTCCAAACAAAAGCTACAACAATAAAAGTCTTTTGCTAACATATACACCATAGACACCATAGTACATTAAGCACTCTAGCCAGGCGCACAGTCATCACTAAACTATAGTCGAAAGATCAACAAATGACTTACTACACTTGGAACATATTCGTCTTCCAGTTCATCCGCATACAGCAAAGTATACAACTCCTTGACCCATACACACATAACACAATTAAGCCATAGTTAAACACAAAAACAAAACTGTGGCAAAAATCTTGAGAAACATTTTTAGCTGACTGAACACACATAAAACACAGGCTGTGCTGATGCATACGATAAAGCATTTCCACAACATCTGTGTATACAAAGTATTGACCAAGTCAATCAAAATGTTTCAAAATAAGCCAGTTTTGTGGTTGTTTTGTGCTGTAAAACAATACAAGTATATTTCCAACACACAGTACATTTCTTCTATTAATCTCTTTGGGGAAGTAGGGGAGGACATGCTCTGCCCATAACCAAGAACCATACCGAAGGGGACTCTGCACACGACCTAGTCAGGAATGAAAGGAAAGGGGGCTCCAACCACTTGTTCTACGTGTCCTTTTGTCTATTTCTACTAATTCGTCCGACAATGAACACATAAAAGTTGAGTACAGTCTAACTCTCAGTTAAGCAGCTGTCTTACAGGCTGTAAGAAAGACATCATTCAAGTACGATATGAATAGTACAGCAAGCAGGTGAAAATAATATGTTTGAGGTCAGGCATCAATACGAGTCATGAAATATTTAAATAACACACGAACATAATAGTGAAGTCTTGTGCAATTTGGCATATAGACAAATAGCTTCTTATTCCATCCAGTGGTATTAGCAGACTGCAGGAGTGTGACAGACAGACAGACAGACCTCTCTATAGAAACATCCGTTGCAATAGCCGACATCACTCGCACTTTTAGTAATGCTGCCTAACAAAGAAAACATGTGATGCCGAATTGCAACTAATAACTGTCACATATAAGCAGTGGTAGTATATACCTGGTTTGCAGTGATAAAATACAGTCGTGCAGTGTTTTGCCAGCAGAGGGCACCACTGTCACCACCCAATGACCTGCACGGCACAAACTGTGCTGAGGAGATTAGTGATGAGCCAAGCTGTGTATTTTTGTAGACAAACTTTGATGATTTCAGTGACAGTACCATCACTAAACACAAACCCGACACAAAACTATACTGTTTGAACTTAACACACAGTGAGAAAAATTGTATTCTTTCAGTGATGATTCTTGCCCATTTGTTGAAATCAAATTCAAGGACTTTTCAAGAACTTTCAAAAACCATACGAAGGATACATAAGAAGAACTGAATTAAATCAAACCGGCACTTTTATAAGCATATATAAGCAGGTTCAGTTTACATTCGACTATTAAACAGTAATGATGAAGTCTATTCACCACTCAGACTCAGGCAACACTGATTCTGAAAATCACTTGTTCGGTCACGGCGTTTTAGAAAATCAAATTCAAGCACTTTTAAAGACCTTCAGACACAAATTGAGGAACTTACAAGGACCATGTCTGTTTTCAAGGACTTTGCAAACCTTGAAAATCTGGAAAAAAAATTCAAGGACATTCAAGGAAAATGTATTTACACTGTGAATTTTGCCAGTATACCCAATGGGACAGCAACCTTTTGACGTTTTCACTTCAAAATGTACTCAGCTGGTAATTGCTGTAAGATGCAATAACGGTGAAAGTTTGGAGAGAATGCATTAATGCACATAGACATGGATGAACAGAGAGCATAATAACAAACAATGACAGAGGCAAAATAAGAAATGATACGATGAAACAATGCCAGGTAACTATGCGGAATGGAAGCAATAGAAAGAATAGATATGATACGCTGAAACACTGATGCACATTTTACAAACAATAATAATGCAGATAAAACGTTCTTTCAGCGTATTTCAAAATATAATGTGATTCAGTAAACCACAGAATTCTAGCAACAAAAGTAAATAATTATGTGACTGTAGAAGTTGATTTTAACAGCAAGGAAAATGTATTTACGCTGTGAATTTTGTGTGAAGACAGCAACAATATCTGACGCAGGATTTACAGTGATCGTTGCTACGCATAACTGTAGACTCCACTCAACTGGACAACAAATAATGCAAAAATCACACAAAAATATGCATTTTCACACATACATCCCACCTCATCATCTTATGAAAAAATTGTAGTGATTTTACACCATCAAAGAACAGAAAAAGCAACTTTGTAACTAACAGCAAGAAAAAGCAGCCAAAACAAACATCAGCAATAATAAAAAATGACAAGTTAGTAACGAGTAATGTACTCTGCAGCTGCGGTATTAAACTGTAACCAAATTTTTTGCAGAAAAACCATGTGATATGCAGCACTAGCTGAATCGGAAAACTATTATTAATTACCAATTAATTAATTAACCAATTTGGCCAACATACTGTAGAACTTCTAATATAAGCCAGGCCAGGTAACTTAGAATAAGACAGGTCTTCAATACAAGACTGGAAAAGCAGAAATGGTTAGTGAGGGAGGGGGAGGATTAAGT
>Ga0209367_1011717_pt1 | contig 11593 bp, 9 predicted proteins | sample WorMetLIZISLAND2_FD_187412 | JGI IMG/M metagenome (GOLD analysis project Ga0209367, IMG submission 187412) | Marine gutless worms symbiont microbial communities from Max Planck institute for Marine Microbiology, Germany - Olavius geniculatus... ... | reverse complement strand
ACTGACCATCGTGCAAAATTTCACGCCGGTCGGCCCACGCATCTCGGAGATTTCGCGAGTGGAAAAAAAACATCATGCGTAAAACATAAGTCCTTCCGAAAACTATCGTTTTCGGGCGGACTAATAAATGTGGATTTCTGCAGTCCAAGTCACGACTCCCTACGTCTAACGAGGCCTGTGCACGCGGGTGTCAAAGAGGAGTACCCTTAAAATAGTTATTTTTTTGCTATTGGCTTGTCTAGCGTGAAAACGCTTGCAGATACATGTACGCACAGACATGCTGCTTATAACAAGCACTACTGACGTGCTTTTTAGTGGTATCAACATCGATGACCTTGAATGACTTGAACCCCAGAAATAGCGGCTTTTGTGATTTTTTTGCGATGTTCGACTGCAGAAAAGTGAATTGCAACGAAATGGATGGGCATGGACCAAGACAACCTGCAAACAGAAACTGCTATAGGCTCTCAAGCGTCACGTGAGCATTAGCTCAGATTTCTTGTTGTTTTTCGAATAGGTTACCGCCTGGGACAGACAAAACGCATAATGTGGCCTATATGACGGCCGCTGTAGCAAAACGTCTGTGCGAAAAGGCCGATCTACGTTACGTCTATCCGATTCGGTTGGTCTGTCCCTACAGAATAGTTCAGTCCTATTACGTTTGTATTCTGTGCACGAATCCGCAGTGTTTTCGACCCATGCACGTTCAGCATGTGTGACCGCCAGCGGCATAGTTTATTATTGATGTGCGTCACACGACGATTTGGTAGTGTATCGCCTGGTTGAATACAGGGTGGACACAAAAATTTTATACGCTAAAAATTTATCAAATATTAACCGATTTTTAGAATTTATTTACTGTCAAAATCAGCAGAACATTAGTAATAATACTATCACTAAAGATCCCACCACTCCTCAAGTGTGTCGCTACACTATCTAGTAAAATATCAGTATCTTTAAAGCAACAACTGAAAACAAGGCACTATTTGTAACAACACATTCTAAAAAATTAACAACAAAACAACTTGTTTATTACTTCAGTTGTTGTATAATGTAACTGTATAATCTCGCAGTTTTCACATCAAATGTTCAATGTATCCGCCTTGCTGCTAGACGATGCACTCAAGCCGGTGTACACCGGCAACGCCACTGACCAATTAACCAAACGCGATTAACCAAACGCTGCAACACTTTGCCCCACTCAGTGCTTCAGAATAGTTGTGAATTGTCAAATTGATAAACCATCTACGAAAGAGTCCCCCCAAACAACATAATAGACGAGATTTAAGTTCGGACTGTTTGGTAGCCAGATACCAGAGTCAATCAACGTTGATCATGCAATTTTTCATTGTCGTTGCTGGCTTAAGTGCGATGTCTGACATTTCACAAGGTAGTGTAGCGACACCCATGAGGTGTGGTGGAATCTTTAGTGTTAACGTCACTACAAATTTTCTGCTGATTTTATCACTGAAAAACTTGAAAATCGGTTGATATTGGATAAAGTTATTGGCATAGGCCTATAAACATTTTGTGCCATTTTTTGACTCACCCTGTATATTCGAACAACTAAAGTCTGGTGTGTGCGTTGATTGTATTCATTGAAGATCGGTTTATTTAGTTCAGTAAGGTTATTTATATAGCACAATTACGCAGAAAGTCACATGTGCTTTTGGACTGCAAAGTGATTGCGATTTGCGATTGTCAAAATATATAGGCCTACTGTGTGCATTCAACGTGTACGTGACATGGATAGGTTTAAGCACACAACATCAACATATATAGACAGAAACAAAAAAGTGTCGCGATTTTGCGAATGAATTTAACTTAAGTCAGTCCTTTGTGCTAACCGATGGAAGAGGATTCCATCAGCTCTGCACCGTCACTGTCGGTCTTCCGAGATTCTCTTGTTTCATGTACGGACCTACTTGTGTATAGTGGTATTTTTGTTATCGAACGTTTATTTCGGTATATTTTTAAAATTACGGTAGTAAGTGAAAATATTGTTGACCTGCAGTTGTGTGAACTTTTTAGTTTTTACGATCGCATAAATTTCTACAATTTTTACTTAAGTTCAGTATCTGTATAAATCTTCACCTAAACAAAGCGACAAAAAGTTATGCTGTTGGGTTAGTCGATATTTGTAGGCTGGAATACCGACAAAAATGTGAACGAATTTTGGCGAGATTCTAAGAAGGGGTTAAGCATGGGTTAGCCTACGGAAGAAGTTAGCAAGTAGGAAAGAGCACTTGAAAGGCGCAGGTTTAGCAGTCATTGACAATGCGCAACGATTTGGACACCCGAACAGAATTTCCTTTCGGCGGATGTTTGAGATCTCTGGTAACTACTAGCTCCTTTCTGAGGTTGATGCAGCCGTGCAGAGGAACAAAACTGTACTAAGAATTCGACAGGTTCTAGGTATACACTATGCTGGCCGGTATTATGCATGCAGCATTGTATACCAATAGATGTTAAGACGTGCAATCGCATTTGCGTGATTTGTCACTTACTATACGCCCGCTAAATTATTCGCACTGTAGTCTATGCGTACGGTAAGGCTCATAATGTCGACAGTACGATACATTTGAACCCATCTGCTATTACCAATGCGGAACCAAGTCAATTCTTGGAGTATTGTTCTCTAAGGCCCTCACACACATGCGACAAGGTAAGATTAAAAAATAAAACAAGCTACAACAACGGTAAGCTAACTTTCTTTGTATCGCAGCACATGCAAACCCTTACGGTAAAATACAAGTAATTTGAGAAAAACTCACGTGACGCGCGATAGCATCGATCTTGCCACCTAGCAATAAGTGTACTGTACTGTACAGCGTACAGCAAAATAATAGGCCCCGACGTTTAATGCTAAAATTTTATACGCAGGTTGTTCGGGTCTATCTGTAGTAATTTCGGCGCAGTTCACTATCAAACAAATTTTTTTAAAAACATTAAAACCCACTATTTTACAGGTTTAAGGTCATTCAAGGTCATCGTTGTTGGCATCGCCTAAAAGCTCATCACTAGTACTTGTTATAATAAATAGCGTGTCCGTGCATATCTGCAACAGTTCTCACGCTAGACGAGTCAACAGCAGTAAAATAGCCACTTTTAAAGGGACTCCTTTTTGACGTCCGCGTGCGCAGGCCTCTTTAAACTTTGTGGATCGGGACTTAAACTGGTAAAATATACGTTTAATGCGCAAAATATTGATTGCAAATTGTCTCGGTTTATCTTTGGCCTTTTTAACGCAATTCACTTTTAAAATGTGTATCGCAGACCAAAATCGTAAAAAAATTATCAAAACCCAGGATTGTGAGTACAAGTTCGTTTAAGGTCATCGATGTTGATACAGCTAAAAAGCTCACCATGAGTGATTGTGCCTATCCGTAACCGTTTTTACGCTACACGAGCCAATAACGGTAAAACAAGGATGTTTAATGGGATACCTCTCTTTCACGCCTTTGTTCGAAGGGAACCCGATCAGGCAGAGACACAAAATTTTATCACGATAAACGCCCTATGGCAGCCACAGTGAAGATTTCGTAATTCTACTTGCACCGTTTTAATACAATACAGCAGTGTGAGGAACAGACGGACAGACGGACGGACAGACGCCCAGGCCATAGCTAAGACGCGCGAAGCATTCTGCTGTCGCGCGTAAAAACTTCTAGAAATGGCAAGTTTGTAGCCACGTGATAAACAGTACATGCAATCGATGGCGACTGTGTCCACTGCAGTTGTTTGGGTTTATTTCATTGAACACGTGCGAATTCTTCTATCATACAACTGTTGTACAAGTGTTGCGCAAGTTTGCGCAAACTTGCAGAACAGTTTTATTCTGTTGCAAGAGTTTGCATGTACTAAAATAAAACACAACAAGTTGTTTTACTGTTGTTTTACGTTTTTTGGCTTTTTATTTTATTTTATGTCATCCCAGATGTACGAGAACCTTCATCACGTATTAACTATCTTTCGCGAATGTTGTCCGATTTTAATAATTATTTTTGCTGCGGTATTTGGAGATGAACTTCGAAGATATAAATGGCAAAGTTTTCTTTTAGACGTAGAAGTAGAAAAGTAGCATCGGTTCTGCATCTGCAACCAGAATTATTGCGAAAATACTACCGGCACCTTTTTATTCGCGGCTAACGGCGATACAGCGTTCCAAATTTAATCAAGTGTTTTATGACAGTACTATAGCAGCGATGTGACGACTGCCGCATGTAGCATTTCATGCATAATGCACATGTCAGACACCACGAAGTCGTCATTACAAACGTTATAGTCTGGTTGGAAATATCGCGACGTGTGAACGGTACATTAGGCCACCTGCCGAGAGCGCATTTGCTGACGAATCTGTCTGTTCAGCAGCATAATGCTTGCAGGCAAGTCGAGAGTGGCGCGTTGAAATATTCACACCGTTTTATCGACGCTAACCATGGAGAAAACCTTTTCCCTCATGCGTAATTCTCCACCGCACGAGCCAGGAAAAAATCGACGCTGAAATATTTAATGCACTGTTCGATGCATCAGTGGCGTCATTTTACTCGACTTTATGAAGACACTGTAGACTGTGGTCTTGTGACGAGAATATAGGCTTTTGGTATAGTCCAGAACGACGTGTTAATTTACTAGAGGAGCGAACAAAGCGACAGAACTGAACTAGACTGAAATGAGATTAACTGAAGTCAAAGCCGCAGCGCGAGGTTTTCATTTTAGTTTATTTTTTTATTTCTGCTCAGTTTATTTTATTTAGTTTTTCTCATTCCAGTTTATCATTTTTATTTCTGTCGTTTTGAACAAACTTTAAATGAATGTCTACATGCATAACTAAAACTAAAAATAATCCTAAAACTAGCATGCAATTTTGTTTTTGACAGCTTAGGCTGCGCCTATTACGTTTGCGTGACATATTAGTTTGTAAGCATTAAGCACCATTTGAGCTGGTAAACTATAGAAACAAAAGACAAGCAAGCGAAACAGTCGACAGTAAAATCGCAAAATTGGCTATATGCATAGATAAACTTGGTTAAAATCGCAGAAGGTTTCGTTGGATATGTGAAATTTTAATATGTTGGGAAGAGAGGGGCGGACAGCAGTAATGATAGCGGTATGAATGAATGTTACAATGAACGACTGCAGGCAATATAATAACAATGTTTTATTGAGGTGTCGGGTCTTGTTTAGTTTATTTCTTCATTTTTTTGCATGCAATTTTTGCTGCAATTCTTGCTGCCGTACATATAAGCCATCTAGTTTTAAGAATGAGTAAACAAACAAACGAATAAATTACAAGTTAGCCAATTATCTAGTTTATTTATTTGTGAGTAGGCCTAACAGTATTGATTAATTAATCACTCACTTTATCACGAAATGACGTTAGGCTATACAAAAAAAATAACGTGCTGTAAAAACAGTGCACGAGTAATGGGTAATATAATACATAGGAGTTTAGGTTTAAAGATATCTTTTATTATAGAAAATGGCTTGAGCAATTCCACGAAGGGTTCCTATAGTATGTCTAATTTTGAGCTTGAATACGTCATTGAGTGGGTAAGCTAATACATGACTCGTGCCGACAATGGCTGTAATAAAATGACAACGTGCAGGCGAAATGGCAGTGAAGAAAGCACCGACATTACTGGTAGGATTACGTGTCCGTCCGCAACTCCGTATACAGTGAGCCGGCAACCGAACGAGAGGCATTAAGATACATTAATTGGGTCGTCGCCAGCAGCAGCTGCTGTAGCAGCGCGTGTTGCGTGCGAATTGGCGCCCGTGGTAAATCAGTTAGCGCCTTACCACCCGGTCGCCGCACGCGAAACGGCTACTAGTCTAGAAACGACAACAAACTATAATAGCGCAAACGAACGCCATCGCAAGTCCCCATTTATTACGCTCAAACTCCATTACTTCGATTTGTTGTGGACTTTTGGGGGACAAGTTGTACGGTAAATTATGCAGCATCTGTAAGTGTCAATATATTGTATATTTGCTGTATAAACTTTCGATTTGTCGTAATTTCATTAGTATGCACGACAAATCCACCACAAATGAAGTAAATGGAGGATAGGCTTTGCGGATATGAGTTGTTCGATTACTAGACCAACGAGCCACCACAAGACTGAACAGCATGTCTGCAGCGTCGCTGCACATTGATGGCTTTATTCTCATTATTTTGTTATCATTACAACAATATTGTACACAAAGTACAACATATACAAGTAGAAAGAGTAGTTATTCGTACATGGCTAGCTGATAATGACGTGGCTATTTTTTTGCCATCATATAGTTGTCATCAGTATAACTGCAATTCGGCGTCACTTTCAACTTTCATCTAGCCACGGATCGCAACGGCTTAGCAGTAACGCCCGCGGTGTTTGAACGCGATTGAAAACAATGAGAGCCTGATGCGCTTAACGCAGAGATTTGCTTAGATAATCTACTTCATCTAGATTCTTATCCTGCATGTTCTGAGATCAGCTTTTCGTCAAGCAGCTGCGAAACGTTCTGACGGTGTAACCTGCAATATGAAGGGACGTTGATGGCAAATTGGAAATTTAATCTCGCGACTATACATGGCGCTTAAAGATCATCGAGGCTTGCCTTCTGCATGCTAGATTAGAATAATACTCCCAGTAAAAGAACTTTGAAAGTCGGTCGATAATTAGTAAATTAATGACAAACTTTGAGTATTTCTACTTTCTAGTTCACGATGAAGTGTTGTTGGCTGTTGGAACAAGTGTATTGAGTTGGATCATCATCATCTAGCACTGCGCATGTGACCCGCAACACCATGACTGGTGCTGTTACGTCGCTAGTTCGCGGGAAAAATAGACAGATCAATAACATCATATGGTCGCATGCTCTGCATAGGCTCTACATGTACATTGCATTTCCGCGACGATAATATTGCAATAAAGAGGCATAAAACTGTCACCGCTCACGTCAGACATTAGGATCTGTTTATTCCGTCGCAGGATGAATTCAATAACACGGCTGCGCGTGTGTGAAAAAAGCTGTCGTGACCTGAGGGGTTGCACCATGCTGCAACGACCAGAAGACGATGAAACTGATTTGTTGATCGCCGTAAACCACGCTGTCAGACTGTCTTCGTTCCTTTCAGATATTTCTGACAAACTAACCAATCTACAGCTGCTTCTAAACAAATGTATTTTGATGGTTGTTAAACTTAATTCGTTCTGTCTAAACCGTTGAAAGTTGTCGAAGGAAGAGCTGCAGATAGTGGTCTCTCTCGAGAGAGAGACAACGTGCATGCAGCGTCATCAATGACAGATAGCACTGCAGGCTGCGGTCGATCAGTGCAATAGGAAGCCCACACCTTGGACGATGAGAAATAATAACTAGCTGAGCTGAGGGTCCAGGCGGCCTGGGTGGTCATCCTGGGGGTGGCTTGACACCGTGGCACTTCCAGGGTGTCATGGTGTCGCGACACTCCCGAGATTAGGTCAAGGAGATGCCAGTCCGTGCTTTGACATACCACCAACATTTTGTTGACAAACTGTGAAAATTATTCCGGTGTTGCAGATAATATTAATAAACATAGCGCACATCTTAATCATTTGATTAGTATATATAAGATCGTAGTCGCATAACGCAGATACAATTAACATTTTATTTTTCGCCAATCTCATCTGCGTCAGTACAAACATATGACACATGGTCCAAAAATAACAAATTTCTTATCATGAGATGTGCTTTTCTGATCCAGGTTCTGTCCCGGATCCGGACCTCATCATGACTTACCAAACTAAGTCTTGATACGGGGACGGAATATTTTCTCGTGGTTATTCTCCCCCATCTCAACCCTTAATCACTATATTCGTGTATTTTTAGAAATTCCTCAGAATAGCTTCTGTTGTCGAAAAATTGTTAAGTTCAACTTGACGTTGCGGTGGAATTTTTGATTAGATTGTTGACTTTAATAGAACTGAAAACTGCGGTCCCACATTTTGAAAACAGATCGTCGCCCCTGTGTCAAGGCTGTGTGGGTGGCGGGGCAACGTGGGACCACCCAGTGACGCCAAGCAGCCGGAACTGATCAGCTGCTGGTCCGCAAGTCGTCGTGCGCAAGTCGATATTGGTCGAACACGATGAATAACGGTCGCCGATCGTCGCGAATATGTCGTCCGTACGAGACGAGGCCTCAAACCGTGGACTGCACAGACGCAAAGAGGTACGTCCCGACAGCCTGGGCTTCATTCACGGGACATACGGAAACAGTCAAAATTGTTGAAGATGTTGCAGCGTGCATCATCACAGCAATAGGCTTACCGCTTGTAATGGCCTATGCCAGCGCTGTCTACATTATTACGTCCACTAAGAAAACATTAGCACTTGACAGCTTGTCCGTTTGTCTGTCTGTTTGTCTGTTTTGTTTGTTTGTCGTCTGGGTTACTGAAAAAGTTGTGAACAGATAGTTGTGCAGTTTTATGGAGAGATTGCCCATGGATGAAGTGGTTAGATATTGGTGGCGATCAGAAATTTTCTCCAAATTCCTGATGAGTATTCAGGAATATCTTTACCATTATTTTTCCGTATCTGGACAACGATCTGTTCCACGCACGACGACGAACTACGGTGACCGCAGCTTCGCTGTTAGCGGTCCGGTGGTGTGGAACAGTCTGCCAGCTGCACTTCGATTAGACATGTCACTGTCAGTAGGATTTCGTAGGCGGCTGAAAACATTCTTCATGACAAAAGCTACTAACAACCTGTAACAGTTGACTTGGCGCATTTGCTGCATTTTTTCGAACTTGCGTCATATAAATGGCATTAATAATAATAATAATTAGGAGATAGGGTGTAAAAAGACAAATTTGAAGTGAGGGGATTTTGGTGAAATAGAAATATGAGTCATATCATTGTGTGGCTTTTCGGGCCTCGAAATGTCCCTAAACAGTTCTCATTTTCCATCCAATGCTTCTTCTTTTTCTTTCAAGAGCTTGTCGTCGACGTAGGCCCCCCGCCTAGCCGTTGCCACGGGTCGCCTCGATGCCGCCCTGTATTGCGCGCACGTCGCCAAGCCGAGATTCAGTAGACCTAGATCGGTCATCTCCACTGTTTCAAGCCACGACGGTCTGAGACTACCAGGGCTTCGTCTCCAATCTGCAGCAGTGTGTGGACAGAGCACAGAATCAATCGAATTAACAGTAGGCCTGCATAAAAAACGAAATACTGTCTGTAATGTCGGTAAAGCTAGAGTCATAAGCTGGGGCGAGGTGTTAAGCCGCACTTCCGCAGTTCGCACTAATCGACGACTGCGACTGGACTGCATGGCGGCGTTCCGCGTGAGCGTTTTTCTGTCACAGATCAGTCAGCGCCGCACTGCATGGGCGAGATGATGAGCTTCGGCTGGGTAGATCAAGCGTGAAAGGCGCTGGCAGTTAATTTCAGCCGGATGACGCGTCAGCGGTCACGTGACAAGGTTGCTGATGCTGTTGTGCATGACTTGTCTGCTGTGGCGACTGGTGACTGACCTTCCTAGAGGTTAATAGTAATAATTGTCTGAACCCGACTCGCGGCTTATCAGGCGCAGCCAACCACACTTACCCCGATCCCAATACACCGTTATCGGTAGCATACACGTACTCGCTTCGTGTACAGCTAGGGGCAGGGCCGGATTTAACATGTGGGGGCCCTGGGCAGCTGTTGGTGTGGGGCCCCTATGTAAAATATCAAAAAGTAAAAAGCTTGACGATGGAACATATTCACAATGAGTGATGAGCATCAAGTATGCAGGCAATTTCAACAAAGTTCTGTTTGCACCGCCACTAACACTGTTTCGTTCACAGCGGCGTAGCCAGAAATTTTAATTAAGGGGGGTCTCGTCTCCCTTTTTCTCCCCTTTTTCCCTGTCATACGCCTTTCTTCCTTCCCCTGTCTTTCCCTCTCCCCTTCCCTCCTTTTCCTTAGAAGTAGGACCCCCTAAAATTTGGCTACAGGGTCTGAGGTACCGCTGCAAGCTACCCCAGCCGAAATAGAATTTAGTGCATTTTGGTGTTAAAAGATGAGATTTGATGGCAACAATTTTAATTATTTTCCTGAGCATAAACTGATTAAATTGGCAAATTTAGTGCCGCTTAAACGTATGCTTATGTTTTGTCTGGAAGGTTGGGGGGCTGGGCTCTGTCCCCCTTGTCCACGCCACTGTTTTTAAGCGCTTATAGTAAACATCATTGTTTTAGCCAGCGTTTTCTAATTTAGTTGTTTTTAATTTGGGCATATCAGACATTACATAAGATATTTTTGGATTTTATCTCAGCTTTTTAGCATATTGTTAAGTTGTCCACCATTGGCCATTGTATTGTATGTGGTTATTATTTGATTGATTTGATTAATAATGCTGCTCTCAAAATTTAATCTCGCTTCTTGGAATTTAGGTTTTCGCACCGATGCAACATATTATTTTTAAACGTCTAATTTTTGTTGAGCTTAGACACATTTAAAAGAACAAAAAATGGTCATTGAATTTTTTTCCTGAAAAATGTGAGAGCCTTCTTTTTGTGGAAGCCCTGGGCAGCTGCCCATGTTGCCCATGCCTGAATCCGGCCCTGTACAGGGGCCGCTTGACCCCAAAATACATGCAATTGAACAATGACTGTATTTCTGTACCCCTGTTCATTCAATTGAACGCTCACTATGGGTGGCAACTAATGCTGGTCGACTTCGAGTTTTAAAAAATAAGCCTGAAAATACATGCAGCAATTAGTAGGCCTATCTTAGCATCGTCGAACTTAAAAGCTAAAAACAGAAAAAGACTAATGAACGTTGAGCGTCGTTGACGTTTCAATCAATCGAAGCTGTTCGGGAAGCGAGAAACGACAAAATTGATCCGTCTTAAATTATTGATACCGATACTTATGGCGCCTGAGCCTCCGCCATCACACTCTAGCCTATTTCTATTTTTTCTATTTTTTCTAGATTTCTATTTCTAGGTTTATGAAGTACGCCTATGTCCCTGTGGACTGTAAATGCTTTCAGTAGATAACTTATAGGCCTATGGACGTCAGTGATAGATCGATATCAATGATTCCGGTTACCGCCGATGTATCGTCCGAGTTTCGATTTTGTGCCAGCTATACAGCTACAGTGTATATGAGTGACCGTGGCCGTTCCCCCTAGGCAGCACTTCGCGGCGTGTAGACCCATTGAATTTTGAGCCGCGGGTTGCTGCCAGCGCTCAATCGATGTGTGGCGCGTGATACGGCGATAAGCGTCCGGCGACTGACGATATAATATATCTAACAAAGACGGAAGTGGATGACCTGAGAGGCGTCCACGGAGATTGATGGTCTCCGACAGTTGTCATATGGTCGCCCAGATTCCAGCAAGTCTACTGGTTTCTGAGTTCTGTGTCGCGAATATGCTACTTGATCTGGTAGCTTGCGACTGTTGAATTTGTGATCCAGACTTGTCGTTTAGCGTAGGACTGTAGAATTCTCTCGTCTGGGAACCAATGTAGAATGCTGCAAAATGTCGGTTGAGTGCCTAGTGGTGTTAAGATTTATGTTTTGGGGAGCTGCTGTTGGGTCGGTGGTTGGTCTAGTGTTTTCGGTGGCCGCAACGGGCG
>Ga0209367_1011716_pt1 | contig 11594 bp, 5 predicted proteins | sample WorMetLIZISLAND2_FD_187412 | JGI IMG/M metagenome (GOLD analysis project Ga0209367, IMG submission 187412) | Marine gutless worms symbiont microbial communities from Max Planck institute for Marine Microbiology, Germany - Olavius geniculatus... ... | reverse complement strand
AGCGACCTCAATATGGACGACGCAGTTGACCTGGCTCAGAACCGTCCACTCTGGAGATTGATGTCTACGTTCGGCGCTACGCACTCTTAGTGGTGCTTGCCAGAAATGATGATGATGATGGCACATTCACCTGTTGGTTAGCAGGTAGCACTGTATGATACCATATGGCAGGTGATGCACCTGTTACCTGTGTGCAGCGAGCAGTGCAATGAATGTCCATGCAGAAATGTACCCAAGGGCAATAAAAGAAAGTAAGTAAATGACACAACCTTATACGCAGTAGATAAGCTTATAAAGAGTTAAAATGGCGTGAACTGTGAATAAAATTTCTGTTGTTGAATTTTGATCCATTCAACTTTGGGTAAAGCAGAGATCGTTAATTTGTTATCTGTGCTGTGTGTTGTGTTCAGGAATGATGGAAACGAGTTTTCTGGGTCTATGTTCCAGAAGGTGAGTGAAAGGGTTGAGGTCGGAGCTCAGTTGAGTTGGTCGGGCTCGAACAGCATGCGCTTCGGTCTCGCAGCTAAATACTGCGCTCATCCGGACACCACATTCCGGGTCTGTCACATCATCGTTTGTTCAACTACTTTTTAAAATGTTTTATTTGGCTTTTAGGCTAGTGTAAACTGTAACATGTGGGCACTGCACGTTTAGTGAAAAAAATCAGCATTTCAATTATGATGGTGAGAGAAAGTCGGAGAAAGATGTAACCGTTTGCAAATTTGAGTTCAGTGTGACTTTTATCTTGATTTATAATTTATTTTTTGTTTTCAAAATTATGATTTTTTTGGTTACTTTTCAGTTTTCTTATTTTGTTTATGTCAGGCCATCTGGTCATTAAGTTGTGTAATAACAGTTAACAAAACTTTGCTTTTAGGGTCCAATCTAACTTGGAGTAACTGCGTTAGTCAGCCAGCCATTTTCACCTATATTTGAAAGAATTATAGGCACAAGAACTGATGTTAGAATTATTCAGAGTGTCAGTTGAAAACCAAATTTCAGTACAATGTTGATAACCTTGGTGAATGGGTCTGACAGTTATTGAGAGCAAGTGGGATGAATGAATAATAAAATCCTGAAAAAACGTCTACGACTCTACGTGTGTGTTCTACTAGCTCTGCACCCGTGGAGGTTGATAATTCTTCTGAATGCAATTGGAACTGCGAGATAAAGCTGAGTTGTGTGAATAATGTTTAAGATTGTGTCTGTCGTGTGTGCAGGCCAGAGTTCATAACAACGCCCAGATAGGCCTCTCTTACCAGCAAAAATTACGAGAAGGTGAAAGCTGTTGGTTTGATTTTTCATTGTGTGTATTTAATAAAACTGCTGCAGTTGCATTGCTGCAGTAGAAAAAAAACAGAGCAGTTTGGTGAGAATCTCATTGCCTGAATTAGGCTTTGTGTGATTTTGTAGTTTTAATATAAAATTGCATTAATTAGTATATATTTGAAAGTTTGTGCTATACTGCTACCACTTTTGACTTTTGTTTGACCGGTTTATTTTTTCTGTGGAGTTGCTCAGAACCCCATGGATCAGCTTTTGCACTAAAAGCAACGTTGAGAAGTTTGAGTCACCTATAATCAGAACAGTAGCATTCAAATCGTGTGTATACATAGAGATGTATGTCCAACGAGAACAAGAAAGGCCCAGCTAACGCAAAGGGGAATGCGTGACAGCGATGCATGTGTGAAGGCCCGTCGCGAATGAAATCTAAGCTCACAATGATGTTTCATTTAGACTCGACGGCGGATGACACCTAGCGCCATATCCAGTGCATGAATTTCAGTATTGGCTGAAAAACGTAAGTTTTTTACCCCCCTCTCATTTAGCGATCTCGATCAGGGTGACCCCTTTCTAATTTATGGAAAAGCTTTACTGATCCTTAAACTAGAGTCTTCAGGCAGCCAACGGTGAAGATTTGGTGATCCTAGCTTGCACCGTTTTTGACTAATCCACCCCTGTGACAGACGGACAGACAGACTGAATTGCGATGGCTAAGATGTGCTACAGCAGTTCCTGCTGTCACAAGTAAACCTTATGGACTTAATATGTCTTTGTGAATGTGGATGTGTTAGGCTTGTCACTGACGTTGTCAACGCTAATAGAAGGCAAAACGTTTAATCAGGGTGGACATAAGATCGGCGTCGGACTCGACTTTGAAGCATAGGAACTGACTTCGCAGCATCGATGCCGAAAGCATGGACATTTCTTTGGCTAGTTACTTTAACTGTTCTCAGCACTAGTGCTGTGTAGGCAGATTTAGTCATCGTTGTCTTGACTAATGCTGCAAACTCTGCCACTAATAGGCAATGTGAATTCCATCAAAATTACAACTTTTATTTCCTTTTTGTCAACCACTGCCGCCTTTTTAGAATGATTATTTTTGCCATTTGTCACTAGAAGTAAATAAAACAGAGCTGCGGAAATTAATGATTAGTCGTGTGACTGTTATTTCGGTTTATTTTTAATTATTGATGATCACTTGTAACTAATTATTAATCTTTCAAAAGTGAAATGTTAATTTTTTGCTGTTAGCAGCTCTGAAAATAAATAGAAGTTGTAATTTTGGTGAACTCCTATTTTTTGTTAGTTGCTGTTTTGACCTGTTCAGTTCATTCAGGCGATAAGCTGTCCCACCATTTTCCCGGTGTACATATTGTCGGCTTCGAGTGATTGTGTTTGCGGCTTTCCATTCGTTGCTTAACGTGATTCGTGTCGGTTCGGCGTGCTTGGATTGTTGTTCGTCTCTCGTTGTTGACGGTTGAGTTTCATTTGTGTACGTTTTGCAGGCTCGCAGCCAGATTTGCAGTTTGGGTAATTCAACTTCCCTCCCTGGGCAGCACCCCATTAATCCAGCTGCATGTACATGTAGATTATCACTTTAGCCCTAGACCCCACCGAAAGGCTTACAGTGCTGCCCCAGATAAACTAAACTTGAGTTCTGGAACTAAGCCGCTGCTACAAACACATTTGTGCACGTTTTGAGCTCGCAAATTGCATCTGGTGGTTTCTTTTTGTTATGCAACGTCTCTTGGTTCTGGCCGATGAACAGGTACTATCACTTATTATCGAACACATTTAACCTTGCTTGGCTACGAGCCTACTCTGATCTCCATTTTTTGCATTTATCGTTTCTTGTTTGTGCGGATAAAACTTGCAGCGGTATTTGTTCGTTTGTCAGTAGATCTGGTAGATTTTTGTGGCAGAAATTCTCGATATTTTCTGCTGTAGGGTTTGGCATAATTCACAGTTTGGCATGATCTATGGCATTGCTCACAGTGTGATCACTCATCTGGAAAACCTGGAAAAGTCAGGGAATTCCAAAGTTGTCAGGGGAAACTGGACAAAAGGTTAATGAAAGTATAGACATTAGGCATATTTGTACTGTACCATCTTTCATTTCATATTTTCTTCCGGGTATGACTGTGACTATGACTGACTATGGCTATGACTGTCGACCATAGCATTGAACAGTATCGATGACTTTTGCCTGCTCTTCTGGAAAAGTCGAGGAATTTCATTTGGTCTGGAAAGTGGTTACCGTGTCCTTAGTATGCCAGGCATCTGTGTCTAGGTGTCACGTTATTTATTGATGTTGTTACTAATGTAGCTCGTTTCAGCATTGCTGTTCGGTTCATGTTAAGTGTCTGTTTTGCATTCTGTTTATCAAAGTCAAATAAGACTTTATCTGCAGTCTGCAGTTTATGTTATGCTATGTTTGATGCGATCTTTAAGCATGCAGCAAGCTGTTCGTCTAAGTGCTGGCACAAAGTGTGATAAATTCCACGTCATGCTGCTAATACAGTGGTATTAAAAAATCCGTGGCAGTTTCGTAAAGTTTGTGGGCCATCTTTTATCAGTCAGAAGCACTAGGAGAGCGCAAACCTCCGTTGAGGCATTTTTTAAATTCTAGGATCTGGAATCGGATCTTCATTGCATCAGAACGTTTGTGATTGTTCGTTGGAGGCATGGCTCAGGCCCGTTACTGCAAAGAATTTATCAGAATCGGCGTGATTTTGTAGACTGACAAACAAGACACCGGAAAAGCCTAACCTCTTTACTTTGGCAAAGTTTCTAAATGCATACAGTAGTTTTCTGCGGCGCAGATTGTAATGTCCACTTAGCAGTTGGCAACCATTTATTGTATAGTTGGAGATAGTCATTAGAATTCAATTTTGTTGTTCCTTGCTAATGTCGCTGTTCTTTTCTGTCCGCTTGTTGTTAGCTATTTGATTTCTCGCTCACAGTGTTTGTGCATCGTCGACACCAAGGGTGTAATCTCGCAGGAGTGCTGAAGAAAGTTTCAGCATTAGGAACGAGAGGTGCTGTCTATCTCAGATATACTGTTGAGTTTGCTGTGTCAGTTAATAAATGTCTCTCGATACTTTGGTGACTCGATCTAGTTCTGCTTGTGGCTAACTTGAACAGTGCTAAACAAGCAAAGATGAAGATGTCAGCCCAGTGCTGACATGACATGCGGCCACCCACCAAGCCATGTGTACTCCCCCACAAAAAAGGTAAAAAGGTGTCAATTTGTATAACGCATCTCGCGTACAACGCCTCTAATGCGCTTTTCGTCACTAACCCGAGCCGCCAGCCGCACGGCCACCACGTGCAGCCCGCAGACACAGGCTAACGCAGCGGCCGGCTAGGCAGCCCCAGTCAGCTGTACTAAGGTCACCACCTTCCGTAACCCATATAAATGAGTTACTGCTCATTTTACCATCCAACGGAGGGTAGAAGGCTGAGTCGACCTATGCACTGAGCAACCCTATAACACTAGAATGACTGGACTGTTTTTCTTTTTGGTCCGCCCGTAAGTGGTAGCTTTTGGAGCAGACTTATATTTTGCTGGCCGCAGTGTTTGAATTGCCGGGGGGGGGGTTGGGGCGGTTCAACTCCCTAACTGTTTCCTCAACCCCCCTAACACCCTGTCAAATTATGCACTGGGGGGTCGGCTATGTACCATATACGTAGGATTTACGTCACAATTTTAGTCAGGCTTCGACAGTCGCAAAGTTCAACCCCCCAGCTAATTGTTCACAATTCAAACACTGGCTGGCTCCAATCCGTTCCAGAAAGTCCCAGAGGCGTCGTGTATCTGTTCGTGTTTTTACAACAGATCCACGTCAGTGATATGGGACCAAGACACCAATTCTCAAGACCAAGGCATTTAATGCACTGAATACTGAATAGAACACCTACGTCCGAATAAGCACACTACAAAACATGCAGCTCAGATGTAGAATCTTCTATTAGGACAAAAAATCTCATTAATCCTACTAATCCAGTCACATTAAACATAAGTCCAATCTTTACATTATGCCATGCAAGTTTAATAGTCCATATCAACTTATCAACTGCAGTTAGAAATTTTGCATTTTAGAAACATTAAACTTTCAAGCACAGAGAGTATGACATCTTTGAACTGTGTGGGTGCATTATAAGCTTAATGCTGCCCTGTAAACGCCGATGTAGCAGGAACACTGAACAGGCAAGAAAATAGCGATCTAAAGCAACTGTATTCTATGTCAGAGAAAAGTTTTGTGTCTTTGCAATCGTCACAATTTATGGCAGGAATGTATTTAGGCAGCTTGAGATCAGACAGAGCACTGGGTGGTAAACTTGCTGCAGGATTAGGCATGCTTGTAAACAGCACCGAAGGCCGGAACTTTGCCTTGAAGGTTAGTCTTGGTCTCGGTCTCGTGACAAGACCAAGACACTAAGCTCCAAGGCCAATTCACCAAAGTCCAAGACCAAGGCGGTAAAAATCTGCCTCGATGCAGCCTCGAGACGAGGCACTGCCTCGAGGCGTCGCACCACTGCTTTCTAAACGGACCGGGAATTAGAGAGAGAACGATTAATCCCGCGTTGAACAGAAAATTGTGAACTTTGGTCCACGAACACCAGAGATTATGCGCCTAATGTTCACCCACCCCAGGTTGACAGTGCGCGTTCTGTGTATGCTAAGTAAGGCATTTGAGGCATGTGACTGCTACGGGGTCAACCCCCAGAATTTTTTCCCCAATCGGACATAGGGCGCCGAAGCAGCATGTCCGTACCTATCTGCAACCGTTTTCACACTATAGGGCCACGAGCCAATAGCATCAAAAATAACGTCTTCTTAGAGGATACCCCTCTTTGATGCCCTCGTTCGAGGGGAACCCCTCACTTAGGGCACGAAATTTTGTCAAGATAAACTAGAGTCCTTGGGGCAGCCCACAGTGAAGATTTCATGTTTCTAGGTGTTGCCGTTTTGATACAGTGCCAGGGTGTGATGGACAGACAGACGCCTAGACGATGGCTAAGACGTGCGAAGCATTCTGCTATCGCGCGTTAAAAAAAGCATAGTATTTTTTACCTGTACCTGTATTTTTTTCTGCAAAGTTTAATAATTTAACATGACACGGCCAAATCGACTCCAAATATACAGGTGACTGCAGTCAATCAAATAATGTATAATTAAATAGGCCTAATGTTGAAACGAAATCATATCAATTGTCTATGGTTCCTACGGTCAGGAGAAAGTCAGGAAAAGTCAGGGAAAAAACAGAAAATCAGAAAAAGTCAAGGAAATTTACATTCCAAAGTCAGGGAAAAATAACAGGTTCAGGGAAAATCAAAGTACCAGGGTGCAATTTAGTTAACAAAAAATGCAGAAAAAATTTTGAACCGTTTTACGCAGACTGCGTACAAGTTCACAAATTTTTTACACGCGAGAGCTAGCATAGCTATAGCGCGTATTAGCTACGGTAATTCTGTCTGTCCGTCCGTCACGACCCGGTACCAATCCAAGACCAGGTGAGATAGAGATTTCCGGTTTTCACCGTATGATAGCCTATTGTATTGACAAATTTCATCCCACTGGGTAAAGGGGATCCCTTCGAACTAGGGGGCAAAAGAGGGGCACCCCCCTTAAAAAGCGTTATTTCACCGCTATATGCTCGTCTAACGTGAAAATGGTTGCAGATAGGCACAGACATGCTGCATATCATAACAAGCACTGGCGTCGAGCTTCTTAGAAATGTCAACATCGATGACCTTGAATGACCTTTAACCCCCAAAATAGCGGGTTTTAGTGAATTTTTCGCGATTTCGGGCTGCGACGTGCATTTCAAGAGTGAATTGCGCCAAAATGGCTGGAGATAGACCAAAACAACCTGCATATGAAATTTTCAGCATTAAATGTAGATTTTAGCAGTCCAAGTCCGAACCCTCTACGTTCAAGGAGGGTTGTGCGAGCGGGTATCAAAGAGGGGTACCCTTCTGAAAAGTGGTCATTTATCCGTTGTTGGCTTGTCTAGCGTGAAAATAGTTGCAGATATGCACAGACATGCTGCTTATCATAACAAGCACTAGCGACGAGCTTCTTAGAAATGTCAACATCGATGACCTCAAATGACCTTGAACCCTAAAAATATTGGTTTTTAGTGATTTTTTGGCAATTTTTGGCTGCAAAAGAGTGAACTGCGATGAAATGGATTGAGACAGACCAAGATTACTTGCGAATAGGAACTGCTATAGGCTCTCGCGCGTCATGAACATTAGCTCAGATTTCTTGTTTCTGCTCGCTTCGCTCGCAGATTATCTGTATCTACACTTTTAAATTTGTTCCACCGCTTTTGTTTCTAGTGCAACTGCAAGCGACTGAAAGCCAACATTAGTATTTCGCGTGAACAAATTAGTCAGGGAAAACGATTCATTTTGTCCTGGAAAGTCTGCGAAAAGTCAAGGAAAATGAATTCTGCAGAGTAGTACAAGTAGGAACCATGACTGTCATTGAAGAGTTGTTAATCATTTTCAAAATATGACAGTAAAATAATGACAGTTTGTCCAATCATTCCAGTCCAGTGTTTGCTATAAGCATATACCACCGCCCCTACTCGACCGGCACAGGATATCTGATCGGCAGCCAATCAAATATCCTATAGGCTATATGACCTACAACGTGCTAGATCTTGTGTTGACTGCAACAGTTCTACCAGTGACGTCTCTGTTAATATGAGACTGTACAGATATTTTGTTCTCTGTCTCTCTCTTGTCAGTGTAGATTAGACACCACCAACAGCTAAAAAATTAGTTTATATCCCAGTTTGAGAGAACACCTGTTGAAGTGACTTACAACCCTTTGTTTATATTTAAAATATTTACCGCACGAACCACGGCAAAACTGCTTAAAGTCTGAGTGTTTAGGCTGATGTTGTCGCAGTTCACCTTCAGTGAAGAAACTCATTAGACATTCACTGCAAACGTACGGCTTCACATCTTCATGGCGAAGTAAATGTGTCTTAAGTTGACTCTTGCAGCTGAATTTCTTCTGACAAATGTGACACGTGAACCAAGCACCTTCATCGTGTGACTTCAGCAGATGTGCCTTGAGTGTGTGGTAATGCGTAAAACAGTCTGAACAGTGTCTACATTAGTACGGCTTTGCACCAGTGTGAGTATAAACATGATCCTTCAGATTACGGCTACTTTTAAACATCTTCCCACAGTAACGACAGTCGTAAGGTCTTCTGTTGCTATGTACATGACGTTTATGTTCCTGCAAGTTGCCTGATGTGGCGAAACTTTTGTCGCACAATGAACATTTGTACGGTTTGTCTCCCGTGTGGACTCTCATGTGTCTGTTTAGATCTCCAGACTGACTAAATGCCTTGTAACACTCATGGCATTTGCATTTTTTCTCTCCACTGTGAATTGTGCTGTGAGCAACAAGGTTAGCTGACTGTGTAAATCGTTTGTTACAAACAGTACATTCAAAAGGTTTCTCTCCTGAATGACTTCGTACGTGCACTGTTAAAGCATGACTGCTAATGAAACACTTTCCACATTCAGTGCACTTGTAGTTACTGCTGTGAACATTTGTATGTTTCCTCAAGTAATGCTGAGTAGTAAAACGTTTCTCACACTGAGTGCATGAATACAACTTGTCTCCTGTATGTATTTGTTCGTGCTGTTTCAAATTTCCTTTTGTTCCAAACCGTCTGTCACACACTATACACAAATATGGTCTTGGCTTGTCATCATGTGGACGCTCAGTGATATCATTAGTATCAGCTTCAATCTTCATCTCAAAGGTCATTCCTGTATATACACAACAAACATGTGCACGTTCAAACCTAACATCTATTCGTATCATAAAAAATAAATAATAAAAAATTTCCCACCCACCTTGTCCTTACTTTTTACGCGCGAAAGCAGCTACTGCTTTCAGCACATCTTAGCCATCGCAATTCTGTCTGTCTGTCTGTCTGTCTGTTCGTCTGTCACACGGGTGGATCAGTCAAAAGTGGTGCAAGCTAGAATCACCAAATCTTCACCGTCGGCTGCCTGGAAGACTCTAGTTTCAAGAACTGTAAAGCTTTTCCATAAATTCGAAGGGGGTCACCCTGAACAAGGGTGCTAAATGAGAGGGGAGTGGGCAAAATTTGCAATTTTTGGCCAATAAGTCGCTGTATCTCAGTAACGGTGCGAGATAGGGCCTAGGTTACTATTAATCACTAATAGGAAGTCGTACACTGGCTCTTGATTGGCGCCAAATTTAATGACCTTGAATGCCAAAATAGAAGGTTTTAGGGATTTTTTGGCGATTTTGGGCTGCGATACAAGTCTATATCATTCACAAGGTGGAGCCACAGAACTATCATTATATGCACTTCGGTATGACTGTAATAAAGGTGTTATATTGTATCCCAAATTCCCACAAATCTAACTCAAACAGCTATAGAAATCTTTGTTGTACGATTTTGTTGTATTGTGAGCGCAATAATTTATTATTTAGTACATTTCTGATGCACACTATTTGGAGAAATGGCTTGCATATCTTACAGCTTAACTTGTGATATTTTGTTCGATGTTGCTGCCACGTCGGGAATTGGTTTACAACGCCCAGCACTAACTAATGCTGACTGACTGCATTGATTGACTTGTTATATTTTTACGCGCGAAAGCAGCTACTGCTTTCACCGCATCTTAGCCATCGCAATTCTGTCCATTTATCTGTCTGTCTGTCCGTCCGTCCATCACACATGTGGAACGAGATAGGGCCTAGGTTACTATTAATCATTAATAGGAAGTCATACAATGACCATGAACGCTAAAATAGGGGGTTTATGGATTTTTTGATGATTTCGAGCTGTGGCACAAGTCTATAACATTCACAAGGTGGCGCCATGCTACTATCGTTATGCGATCCAGATAGAGAATTTGGTATTTGTATATTAACTTAGCGCAAACACCCCAATTTTCAGCTAAACTACTGAACCGGAACTGCTATGAGCTTTCGTGCGTCTCGTGAGCATTAGCTCAAATTTCTTCTTTGCCAGCTGCCATGGAAAGCACAGTTTTTTCTTTAGGCCAGATCAGAGCTGCCCCATGGGTCTTATGTCTAAGAAATACCTTTGTTTTCGTTTTACCAAGATCACGGCTTGTTGACATTTTTTCTATCATGCGTGTCATGTAATATAACTCAATAACTCATGAAAAACAAACTGACCCACTAAATAGTACTCACAAGAACTTAACCAACGTTACTGCAGCATTTCAGACTAGTTGCAAACAGTATTTTTCCAGTAAAACTTCAAAAGCATACTAAAAACTGCACTGATATTCGTGGGTCCAATACAAATTTTAAGGACACAGATTTTCTCTAGCAACAGACAGCGACCAGAAGCACAGGCTTTTTCTTTAGTCCTCTCCATTTATTTAGCCCTAAGCCAGACAAAAGTTTGCACCAGCGATGACTCGATATATCACAAATATTGATGCATCATTTTCAATATCAATATATACCACAACATATTTAAATATCATGCTATTTTGCACCAACATTTATTTTTTTATCTAAAACGAAATTCGGATATCGCGTCATCACCAGTTTGCACCGCCAGACCACGGATACAGGACAAGTGTGTTGAATGCTGTGCTGGTTTACACCTGACTTTCACTGTTACTGACTGTGCCCAGCCACAGAGTGATGGCCAGGCTGAGTTCTACTGGGAGTTGTTAGTTTTCTGATGTTGGCATTAAACTGAGCGCATTACGCTGCAGACTTCCACATTTGCCTCCAACATACAAACCCCCTGAAAGATCAAACACAGGCAGACTGAATACGTTGACAAATACACATGCACACTAGCACACGTTCAAACTAGAAAGCAGTCATAGCCCGCAAGTACCTCCACCAAGGCAATGCTATTCGCCAGGTGGCGTCACCGTCTTTGGTTTTGCAGCGGTTCCCTATGCCCCCTTTAACGCAATGGTAACGAAAATTTCAAAGTGATCCAGAATCCAGGATTCCTGCCGGATCACACCCAAAATTGAATCACTTGTAGTTTATGCCATGCCCAACATACCCTCAAAATTTCAGAAAGATCCGTCCATAACTTTTGGAGTTATCTTGGTCACACTCAGACAGACAAACAAAAACCGGCAAAAACATTACCTCCTTCATCATCATCATCATCATCGACAACCGTGGGCTCAATGCCCGTTGGTGTCTGATGCCATTCTTACTATCGCTGCCCACCGCTGCCTATCTAGGGCAGCGTGGCTTAACTCCTGCAGGCTTGTCCCACACCACTGCTCAATGT
>Ga0209367_1011715_pt1 | contig 11594 bp, 6 predicted proteins | sample WorMetLIZISLAND2_FD_187412 | JGI IMG/M metagenome (GOLD analysis project Ga0209367, IMG submission 187412) | Marine gutless worms symbiont microbial communities from Max Planck institute for Marine Microbiology, Germany - Olavius geniculatus... ... | reverse complement strand
AAAAGGATCGAATTCGCATAATCAAGCCTTGCCGACACCAAAGCAGAAGCAACAGCCATGGCCATAGAACGATCCATCGATGGACGAATTTGTCTGAAGGAACGTATGTGGTAAAAGCAGGACTTAAATATCGCCTTAATGTGAGGTCCCAAGGTTCCCTTGAGGTGAGGTGAGGTCCCCTTTCTTTCATAAGTCACTCAAATGATGATCAATTTAGGCCTACATGAAATTTTTACCGGTTGTAGCTGAAGAAATAGTAATTCAAAATATTTCAACAAAATATGGCAGTTGATTAAATATTCTTTGCTAGTAGTGACGTAACGCTGACGTCATAATGTGTCACGGGTATAAGCTTGCTAGTGTCAACTGGTGCTGTCAGTTGCTATCCTGCTTCGATGGTGAACTTAATCTGGTTCACTGATGAAAAATGTTCATCGTGTCATCCATCACTAAGCAACATGGGAATATGAAATCAGGCGTCTCGCGATCCAAAAACTCAACCTTCTCGCAAGCTCGGAGTGCTAGTGCATTGTCTTGCTCGAACATGTGAAAGTCCAAATATCCTCACAGACACGTAATTGCGATTGCTTTGCGCATTTTTTTGTGGCTGCAACTGTAAAACTTCAAGAATTTGTCATCAATGAACCAGGTTTTTCACCATCGAAGCACGGTAGTAACTGATAGCACCAGTTGAGACTAGCAAACCCGTGACACATTATAACGTCAGCGTTACGTCACAACTAGCAAAGATTATTTAATCAACTGCCATATTTTGTTGAAATATTTTAAATTAGTATTTCTTCAGCAACAACTGGTAAATGTGGAAATGTGGTAACAGAACATGCCGATCCAGGTAACATAAACAGTAACTAGGGCATGAGGAAATAGATCATCCGATCAATTCAGATCACCGGATTCAGTGGACTCTTTTAACCATGGCATAGGCCTATGTCTGCTCACTGAGCGAATTGAAGCATATGCAAATTCATTAAAGTACACATTTCATTGACTAAATTGCTAACGTTTTGGCAATTTGTTGACCGTGATGACCTCTAGCGGGGTCGATAAGTCGTCGCATATAATCTCACCTGTATGTAATCATAATAATCTTACCTGTATAGCGCTTTCATCCTCTCGCAGCGCCAGTTGTTGCCAGGCGCGTAGCATCTTAACATGTTGTCGAATGAAGGAGCGACGTTGACAACAGCAGCCAAGCAGACTCCGCAACTGCACAGCATGGTTTTGAAAAAGTTAAAGATGTGTATAGCTTTTCACGGAAACCTACCTTGGGACTACGGAGCGCCACCTGCCATATGTGATCATGCGGTGTTACCTACCACCCGACACAGGTAAACGTGTTCCGTCTTCACCCCAGCCAGACAGGCCGGTACTCGATTTACATACCCCGGAGGGATGAAAGGCTCAGTTGAGCTTCTCGCAGTCATTTCCCATCCAAGTAGTAACCGGGTCTGAATTGAGCATCTACGTCGATCGATTTCTGCAACCGGTCGTTTGACAGACTTCCTGTTTGTTTCTGGCTGGAGGTTTTTACGCGCGAATGCAGCTAATGCTTTCAGCGCGTCTTAGCCATCGCAATTCTGTCCGTCCGTCCGTCCGTCTGTCCGTCACACGGGTGGATCAGTCAAAAACGGTGCAAGCTAGGATCACCAAATCTTCACCATCCGCTGCCTGAAAGACTCTAGTTTCAGGAAACGTAAAGCTTTTCCATAAATTCGAAGGGAGGTCACTCTGAACGAGGGCGCTAAATGAGAGGTGGGAAAAATTTGCGATTTTTAGCCAATAAGTCGCTGTATCTCAACAACGGTGCGAGATAGGGCCTAGGTTACTATTAATCATTAATAAGAAGTCGTACACTGACTTTCGATTGCCACCGAATTCAATGACCTTGGATGACCTTAAACGGTAAGATAGGGGGTTTTATGGGTTTTTTGGCGATTTCGGGCTGCGAGACACATTTCCAAAGCGAATTGCGCCGAAATCAATTGAGATAGACATGGACAACCTGCGTATGAAATTTTCAGCATTGAACGTAGATTTCGACGGTCTAAGTCTCGATTTTCTAGGTTCAAGACAACCTGCGCACGAGGGCATCAAAGAGCGGTACCCCCGTAACAGTCGCGACGAAATGGATGGAGATAGACTGACAGTTTGCGAACAGGAACTGCTATAGGCTTTCGTGCGTCTTGTGAGCATTAGCTCAAATTTCTTGTTGGTATTGGCGGATAAAGCGCGATGAGTAAACTGGTCACATTTCAGTAGGTCTACTTAATCCTTTTGTGCTGTTCATATAGCACGAGCAGCATTACATTCTTCTGAACGAAGCCTCAAAATGTTAATGAATGAATGACTATGCCACTGACGTAGTGTGCAGCGTACCATGGCGGAGTAAAGTTGTGCGTTGTCGACGCAAGGGACTGCGCTAGGACAGAACAGATCGAACCAGCCGGACTTGGTCTCACGTACAGCAAGCAGACATTGGTGTACGTCGCAGCGCGCGTCCTCGCAGAACGTACGCAGTATCGGTGTCATTTGCCTGCCGCGCAACGAAACAACAGTCCAGGCACTGCTGGAGTGGTTAAGCGAGCACGCAGTTTGAGCTGATACCACTCAAGACACTGCGGTATCGTACTAACACCACGGACAAGTTAGCTCCGATAGTATAATCGTAAAGCTCTATACCGTGTCTGAATAAAAAAAACAGTCAAAATTATTCGTCATAATTTTGTCAAATTTCCACCTGCTTTAATATTTTTTTGGCACGGAGATGGCCAAAACAACAGAATTATGAAAGGTGCGCTTCTTTTCCATCCCACATAATTTATGTCAATGCACTACCATGTGAAACACAGATGCTCCAAATTGTTACATTACATGGTGATTATTTGTATCAGACGGCTCATCTTTGCATCATCATTTCGACAGAGGGCGATACACACGATTTAATGATTTTGGGGTATTAAACATTTTACGGTGAAAATAGCAGACAACAAAATGGCTGACTGATGAGCTTAAAATCGATGAGTGAATACTGAATACCGTTTGATCTACAAACACGTTTAGTTGTTCGTTCAACGCAACATAATTTATCCAATACAATCGTTATCAAGAAAAAAAACAGAAAAGTCGGTCAAATACTTTTAGCTTGTCGCTACGGTAACGTTTAACTTGTGAAATGCTTGGAAAAGCTAAAAGTGCGACAAATTCGTTTTCCGCCCGGACTCTGCATCAGAAACCACTGGGGAAATCTCTTGTCGGCTGAGGATACCTGACGCCCACTTGACGCCTCCGGCGTCTCGTTCTCGGCATCTGTTACGTTTCGACCTGTTTTGTTCCTCTGGAAAATTGTCTGCGGTGTCCGTACGTGTCTGCAGACGATCCGAGAGAACTCAGAAACGTGCCACAAAGGATTATCGACAACAGGTTAAAAAGACGACTGAGCGAACGTCTTCAAGAACGAAAGCTGACAATAAACACTTCGAGTATTCACCGAGTTTCGCAAACTGTTTATTAATAGAGCTGTCAAATTAACGCATTAATTAACGCATTAATGCGTAAATAAATTAACACGCGTTAAAAAAATTAACGCACACACGTAAATTTATGTTAATTTACTAAATTCCGTAAAGCAAAAGTTTCAATATTTCGTCAAACTGCGGTTATTTGACAATCGAATGAATTCAACTAAACTGTAGTAGCCGTTTCATCACTACTGTAAATAAATAATTATTTCGACGACAGCCTAATAGATTTCTATGCTAACTATGACGGCAGTTGTTGTTGATTATACGTTAAAAATGTGATTAATAATATTGTTTTAAACAAAGTTATTTTTCTTCAATTTAATTTTGCGTGATGCTCTGCGAAAATTCTGTGCATGTGGAAATTGATATGGCAAGGAAAAACTTTCATAACTTTGCCACAATTACAGTTATGCCGCATAGCGTGTTTACGGGTTCATAGGCCTTAGGCCTTATATACACTGTGTCCGGAAAAAGTACCCTCTCCTATACATCATACAATAAAAATGTTAAATATGAACAAGTTTGAATACAATTTTGTGCATTTAATTTATAGTTAATTGCTGAAGCGAAGAGCAAATTTCGTAAAAAATATTTCTTAGCGAAGGTATTAATTGTTAAATATCGATAACAAAATATCTTTGTTACCAATATGGCGTTGCTCAAGTAAACCCCTCTGTTAATGTACATTTGCGCAATTCCAAAAACAACCTGATTCTAACAAAATTCTACATCAACAATGTACCATTCATTAGCAATCAATACGCCAATTTTAACTAAATCTGCCAAGGCAAACAATAGCTACAGCGGCTTTGGCAATGTCACCACAAAACACTTCAGTTTCAGCCCTTTCTGGATGACGTCAGACCTGAAATTGAAGTGTTTTGGGTAACCTCACAAAAGCTGCTGTAGCTCTTGTGTGCTTTAACAGATTTGACTGAAATTTGGTAGTTTAATTGCTAATAGGCAATGCATTGTGGACGTAAAATTTTGCCGAAATCAGATGTTGTTTATTACAGTTACGCAAATGCACAGTAACAGGAAAGTTTACTTATGTAACGCCATATTGGTAACGGAGATATTTTATTATCGATATTCAACAATTAATAACTCCGCTAAAATTATATTTTTTGAACGAAATTTGGTAATCGTTTTAAGAATTTATTTGAAATTAAATATGCTAAATTTTATTCAGATTCGTTTAGATTTGAGACTTTTTTGTACGATGTTTAGGGGGTTACTTTTTTCCAGACACAGTGTATGTCAAAGCAACAATTGTTACAAATATTACGTCAACATGTTTAGAGGCTGCTAAGAAAATGACATTACGCTGAAACGCTAATGCTAAATAAAAATGCTAGCTAAAAGTGTATTTTGAAACATGCTGTAAACAGCTTGACGTATAAAAAATACCAGTGACAAAATACGTACCGCAAGAAAAACTCATGTGATAATGCCCTACAACCACAACGATATGTTACTCGGTGCTAACACGCGCACAGTGTTACGCTGACTAGCACTAAAATTGCATATCTGCGTGTGTGGTCATGTGATCAATACTGCTTTTGACGAGTATGATGATTAAGGACCAATTTTAGCGACTCCTTTTACAAACCAAAAGAGAACAAAGTTCTCAAAACTTCGCCGAACATAACTGACTAATGGCGAATATAACAAAATTTCAATTTACGTCTTAATAGCAAAAAATCTTTAGATGGTCCATACTCCACAAAAAATCCGGATCGTCGCAAAAATCTAAACTCTTCCCATTTAAACTGTACTCAATTTTTCTAAAATAGTCAAAAACTGCTCACAACTTTTTGGCTTATTTTCCACCTAAACGGACAGACCCAATGACATAGTCTTTTTATCACATGTAACAAAGTGCAAAATTGACTAGAATATAATCAGGTTCAGATAAAAATAATTAACTATAGGGGGCCTACACCGTGTCCCAAAATTAGCGCTCCTTGCTTTAAGCACGCCTAAGTCAGTTTGTAGTTCATGGATTTTAATGAAATATCGTACACTGCACTATCTTAACATTCCTTACGGTCACAGTCATTATGACTTACACACCTTACCGCGTGTGCTCAGTATAACGTCATTATTACGTCAGAGTTTGTTTACATTCAGATACGTTCAATGCATTGTTATTGACAAAGGGATCAAGCAGCAGCGTAACCGCCTTAGACTAAGTGCTTGTGTCGAGGCTAAATGTGAACATTTTAAGCTCAACATTTAAAGACAAGTTCAGAATGATTGTTTTCATGAGTGTTTTAAATTTTGTAAAAAAATCTGTCAGGTATTAATGATTTTACACTAACTTATCTGTAAGGGAACCGCTAATTTTGGGCTATACGGTGTATAAGGCTTACTCTACGCATTACTTTGACGTCGCAAGCAAAAACTGTAAACAAGTAAAATCCTCGCTCAAAGCTAAGTACTGCTGGCGGGTATCATGCAGACAAAAACGCAACAAAAACCCATGTGGCCTTGACTTTTAAGTATGACGTTGAAATTCAATAAAGTTTTAAAGGTTTCAAGATACATTAGCTTGGCAAAATTTCATCAAGCTAAGTTCAGCGGTTCGTGAGTTACCGTATTCGCTGAAGAACATTAAAAGAAATTAGCAACAATGATGAAAAAAATATTGCCGTTGGTTCCGCGAGTAGTAATAGAAATGCAGAAGCGTACAACGAGGCGTATAACTTAAGCTATAAAAGTAAGCTCACTGTTCTGGGAAAGGAATTGGTTGTAGCATGCAGGCAACGTGTAATCTCCAGTCGTCAAATTCACATCTGCAGCAGACAGTGTCATGCCAGCCAGTAAATATTAAACATCATGCGCAGCGTATGACACATATTAATAATTCTATAGCCTACACTGCTAGCATTTCATATACACAAAAAAGCAACGGAAGCCAAAGGCAAGAGCAATAAATGGATTGATCGTAGAAACTTATTTACAGACAGACAAAAAATGGAATGCGTGAGATAAAACTTTAGCGGGTAACTGGTATATTTTAGAACGGTATCTTAGCACGGTTTTTGACAGTGAAAAAACTACGGGACGGTAGATAACGTAAGATTGTTCCACTATTTATTTTCCGGAAAATCGTAGTGTGAATTGGCAGTAAACTGATGCGGCATTTCCGGCTGCACTGGGCAACTAGATCATGGTTGGCTAATAATAGTAAGCAACAGATTATGCAGATTATGAACTAGACGGTTTACTCTACAAATGTAAACATTATTCTTGCAGACAGGTTTCCTGCACATTTCTTTGCCCTAATATTTTTCTTCCCGAACATTTTTGTTCAAACCCCGAGGACAAAAATTATATTTTTCAGTTTTTGTTTGAGGTTATCTGTATTGCAGTTCAAGTCACTAGAAACATTTTACATGGAATTGAACTGTAAAATAAATAAACCTGGAGGCAGACACTGAAAACGTGATAATTACTATAAACCTACCAAAATATAAACGAGAAAAGACGAAAGAACGACAGAGACGATGGCAGTGATTAGGTTAACGTTAAAACTCACGCGGTGTTGATGACTGTGAGAAATGTCGAGAGTTTCTGCGACAGTTCTGACGACGACGTATCAGACGTCGCACTGCAACATACCACGTCAGTGATGATACGGGATAGACGTATATTCGCTTTACATCATGCGAATGAGTTCGATTTAGGAGCGAATTAAGTAATGGCCATGGCAAAGTTAGCATTTGCCCAGCGCCCTCAGAAGAAGGACGCTTTCATACACTTCGTGAAAAAAAGCATTTTATTGGTTCAAAAAAACAAGCGCGACCGGCAAGTAAGTAATTGGTTAAAAAATTCTTATTTTAAGTATTTTTATCAACATTTTTCTTAGCAATTGGCATGCTTCCTTGAGACATTAAGACGCTATAACACGGCCGCGAGTAAAATTTTAAGAATTTTACAGCTGTACGGACTAACGCAATGCACCAAAATTATAAACTAAGCCCGTTAAGTGCGTGAGAATTTGTATTTTAATTCTACAAAGTTAGACAATTTTTATTGTTTATTTGAACGGCCAATAACCTTAATTTTTCTGTAAATTATCTTTATTTTGAACGATTTTTAAAATGTGGAAATGAAAGAAACGCCGAGACACTAATACTCGATGCTCTGGTGGTATTTCATTTCCTAACCTACATGTTTGTACTACTTTATATGTGTGCGCGGTTGTAACACTGATTAAAACATTATTTACTTACTAACTAACGTACTTACTTACTTTCTTGTATGCTTGTGCCTTTTTTCCAGAATTTATTCATTTTTAAGAAACAGAAAACATAATGCCTTCAGTCATTCGGCTGCTAGAAGCCTATACTCAGTGACGTCGTGGTAAGGAAGGGTGGGGGGTAAAAGGCAATTGCTCTCGTCCCCTAAATTTTATCCTTTCAAACAATTGTCAAAATTTGGGGCTAAAAATCTCTTATTTAAAAAAAATGTAAGGGCAAAAATTTCAACTTTGAGCACCAGCAATTTTCTCTGCCGACAATTTGCAGCTATTTGTTAAAAAAATTTCAACTTGGTGCTTCTCCCCTCTACTTATTTAAGCGACGACGCCGTTGGCTAGAAGTAAAGAACGAGGACGTCGAAACTGACTGGTTGTTACGCTCGTAGCAGAGGCTGATGTATGACAGTGAAGCTGCGATGAGGTTTGGTAAAACCCGCAGATGTGGACACCTCATTGTTGTACCGTGCAGTCTGCAGCCAACACACAACTCCATGCAATATGGCTGATAGGCTCATACTGATTCTGTCAGTAAAATTCACGCTAATTTCTACCGTAATAGTTGTCAGCGGCGTCCTGGCAGTAGGGGGTAAGGTAAACAATTCAGGGACCAATGTTTCCGCTGAATTTTAACTCGTCTAAAAATTATCTTCCAAAAAACAAGTGTGGGGCTAAACACTCCCAATTTAAAGTGAATTCTGGGGCATAATTAAAAGTATGCGCACCTATAATCTCACCCATAATGTCTTGTGTCCGAAATGTGCAAATGTCTATCAGAAAATTGCAACTTTTTGTCCCCCCAGCTTGTGTAGCCCATGACGCTGCTGAGTGCTCATTATCCAAATAGACTGAGGGAGAATTAACACACTGAACTCAGCCGCGAGGGCGTAAACGGGTCTACACTCGAGTATATGATGAAAGTGGTAAAAAGTTAGGCCGAGACACGTGTTAAGAAGTAATGCAGGCATAAAGCAACGTTAAATGCATCTGTGTAAAAAATAATAAAAAAAACGCTCGTAAATGCCGAATAAAGGGTGACATTTTTAAGCGAACAGAACATTTCATCCAGCTATTTTATTTAAATAGCCATCACACTGACCGTTTGACGCTTACAATCGATCAATTCATGAACCAAAAGACATTCCTGCAGCGCTATGTGTCGCGAACAATTCAAAGGCGCACTAAAATATGAAAGTTGAACATATACTACAACGTAAAAAACGCGCTTTTATGAAAAATAGACAAGTAATTTGAGCAAAACTTACGCGACGCGCGATAACAGCGGTCCTTCCACTTTGGCAATCAGTGTAGGCGTACAGCAATAAGATATTAATGCATCTTGAAAGAGTACCTCAATACTTAAATTTGAGGCCTCCGTACGGAAGACTCCTTGAATTTAAGAGATCGAAACTTAGATTCTTAAAAATGTACCTTCTATGCCAAAAATGTCCTACGCAGGTTGTCCAGGTTCATCTCCAGCCATTACGGCGTTTAAAATGTCTGTCCAAGCCGAAAATCGCAAAAATGCAATAAAACCCCCTATTTTGGGGCTTTAAGGTCATTCAAGGTCATCGACATTGACACTAACAAAAAGCTTGTCACTATAATGCTTGTTATGATAAGCAACATGTCTGTGCTTATCTGCAACTGTTTTTACATTAATTGCTGTAAAATAACCACTTTTAAGGGGTAGCTGTTTTTGACGCCCGTCTGCGCCGGCCTCCTTGAACCTAGGGGATAAAAGCTTGGACTGCTAAAATCTATGTTTAATGCTGAAAATCTCATATGCAGGTTGTCTTGGTATATCTCCAGCCATTTCGTCGCAAATCAGTGTTAAAATGTGCGCTACATTAAAAGTTGCGAAAAATCCACTAGAACCTCTCCCCTTTGTGGGAGGGGGTTTAAGGTCGTTCATGGTCATCGATGTTGATAAATCTAAAAAGCCTGTCACTAGTGCTTGTTGTGATAAGCAGCATGCCTGTTAGTACCTATCTGTCTGCAACCGTTTTCACACTATACGAGTCAATAACGGCAGAATAACGTTTTAGGGGGTACCGCAGTGTGACGGACGGACAGACGGACGGACGCTTAGACGATGGCTAAGACGCGCGAAGCATTTTGCTATCGCGCGTAAAAACGGTTACAAACGTTGCACAACAGTAATCACAGAGAAGCGCTAAGCAGAATTAACCTGCGGGTAAACTGTTGCACGGCGTCGATGCTGTTTGGCTGGGCGCTGACGGCGTCAGTGTAATGCTGTATGAACGTTCTCTTGCTCGTGTGCCGGCCGAAATCCTGCGCCAACAGCTCAAAGTTTAGAAAGCACGTGACATACGCAATGAACGCAAGAAAAGTACGCAACCAACACAACGGCTAAAAGCGGTCGTTGCGTCAGCTGCGTTTGTGGCGTCGCGTGCGTTGCGTGTGCGGCATTGAATGGAAATTCCCGCTTAACTAATGGCTAAAGATTAACGGAATCTATGTTTATAGCTCTTAATGGTAACCCATCTCAGAACTACGGAGCGTCGCCTACCATATAGCTGCGTTTTGGATGGCCTACTTCTAACGTGTTAGGTATCAAATTAAAAAGTCTATGCCGGAGCATAAAAAGCAAATTTACTAGTAGGCCTGTATTGCTTTAATACAACAAAACTAAACTCTTTCGAATTTTTAGTCTGCCGTGCTATCAGCAGAAATTAAAACTATTAGCTAAAATTATGAAAACTAGCTTCAGTCCACGTCAGCTCGGCGTGGGTATTCATGGAGGCTGCGAAACAGCAGTACATTGTGCACGTCGTTTTTTGGAGTCTATGCCGGCAGGCCATGTCATGGTGAAGTTAGACTTCTCTAATGCGTTTAATAGTCTGCACTGCCGCGACATGCTGCTCGCTGTGAAAGACAGTCTGCTAGAGTTGTACCCATATAGCTTTTCGGCATAAGCATACCCATCGATCTTTTTCTACGGGCCGCATAAGGTGATGTCAAATGAGGGCCCAGATCCTATGGAGCCTCTGCTGTTTTGCAACACAATTCAGCCTTTGCTGCAGTCCCTGCAAGCCGAATTGCCTTTGGGCTACTTGGACGATCTGACTCTTGGAGGCGAGCAGTCTGTGGTGGCCAAGGATGTGGACAGGGTTGTAGAGGTCCGCCAAGCCATGGGACTGAGTCTAAACTTTAGCAAATGCAAGCTTATTTCTAATCCTGGCACAATCATAAAAAAATTCTATTTTGCAGCAACTTCCCACCACACCGATTTCGGAGGCAACTCTGCTTGGTGCACCACTGTTTCAGGGCCCGGCCTTGGACCAGTCCTGGTCGAAGCGCTGTGACGATCTTGTAAGAGCGATGAATAGGTTGAAACTTATTTCAGCTCAGGACGCTCTTATTCTTTTAAAGTCCTCATTCAGTGCACCTTGCGTGCTGCATTTGTTGCGTTGCTCGCCTTCGGTCGGCCATACAGCTCTTGGCACTTCTGATCAGTTACTTCGCACAGCGCTCAGCTCTCTGACTAACAGCGATTTGTCAGACTCTGAATGGTCCCAGGCCACTCTGTCAGTTAAAGACGGGGGTCTTGGGGTCAGACGGGTGTCTATGCTTGCACTTCCTGCCTTTTTGGCTTCAGCGGCTAGCACCCTCTGTCTCCAAGATGAGATCCTTTTCGACTGTCAGTGTCGACCAGACGACCCTCTTGTGGAGTCTTACATGTCTTTATGGTCGGCGAGCTTTGGAGCACTCCCAACAGGCAAAGCCTCCCATAAACAGGCAGCGTGGGATAGACCTGGCATTGA
>Ga0209367_1011714_pt1 | contig 11594 bp, 8 predicted proteins | sample WorMetLIZISLAND2_FD_187412 | JGI IMG/M metagenome (GOLD analysis project Ga0209367, IMG submission 187412) | Marine gutless worms symbiont microbial communities from Max Planck institute for Marine Microbiology, Germany - Olavius geniculatus... ... | reverse complement strand
TGATGGCTGATCAGCTAATCGCCGATCACGTAATTGGAGATCGAAAATGCATGGAAAAACGAAACACAGTTGATCGACGATCAATTCTGAACATCAAGTTGATCGGAGATCAGTAAATCGGAGATCAGATTTGATTTGATTGGAGATGGAAAAACCGGACCTTAGTGTATCAAACAGTAGTACTCGATTTATTTCTGCTATTGCAGGACATACTTTAATAGGACATCAAATGTTTACTTGCAATTCATAGTCATTGCAGTGCGTCATTGTCATCTGAAGTACAACTAACCGCATGTTGATTATTATCTAGTAAAGCATTCGCAATGCAATCACACTGTAATTTTTGTTTAATCGTCATATGCAGAGTACATTACGTGCAGTGTAATTCTAGTAAGTAACCACAGAAACTGTGTTCCGGTGCATGTATCGACATTTTGAGTTACAAGACAGTATATGTTCTTGCTGATGTCACAGCTAAAACTATAGCTTGATGTCATAAACCACATCTAATGGTTGTAAAGTGTTCAGCTTACTACCACTTCTCTAAATATACTGCTGTTTGGCAGTTGGCTGGACTGTTATTTCTTCTGTCTCTCTCTTCCATCAAAATGATGATAGTAAGACTATTAGGAATCGCCATGACAATGTTTACGGTCCTGTCCTCGTAGCAGTGAACTGCCACTGCGAGAGTTCACCCGGTTCTTTTGGTCAGAGCAGCATGAGCGCCAGGTATCTGCCGATCTTTAGACCAGACCAGCTCAATCAACTTGAACCTTAGATCCGCCTGTAAGCAGCCACAGTACTACACTCACCATCGCCATTTATTACTACTCGGCCCAAAAGCTGATACTGATTTTATCATCCCACTAAGGGTAGAAGGCTGAGTCAACCTAGCTGGCTGTCTTCGTACCAGGATGATGTACCTGCCCACAGGCAGTCACCTATCCCAGTACTAACCGGGCCTGGTGTAGAGTAAATTCATTGATCAGATGAAACGCGTTACCGCTATGCCATGTGGTCATGCCACCAGATTCTGGTATTATTTGAGATCTCCCGTTGACTTCGTCATGCGTCATGGCCATCGCTTTATCACATTGTATGTTTCTCATGTCTATGTCTTGCTTTAGATTCTCTATCCACTTCTTTGGTTTTCTTCCTTGATTTTTCTTCCCGATTATGGAACAGTGCATCATTTGGTCAGGTTGGCAGCCGTTCACTGCCCATCCTAGAAACATGCCCGAACCATGACAGACTTCGCTGTGCTATTCTGTCAACCAATGTCCTTTCGTGGTGTAGAGTGCTCTGTATGGTCTCATTCCTCATTTTTTCACGCCTTGACATCTGCAATAATCTCCTCAGCCATGTACTGTTACAGTTACATACAAATGCATGCTGATTTCTGCATTAATTCATAATTCGTGACACGTTGAACTCGGATGCTTGCCAGTGTGTAGAAGAGTTCATTCAGTATTGCTAGATTTCGTGTTTTAACTGATAACATCGTCAAGTGACATGTTCGAAGCACAGAGTTTATGACACCTGACCTAGAGGCATTCCGAGGTGAGAGAGAGCAACGCTGTTAAATATAACACAACTGACTCTCAGGTATTTGCAGTAATGTGGTCCTTTTTATGTGCTGGTTGGTTAAATGGGTAAATAGTCAGTTGAAACATTGCACTTCACAATTAGTTGCAAATCAGAACCCATAATTTCATTTTTAATTGATTAATTTAATGTGAAGTTTGTAGTTTGTAGTTGTAATATATTTTAGTTTAGCTGCATGTCCAAGCATTGTCTTAACCACTTGTGAAAAGCAGTGACATGTAATTGTGCGTTATGGTAAGGCAATGTACCTTTGAAACATTGTAGTTTTGTTCAAGCAATTAAAATGTGTTTTCAAGTAATTCGCAACTATAGCTATTAACAGCTATTGATTTAATGCTGTGAAGTGTAATAAGCAAGTCAGAACTACGTGTTCAAATACAGTAATAATGTGCAGTTAAGCACTTGAAAGCACTGCATGTTTTTACGGATTGCAAAGTACTGAGACCAGTTGACTGCTAACCGTGTTGATATTTGTTGAAGAAAATTGTTCATAAATATAACAATCGGACAGTTTACTAATTTTACATTCTGCAGATACCTAACATCATTTTCAGCTCACTTACAAGGAAAATGTCTGTGGTGAATGTTGATTGATGCTCTATGCATTTAACTTAAATTGACAGCAGAACATATGCAATATTTGTACTATGCATTACAATATTAGCAGTCAAGAATAAGTGTTACTGTGCTGTATTTTGCAACCATCGATTCCAGTTTTGTGTATTGTTTAAAGTTTAAACTGTGCATGTTTTCCTACATCCAGACAAAGCAATACAACACAAGAAAGTCGAGTCAAGAAACTACCGAAGTGATGCTGCAGATATACACACAACCGTGAACAATGAACATATTGCACAGCGATACATCATTCAAGAATCAAGACAACTGAAATATTACATTGACAACATCAAAACATTGTCATCACCAGTGCGAACAGTCAAAACGCAGGGCCTAAGGCTACTTTCAGATGGACAAATACAAGTTCGGGTTTCGGTTTATGGCCCATAGAAGCTTCACTCGTACGAGTAGAATGTTTACGGTCACTTGTACAAACACAACTCAATGCGTGTTGGCCGTATTGAATGAAATCAAATCAAGGAAATGCTTCACCATTAAAACAACAATATTCCATCACATCGCTAATAACCGTGCACTTCTAGTGATAAACAATTTTACAATGACATCACTTCTGACATCAAGTATGCGCCACAGCTTTTATAAATTACTAGTGCTATTTACAGGCAGTTTACTTCACACGGGTTGGATAAAAACACGACCTGTGCAGAAACTACTCGTACGAGTGAAATTTTCAGGTAACCTGTACTCGTATGTATGTGAACAGCCGCCATTGAAATACAGTCAAACTCATGTTTGCCGGAATTCGTATATGGGAACCCGTACATTGCCAGACTCGTACTCATGTTTATGTGAACGCAGTCTAAGAACCAGACTCTACCAGCTGCAAAAACTCAGTTTTCGAAATGTTGTGGATTAAAGTTGCACTTTTTACACCTCAGAAAATAGTAGTGCAAACTTAATCATTTTACAATCTATGTTTCACCTAAACTAGGCCCCGCTTTACAGTAACCTTTAGATTTGATTCTCTGTGGAAAGCTTTTGTGTCTAGAGTCTACCATGTGAAGGATGGGTTCGGCACAATCACAATAGACTGCAATAGACTAAGTTACTAACTCATTGATAATGCACAGTGCCAAATACTACCAACATGGTAGACAGTGGCACAAACAAAGCATGCGTGGTATTTAGAATCAAACAACATTATGCCATTTGGCGAGTTATATGTGAACATCCTTACTTGGTAGACTTTTGGTTCCGCATGCATTCTGATACCTAAATGCCGAAATTTGCATTTTTGCAGTTGGTTTGCTCTGGTTCTCGTTAATTTTGTAATAGTAGCGAACGGTGTGTGTGTGGCTGAGTCTTTTTAATGGCACACGTTTGTGCTAATTCAGACATGGTGGTGAACACCGCTGCACTACTGTTGTGTTACCTACGTGGACCGAGGTAACTGACATCAACATCATTGTGATTGGGCAACGAGGTAATGAGTGACATCGTTGATTGTTGCATCAGTGTCACTTGACATCGACATAATCTTTTCACGTGAACTTGTATACAAACATTGCATGATCACCATTTGCTGTTGATGTTATAGTGTGTGAGTGCTGTTAGATGTACTGTTAGATGTATTATTAGGCAGAATCGCTCTGGCGCAAGAGATTTTGCCCCAATAGCTACCCAATTCTATTTCTCCATAGCTCGGTCGACTGTATCTTTTTTGTTGTCACATTCGTGCACCTTGCTTAAATAGGTCAACAGATTTTGATGGCATTTGGCAGGTATACTAGTCTTGTGGGGTCCAGTGACACATTGTGTTAGATGGGGTGTCTGGCCTAGTGATTCCCAGAGGAAGGGGGAATTAGTGGGGTTGCCACCAAAACTAGCAGTAGCCTACTTATGATTTAGCAGGCATATCGTTGATGAGTGATTCTGCATTTTACCAAATTATCTTGGTTTTTGTTATCTATTACTAAAGAAAAAATTATTTGGTTTTATTGTCGAATTTGTCAACATTTTTGCTACATGTATTGAAATGGACATTGTGTTGAGATGATATATGTAGTTAGTAGTTGCACGTCAGCTGAATTTATATTGAACAAAACTGAGCAATTGGTTCGATTGAACAGTAGTTACTATCTTGTTGACATGATATCTTTATTTTTTCTTGTTTCGTATGCTGTTCAAGAGCAGTTTGCTGATTTATCGTCTGTTAAATAAATTCAAATGTTTATGGTGTTGATGTTTTTGTTGAGTACATTTGTGTTATGTTTGCTCATTGTCCATGTGATCTAATGATGAATTGTATTGTAATTACAGTCAGAACTGATTGTGGTAGATTAGCAACTCTGTCATCTTGTTTCAGGTAAGGAGATGCCAAAGAATCAGCCATTGCTGCCTGATCCAAATCCGCAGTATCAACCTCCACCACAAGGCTATGGTCTGTATAAGCAGTCATGTTCCTTACCTTACCTCCGGGGTAGGCAGGCTGTGAAACCTGCCGAGCACTGAGGCCGCATCAGTTCAGCCTAATGTGCATCCCCGAATATAACCATAAAGTTGCAGGAAACGGCTGTGAAGCCGTGAAGGGCTGTGAAGCGGTAAATGGCTGTGATGCCAAAATCGGCGTTAAAGCCGAAAATGGTTATGTATCTGCTCATTTTGGTTCCCTTAGTTGGCCCCTACCCTTAGAAATTATTATTAGTATTAGAAATCTTAGGTCATCGGAGCACTACGCCCCACCATCACCTCAAGGTGCCCGACCACGGCTGGGAAGCAGTTATGTTTATAGTATCTAAATATTTTAGCTCGTGTATTTTAACTAATACGGAACATTGTAGTCATAGTTGTCTTTATTGCTAGTTTGCGGTATGTCAGATGCGGAATGCCAAACGTAAATTTGTGTAACATAATACGATAGAATACCAACACAAAGTCACACACAACGCTCTCCATCTAATAGCACGTGCTCTCCAGTCTGCTTATATCTTGATCTAAGGTGTCAAGACAACCTAGCAACCTAGCCACATTTTGTACGTTCAGGTAGTATTGGTCGTTATGTCACTAGGCTATCGGGTGGCTTAGAAACCTGACACCTTCTGAGTGACAGAAATTGTTTTTGCCAGCATATAACCAAACACATTATTAAACTAGAAGGTGCTCGTGAGAGTGCATATCTCCGACAACATAGAAGTTTTCACAGGAGGGCGCCATCATTCCTGCTGGTTGTGATGACTTGTGGAGATGATGATGAGTCATCGTGTACACAGACGGACCTACACATGCACAAAAAGACCAATCTCATAATTTCTTCTAATGTTCACTTCGTTCCATTAGCGGAGGTAATAACTTATGTTCTGTTGGCATATAATACAGTCGGGTGTGTTGACTTTACAGGAGCGGGAGGAGGTCACATGGAGCCCCCATCAAGACGTGGACCTCCGATGGACTACGGATATGACGACTACAATGCTCCACCGGAACGACCACCGTATGACTCGTATGGACCACCCCGTGGAGGCCCGGGACCCGCCCCACCTGGCCCTAGCAGATATCCCCATTCACGTGATCCAGTAAGTCTACTCACTAATTGCTACGTTGGCTCTACAGCTCAGGCAGTGATTTTATCTGTCAGCTACCAGTTGCTGTCTGGTTACCGACCTGGATTGGTGTACTGTTCACGTATTTGATTTTTGCGATCTTGATATGCTTTTGTAGTAGTGTTTCTGAATATGTTACATCTCTCAACTAGATTAGTATTCATATGTTTAGTATTTGCCAGCTTGATATTTTATTTATTAGGCTAATCCAATGTGCATTGGTTTTTAAGCAACTTTTTGCCTGAGTGGATAAAATACATGAAGCACACTGCAAGTAGTCAGCGCTGTTCGACTGTTTTTGTTTTGGCCTTATTGGTGGTTATTTTAGTGACTGTAATGCCTTTTGTAGGCAGATGTGTTTTTCGTGTGTTAAACTGAGTCTAGTAACTTATATCAGTAAGAAAAATTAATGCTGATTCTCAGTTTATCGTGTGAAGGCAAGAAATGTAGGCTCTTGCTGATCCTTGAAAGACCTTGAATTTTTTTCCAGATTTTCAAGGCCTGGAAAGTCCTTGAAAACAGACATCGTCCTTGAAAGTTCTTGAATCTCTGTCTGAAGGTCCTTAGAAGTGCTTGAATTTGATTTTCTAAAATGCCATGACTAAACAAGTGATTCCATAGTAATCGGATTCAGTGACAACTGCTGATGCGTTTGGTAAATTTTTCTGATAATTCCAGTTTTCGATTAATGCTTGAAGGTATAAAATTGTCAAATGTAAACTGAACCTGCTTATATATTCTTATAAAAGTGCCGGTTTGATTTAATTTAGTTCCTTTTATATATCTTTTGTATGGTCCTTGAAAGTCCTTGAGAAGTCCTTGAATTTGTTTTTTTCAAATGGGGAAGAACCATGAATGTAGTAATAGTGGTGACGCTCATATTGTACTTTTTATTACATCATATCATATGACAAGAATATCTGCACCTGGTCAGCGATGGTGAGCGTTGTTTATTTGCGACTCTGTCACTGTAGATTGTTTGTTCGGCTTGGCTGTAGGGTCCAGGACCAGGTTACGATGACATGTATGGTGGGCCGCCGAGACCACCAATGATGCGAGGGGGTGGCGGAAGTGGGCCTCCCCGTGGTGGCGGCGGTGGACCAATGCGTGGTGGACCTGGGGGTGGTATGCCTCGTGGGAGCGGACCCCCACATGGACAGATGCCTTCGATGTCAAACTTTGACGATGATCGTGATGGCCGTGGGGGCATGATGCAGCAAGGTGCTGTGCTGATGGTCTATGGTTTGAATCCGGAGAAAATGAACTGTCAGAGGCTGTTCAACCTCTTCTGTCTCTATGGCAATGTCGTGAGGGTGCGTTGGCTTCTTTCTCTATCGTACTCACTAATCATTCATTAATTTCATATACAGGGTGGGCCAAAAAATGTGCCACTTACTTGTGTCATCTTTGCCAATTATTGACCGATTTTTAAAATTCTTTCACTGGCACACTCTGCAGACAATTTTTAATAATGTGATTATTATAGATCCTACCACACCGTAAATGCATCTCTACACTACCTTGTGAAATATCAATGAAATATGCATACATAACGATAATAAACATTTTGATAAAGTTGAAAAAAAAACACCTCAAACCAAAATTGCAGTGAATGGTCTGTATGACACTAGACTGTGTGCGTATAAAACAGTCTAGTGTCATACGAATTGTTCATCGCAATGTTGTTCTAAAGCGTTTGTTCATTACCTAAATTTTTGTTATTATCGTTGGTTTTTGCTTACATTTATATTTTACCAGGTAGTGTAAAAATGCATTTATGGTGTGGTGGGATATATACCAATCCCATTATTGCAAATTGTCTGCAGAGTGTGCTGGTGAGAGAATTTTGAAAATCGGTCAATAATTGGCGAAGATATGGACATAAGTAAAGTGACATGTTTTTTATGGTCCACGTGTGTAGTAATCGATTGTTGCCTTGTCTGTTGTTAGCGAATTTTTTTATTCTGTGGTTTATTGCTGATTGTCCAGGGACATAAGCGGAACCAGCATGTATAATCGGTTGCTACATGAAGGTGCCAAAAGTTCACAGTTGGGGATAATCTAACCTTGGTTGTGTCTTTGGAAGACTGGTTCTTTAAATAGAAATTCAGTAGTATTACTGAAATTATCATGTGTCTGTACAGTTGAAACAATAGATTTGATGAATTGCTGTTAGCTTAATTTTTGTTACATGAAGTGTTGTTTGTACCAATTGTGTGATAAGTATTCATGTAGATGTTATGATCTTTAAAAAATGGCTGCTTCATGCTTGTCTTTACTATTACGAAAAATATTGTAGAACACAAGTACACTGGAGATGATAACAGTCTACTGCTATTGCTACTGCTACTGCTACTACTACTACTACTACTACTACTACTGCTGCTGCTACTGCTATTGCTACTGCTACTGCTACTGCTGCTACTGCTACTGCTACTACTGCTACTGCTGCTACTGCTACTGCTACTACTGCTACTGCTACTACTGCTACTGCTGCTACTGCTATTGCTACTGCTACTGCTATTGCTACTGCTACTGCTACTGCTGCTACTGCTACTGCTACTGCTACTGCTACTACTGCTACTACTGCTACTACTGCTACTGCTATTGCTATTGCTACTGCTACTGCTACTACTGCTACTGCTATTGCTACTGCTACTGCTACTGCTACTACTGCTACTGCTATTGCTACTGCTACTACTACTACTACTACTGCTGCTGCTATTGCTACTGCTACTACTACTACTACTACTGCTGCTGCTACTGCTATTGCTACTGCTACTGCTACTACTGCTACTGCTACTGCTACTGCTGCTGCTACTGCTATTGCTACTGCTACTGCTATTGCTACTGCTGTTGCTACTGCTACTGCTACTGCTACTACTACTGCTACAACAAGGAAAGGGAAGGGAGAAGGAAGAGCCGCTTCGCTGCAGAGGGAGGGAAAAGTAACAGCCGGCGTTGCTGCTTGTGCAATGACGTCATTGCCGTTATGAGTCATCACGTACACAGAAGGAACGAACGAATGACGGGCAGAATGACTAATCTCTTAATCTCCTACAATGTTCACCATGATTATCACCTTCGGCATTTTGAACTCAAAGTTGGCATACTTGTTGGGTAATGTTGATGCCAATCTTAGTTTTCTGGTGTCCTCAAGAGTTATGAGCGTGTGTCGGACCGACAGACGGATGGATGGGCTGGCCCGATATTGTGGTATCTTGGGATGGCCGCGTAATAAATTTATTACGGTCGTGTTTACTGTTTGATGTTTTAGATCAAGTTTCTGAAGAGTAAGGAAGGAGTTGCGATGGTGCAGATGGGAGATAATAGCGCCTGCTCTAGAGCCATGTTGAATCTGGGCGGCTGTTATATTTTCAACAGCAAAATGACTCTTGGGTCAGTATGTTTGCTGCAATCTTTTTTTATTTTTGCCATGTATTGTAATCAGCATGTTGATGTTCAGTGACTTTTTTTGTGGTCAAGTTGTCTAAATTTCATTGCTTACCTTGATTTTCCGATCTATTTATGAATAGATTCAGCTATCTGCTGTATAGCTATCATAATGAGTGTTGGCATCGCATAAGTTATCGTGGGCTAAATGGTATTGTTCCTTATGAGAGAGCGGTTGATAAAACAATGAAAGTAATTCTGTTAAAGACGTTTGTCAGCCAGTGTTCAACCAGCCACCATTGAAGCATCAATAAAAACAACAAAATAACACTACTACTAGCTCACGTGATTTGATTCAAATGTTATTTCCAGTCATAAGACTAACTGGTTATTGATAACAGATGGAGTAGAGTGTAGGTGGAACACGGAATTAGTCGTGCTTTGAAAAGGATTGCTCACTGTGCACGGAGGCTTGTACTTTCATAGTGTTGATGGTTGAACTGTGGTCTGTCGTGACTGCTGGTTTAGTTTTGTTATTATGTTTATATTCTGTTGATGAGCTTTAGGAAGACTTATGTTGAGGCTGCATAGAGACGGGCAAGGGAAGAAAATGTCTCAGGATTGTGATGATTTTTTTGCATTTTGAACAGTCTGATTATATCAAGACCAAAGTGGATAGTGTGATGTAAGCAAGTCTGAGCAAAATTAAGCTTCCCATCCACGGTGCTCTGCACTATGTTCAGAAAAAGCACCCCCCTTACGTTTTCTTTTATATGTCCATGGAAAATGTTTAGATATTCACAAAATTTTCAGGGAATGTTCAGGAGGAATCAAGTGTTTCGCTGGTGGAAAAGTTAAATATTCTTTTCTACCATTGACGTCATGCTGACATCATATTTCTGTGTTATCAAAGTATGGGTTTTATCGTTGAAGACAGATGTTTGATGAAATGTTCATACACATCAGTTGATCATTGTTCTGACTAAACCCAGTATATGCTAATGTGTCACGCAATTTTCCGTTGTGAAGTGTTTCCGTGGTTTATCCTTTTGGCTGAGTGTGATATCATCATCTTTGTTGATGCTGGCAGGCATATGCGCGCTGCGTCACTGCTTGGATGATCAGATGCCTGCCATCAGTCGAACGACTTGATACTGCCATTCATGTCAATTTATGTATTTCAAAGTTTTTTTATTCCGTCAATATTCAATTGCCTGTCTGTTGTCTAAACATCTTGCACAAACTTGCGGCTCCATAAACCTTGCAGAGTGCTGACTTGCAAACATTTCATCAATTGTTTGTCTTCAGTGGTAACACGCATAATTTACAAACACGAAAATAAGATGTCTGCATAACTTTGCTGGTAGCAAAACCTAAGGATGATTATCTTTTCTATCATGGAGTATTTGATTTCTCGTAAACTTTCGCTGAAAATTTTGTGGAAATCTAAAAAAATTTCTGCGGAAATGTGAAAGAAAATGTAAGAGGGTGAGCACAGAAATGATCAGCCGACTGATTGATTGATTGAATGAATGAAGACACTGTGGTTCAGGAAAAAGTAAGGTACTTTATAGTCACCGCTTTTGCAAATGTGGATTGTTAATTTGTAATCAGCGCCGGCTTTCATGCATTGTGTATGTTGCGGTGTGCTGCGCTGTTTCAGAATATCAAAGCAGGCGTTCATCCAGGATGTGCCAAATCCTGTTGATCTGCCAGATGGAAGTCCGTCGTTCCTGGACTACATGGGTAGCCGCAACAACCGTTTCACAACCCCTGAGGCTGCTGCCAAAAACCATATCTTTTGCTGCTACTGAATTACTGATGATGCTGATTGCATTAACATTTAGTTCTTAGCTATTATGTGGACAATACACTGTGTTCGGAAAAAAACATCCCAAACATTATTGATTGTCACTTGAAGTAGGGATTGCCAATTTTAAAAATTTTTGATATGATTATTTCTGGCACAACTGGCCGTTCAATATTTCACCTCACTTAGTGTCTGCTTCTGAATTACCTAGGGAAAACAAAACCAGAGAAATACGAGTTGAAATGAACGGAAATGTGTCAAAAAGCATCCCCAACATTATTCATTGTGACTTAAGACGAATTGTCAGATTTTAATAATTTTTGGTGCAAACATTTTTGAAACTACTTGCCATCAAATGACCGTTCTAGTTCCCACCTCACCAAATGTCTGCTTCTGCACTACCTCGGAAAACCCTTACAGGCGAAATAGGACAAAATGCAACATTTCATTGGTTTTTGTTTTCCCAGGTAGTGCAGAAACAGTGTGTGCGGTGGAAAATTGGAGAATCATTTGATTGCCAGTTGTGTCAGAAATATTGGTGTCAGAAATTATTAAAATCTGATAATCCTTCTTCAAGTTACAATCGAAAATGTCCGGGATGTTTTTTT
>Ga0209367_1011713_pt1 | contig 11595 bp, 9 predicted proteins | sample WorMetLIZISLAND2_FD_187412 | JGI IMG/M metagenome (GOLD analysis project Ga0209367, IMG submission 187412) | Marine gutless worms symbiont microbial communities from Max Planck institute for Marine Microbiology, Germany - Olavius geniculatus... ... | reverse complement strand
GCTAGACCAAAAAGTCATCTGGCAACACGAATCGCAGGAAATTGACCACGTTTGGGATACCCATTCAACATGAGCGAATAAGTGTTTCACCAACTATCCACAAAGCGCGCTGAAAAACTGAATTTTTCAAGGTCCCCATATGTCGCTATGCTTTCAGCCTACTTCTTTTTGAGCCAAGGAATAATTGGCTTACTCCAGTCTTTACCAGAGTTTGTGTAAAACCCAAATACAATCGCCGCTGCCCCATCACAGCCGTTACCAAAGCCGCATGTTGGGTTGTTGGACCTGCTTTCTCGACAATACATATCTTTTTCTCGTCGAGGATTTGGCATGTTTCAAGCGTAAGCGGAATATGCATGTACCAATAAACCACTTTCCATGTTAGCCACGCATACGCAACAACTAGCAGGCGAGGAACTATCCGCCAACTATCAGCAAATTCCGCCCATTGCGCTTTCTTAATACGACTTTTATCTATTTCATTCAATTCCTCAATGGTAAGCATTTCATTTTTTACATTCTCGTCTTCAGACATTATAAATTTCTCCTTTTCAGCATAACAGTTAGTAGACGGCGAGGCGCCGTGTTTAAGTACGTCGAATTACCTTACATACCACAACTATTACTTCTTTGCTAAAATTCATGGTAGTGGTTAAGATTTAAATGGAAACATCGCCACGAGCAGTGTGTTGGGCGCACCACAGATTGTACTCCCTCTCTCTCCGGGAGAGGGCCGGGGAGAGGGGATCAAACAAGTCTACTCTGGCCATTTAAAGATTTACCACTACCAAATTCATGAATATCTGGTAATGGTTGACAAGGCTAATCCAGCCGATGCCCATAAGAGCCGTTCGTTCCTCACTCTGCCGCAGTATGCACTCTGTTTCTTTCTTCACCCCACCCGAAGCCACTATCCAGCTCGGTCGTCAGCTTTGCCATCCCCGGCACCTGGATTCCGGCTATCCCCGCCGGAATGACGGCGGGGGATCCGAGCGATTACTCGGCAGCCTAGCTTCTGTCCTCTGGTCTCTGTGGCTCAAGGCTCAGGTCCGATACTCGGCATTGATGCGCACATAGTCGTAGGAGAGGTCGCAAGTAAGGACCTCGGTCGCGGCCTCGCCGCGGCCCAGGGCCACTCTGATTTCGATTTCTTTCTCTTTCATGACCGCCTGCCCCGCGGCCTCGGTGTAGTCCGGGTCCCGTTCGCCCCGGCTTACGATGCACAGATCGCCGAGCCGGATGTGCACGGCCGCGATGTCGAGCCGGTCCACATCCGCGCGCCCGACAGCGGCCAGGATGCGTCCCCAATTGGGATCGGCGGCGAACAGGGCCGTCTTGACCAGCGGGGAATGGGCGATGGTGTCGGCCACGCGACGCGCCTCGGCGGCGTCCCGGGCCGCTTCCACCCGTATCCTTACCAGCTTGGTAGCACCCTCTCCGTCGCGCACGATGGCGGTCGCCAGCTCCCGGCAAACCGCCTCCACCGCGGCGCGAAAGGCCGCGAAATCCGGCGACCCCGGATCGTCCAACGGCGCGTTGCCCAGGGTGCCCGTAGCGGCGAGCACACAGGCGTCATTGGTGGAGGTGTCCCCGTCTATGGTGATGGCGTTGAAGGAGGTCTCCACCGCGGCGCGCAGGCAGCTCCGCAGCAGGGCCTGGTCCACCGCCGGATCGGTGGTGAGAAAGGCGAGCATGGTGGCCATATCCGGGCGGATCATGCCCGCGCCCTTGGCTATGCCGGTGACTACCGCGGTGCGCCCGGCCACAGTAAAGCGACGAGTGGCCAGCTTGGGCACGGTGTCGGTGGTCATGATGGCCTGCGCCGCATCGGGCCAAGCGTCCTCGCACAGCCGCTCCAGGGCCGTGGGCAGCGCCGCCTCCAGCCTCGATAGAGGCATGTTTTCGCCGATGACACCGGTGGAGAAGGGCAGCACTTCTTCGGCGCGGCAACCGGCCAGAACGGCGAGCGCGGCGCAGCTGGCCGCGGCGTCCGCGAGCCCCTGCTCGCCGGTGCCCGCGTTGGCATTACCCGAGTTGATGAGGAGATAACGGGGCGATGTGACCGCCAGCTGGCGCTTCGCCACCAGGACGGGGGCGGCGCAGAAGGCATTGCGCGTAAAGACCGCCGCGCAACGCGTACCCGCGGGCAATGCCATGAGCGCCAGATCGTCCCGGCCTTGATAGCGGATTCCCGCCGCCGCGGCGGACAAGCGCACGCCTGGGACAGGGTAAGATGGTGCCTGACTGGTCACGTGGTGAGGAGCGGTTAGCTCGAGACTTGGATGTTGTCAATCACCTGTACACCGAAGAACATTCCTTATCGGGATAAGCTCCCGCGGAAATGTGCCCTCGATAGCGAGAAGTGCTTGGCATTCATAGTCGGCAGTCGGGTGCAGTGATTGGTGCAGGTGTCTATTTGGCTATTGATGTCGCAATATTCGGACTACTCGGATTCACATCCAAAACCTGGGTCTTAGGGATGATGACCAAATCCATATCTTCCATTGGGATGGCACCAAGCAAAACCTGATCACCCATAACCAAAGCTCCGGCAAAACCAACACGATTCTTGAACCGAAGCTCGATAGGTCCTGCATAAGGAACCAGTTTCGATGTTCCATCCGCCGAGGTAACTTCCTTTTTGTCGATTTCCTCCAGCTCCAACTGAAGCTTGATATGTTCCGGAATACATAAGTGTACTGCGCCCGAATCCACAAGAGCATCTACCTCGACAGATGCAAGCTCGGATTTTCCGGGATTTCTCATTACGACTTTTGCATTGACTAAACCCATCCGACTTCCTCCTTATTTTTCATCCTCAAACCCGTAGGGTGGGCTATGCCCACCAATACCATACCTAGATGGTGGGCACAGCCCACCCTACGGAATATGTGCAAAATATGGAGAAACTTAGTACCAGAGTTCTCCTGTCATCCCAGCGCAGCGTCCAACTTTTTATTGATGTCTTTCTCGATGGTGCCTGCCAGCAACGAGAGGGCGATGCCGAGCTCGATGTCCAAGTCGAGGGAATCGGCGCCGACCTCGAGGGTGCCGGAGGCACCAACGCGCTTAAACATGAGGTGGTTGCCGTTCCACTCGTAGTCGATCTGCAGCTCTTCTTTGAGCGACTGGGCAAATGCCTCCACCTGAGTCCGAGCATTCTCGACTCCGAGCTTGTGGGCTCTCTTGATGCGGATGTTTGCCATGTGGGGCCTTTATCTGAGTGCGATTGTTGGAGCATTCGGAGGGACGTTTTGTGGCTCGGGCCTTTTTGTTTGGGGGGTGTGGTGAGTATACAGGTAAACGAATCGCTTGCGGGTCGAGGCCGAGGCACCGATCAGGGTAAGCGCGTATAAATTGCTTTTCGATGAATGAGTTGCAGCCAGCTCCTAGTCGTTAGCCGTGGCCGCAGAGGTCCACCCCGAGCGGTAGGCGCCGGCCGGCTGAATTGCCGGGCGCCGATTGTAAAACGCCCTGAGGTCGGTCAGTCGAGATCCTGCGCCAAGGCGATGCGCGTAGCCTCATTGACGCTTACCGCCTGGCGGTAATGGGGATGATCGATGCCGACGGCCAGCTCCGCTCCGCCCTTCAGGGCGGCAATCATCTCCGGCGTCAGCTCGAAGCGCAGAAAGTGCACCGATGAGGTCTTGGTCTCGTCCGCGCGTTCCAGATCTTCATCGGCGACGGCGAAGACCTTCTCCCGGCCCGCGACCTGCACCCAGACCCGGTCCTCGATCCCGATGAGCTTGCCGAGCTCCGCCCGGCGTTCCTCGGCCTCCGGGTACTCCACCATGAAGGTTGCCTTCCAGTTGCCGCCATCGGGGATCAGTGGATTGTAAGCCGCCAGCTCGTCGGCGATGCCGGCCGGCTCAAAAATGCGCTCGATACGCAACATTTCCTGAATCTGGTATTGAATGGTCAGTCGATCCTCGAAATAAAGCGTCACATTCGTGCCGATGTGAATCTTGCGGTCCCGCTTATGCGCCATAACCCTGGTCCGGAAGTCACCGCGCATCCTGGCGTAGGCTTCCAGGCTGTAGAGGTCCGCGGATGTCAGGTGGCTCATCGTCTGCCTCGCTCCGGTATTTTGTTTCTGAAGTATGTACTTAGCGAAACCTCAAGTCTCAAGCTGAACAATTTTCTATTTTGCTTGAGTGGGATTTATCCAAGTACATACTTCCGTTTTATTTCGTCTTTCTGAGTGCGCGCGTGACGGTCGGCACGGAGATGGCGTCCACTACCTTCAGGGCGACCAGCCCCGCGGCCGGTAAAGGCAACGTCCAGCGGGTATGTCCGGGTGATGGCTCGCTATCGGCGGGTCGGATCGGATGCGCTTCCTTCTCCCCATCCAAGATCGGTGCCGAGTATACATGCGCACAAAATCGGGAAACAATATGCTTCCGCGCCGCGGAGGCAGCTTCGGAGACAGGTATGCGGGGGATGAACGTCGGGTTACGGCGCGTTCGAAGATGTGGGCACCCTTCGCCACCGAAAGGCGCGCCTAACCCGACCTACGGGCTGAACGTTGGGCACGGACCAGCGGAGCGCCGGCATCTTGCCGGCCATTATTGCCGCCAGGATGGCGGCGCTCCCAGGATGGCACCGGCTTTGCCCAACCTATCTCTGTAACCTATCGCTTTCCAGCGATTTATCTTTCGGTTGCCCTGGAGGGGCTCTCGATGCATCGGTTCCGACCGTGGAACTATGGTATGTTGCGGGCATTTAAACACGTGAAAACAGGCGGTTAGTGTTAAATGTCAACGGCACCTAGTACAGCAGCGCCGAAATACCGGTAACATGGGAATCGTTCTTTTGCCGCAAATCAACGCAAAGGATAGAAATCAGCATGTCGAAGAAACACCCTATCGTCGCCGTAACCGGCTCGTCCGGCGCAGGGACCACTACGGTGAAGGATGCGCTGGAGCATATCTTTCGGCGCGTCGGCGCCCGCGCGGCGACCATCCAGGGCGACAGCTTTCACCGCTTCGACCGACAACAGATGATGGAAGAGCTCGATAAAGCCAAGGCGGAGGGCCGCAACTTAAGCCACTTCGGGCCGGAAGCAAACCTGTTCGAGAAGCAGCTCGAGCTGTTTCGCAGCTATGGGGAGTCCGGCAAAGGGGAGCGCCGTTACTATATCCATAATGAGGAGGAGGCCGCGCTCTTCGGGCAGGAGCCGGGCACCTTCACGCCTTGGGAGCCGATCCCGCCGGATACGGATCTGCTCTTCTACGAGGGGTTGCACGGCGGGGTGGTCGCCGGCGATATCAATATGGCCAGGGAAGTGGATCTGCTGATCGGCGTGTGTCCGACCATCAACCTCGAGTGGGTACAGAAGATCAAGCGCGACATGGCGGAGCGGGGCTACCGACAGGAGGTGGTATTGGAGACGATCCACCGTCGTATGTACGACTATATGCACTACATCGTGCCCCAATTCTCCGCCACCCACATCAACTTCCAGCGCATTCCTCTCATCGACACCAGTAATCCCTTCTCCGTAGACAACATCCCGACCGCCGATCAGAGCCTGGTCCTGATCCATTTTCTGAAACCTAAGCCTAGCGTGGAGTATAAGCTCAATCTCAAGGGTCTGATCGACGGGGCCATGATTACCGGCTTCAATACCCTGGTGATCCCCGGCGGCAAGATGATGTATGCGATGGAGCTGATCCTGACCGAGCTCGTCATCACCCTGTTGAAGCAACGAGCGGATGTGGCGACACACCAGCTCTGATCCGCAATCCCGGCAGTGGACTTATCCACTCGAGTCTAGGTAGTGTTGACATTCAGCCCGTAGGATGGGCAAAGCGGAGCCGGTCCATCTGGATGGCCTCGAGCGCTGTTCATTGCGCAGGGCTTTCTCAACCGCAACCGCTTGTCAGGAGGCAAAATAGGCGTCGCGTGCCCATCAATTGGCGATGGGCACGCGGCGCGTTATACATCCTCCCAGACCATCGCGGTTCACGAATCTGCCTGGAATGACCGAAGCCCTGAGCCCTCTTGTCGGGCGCTTGCTTTGCCCATCCTACTCAATGTCAACACTACCTAGGATACCTTGAAAAATTCAAGTTAGTCCTTAACCACTACCAACACCTACCCGCCGTGGTCTCAGGACAATTGCTCGTCACCGCCGGCGATCAGGGCCATCCGCACCAATTCGGCCAGGGAGCTGGCGCCCATCTTGTCCATCACCCGCGCCCGATGCGCCTCTACCGTCTTGGCGCTCACTCTCAGTACAGTGGCGATCTCCTTGTTGGCGCGACCCTCGGTAACCATCTCCATGACCTCGTGCTCGCGGGGCGTCAGCTCCGCCAGGCGGACGGCGATCTCCGCCCGTCGTGACTGGAGCGCACGTCGTTTCTCATCGAACTTCAGGGCGTTACGGATGCTGGTGAGCAGCTCTTCGTCGTGAAAGGGTTTCTCGATGAAATCCACGGCCCCGGATTTCATGGCCTTGACGGCCATCGAGACATCACCGTGTCCGGTAATAATGATTACCGGGAGCCGGGAATCCTTCCGCGCGAGATGGGCCTGCAGCTCCAAACCGCTCATTCCCGGCATCCGTACGTCGAGGAGCAGACAGCCGACCCGCCCCGGAAAGTAGCTGCTCAGGAATTCATCCGCCGAACCATAGGTTTTGACCTGCATGCCGATGGATTCGATGAGCCACTTGAGCGAGCTGCGCATCGCCTGGTCGTCGTCTACGACGAAGACCGTAGGTGTGGGTCCGCTGTTCATGGGTGCTGCTCCTCCGAATCCGAGCCGAAGTGCCTTGGGTCAGCCCACGGCCGCGAGTGATTGGCGTGCCGATGGCGTAACCGGGAGCCGGATAAAGAAGACAGCTCCCCCCCCCCGGATGGATTCCGCCCGGATGCTTCCCCCGTGGTTCTCGAGGATCGTCTGACTGATCGGTAGCCCCATGCCCATGCCCGATTCTTTGGTGGTGAAGAAGGGCTCGAACAAGGATTGCATGCGCTCGGGTTCAATGCCCGGACCGGAATCCTGCACGACGACTTCGGCCTCGTCACCGATCAAGCGGGTACGCACGGTCAGCTGCCGCGCCGAGGGCGGTACCTCCTGCAGGGCATCCAGCGCATTCTGCACCAGGTTGAGCAGGACCTGCTCGATCTGCACCAGATCCACGTCTACCGCAATCCCGTCCGGTTCCAAATCGAGCGCGATCGCAAAGCCCATCCGGTCGGTATCGAACTCCACGAAGGAGCACACCTCCCGTACCAGCTGGTTGAGGTCGACTTCGGATTGGATCGGCGGCTGCTTACCGACCAGCGCCCGCAACCGGCGGATGATCTCGCTGGCCCGTTGGGCCTGCGTCGTGATCTGGCCCATGGCATCCAGGAGTTCCTGACGTGGCCCCAGGTTGCCTTGCAGCCGGCGACTGCAGCCGTTGGCGAAGTTGACGATGGCCGAGAGCGGCTGATTGAGCTCGTGAGCCATCCCCGTAGCCACCTCGCCCATGGTGCTCAAACGGCAGACGTGGACCAGCTCCGCCTGATGCCGACGCGATTCCTGCTCGGCGCGACGTACCGCCGTGATATCCCGGGCATAAATGTTCACGTAACCCAGCTCCTGAATCGGGGCCAACAACAACGAATAGATCTGGTCGTCGATCTCCGTCTCGCGTTCGAGCGAACGCCCATCTCTCAGTGCCTCACCGACTTCCTCGATCCGCTCCGCGGGCAGCAGTCCCCCTGCCTGGGTACCCCAGGCGCTAAGCAACGGCGAGCCGGCGGCATTGGCGTAGACCACCAGCCCGGATGGGCTCACGCGCAGGATCGGATCAGGGCTTTCACCGGCGAACCGGGCCAAGCTCTTGATTTCCCGTTCCGCCTCCCTGCGTTTGGTGATGTCATGCATATAAACGGTGTAGACGAACTTGTCATCCAGTTGGATCGGTACGATGGACAGCTCCACCGGAAGCTCGGAGCCATCCGCGCGGCGGGCCATCAGCTGACCTCGGGCTTGGGATATCCGGTCCTCTCGCCTGGCGCGCCTCGAATCCTTCAACAGACCGAGAAAGCGCCTTCTACCGTCCAGGGTCAGAAAGAGCTTGCTGAAGCTGGTGCCGATCGCCTGATCGCGGGTCAGCGCGAGGGTACGCTCCGCGGTGGGATTGAGCTCGATGACTTTCCCCTTGCGACTCAGGGTCACGATGGGATCGAGAGAGGCCTCCATGACGGCGGCCTTGAGGGCCTCGCTCACGCGCATCTCGCTCTCGTGCCTGCGACTCATCTCCTCGCGCGCTTTGAGCACGAGCTGGGTGAAGTGCTGGATCCACTCTTCGAGCAGCACCAGCTGGTTAGCACCCCGTTTGAAACCCGGATGTTCGATGCCGAGCGCGCGCCGTGAAAACCCGGCCATGCGCTTGAGTACCCTGTTCAGGCGCGCCGAGACCAGATAGATCACCAGGGTGAAGACCAGGATGTAGACGAGCGCGGCCCTGACACGCTGCTGCTGCTCGAAGTTACGCACCCGGCCGGACATCTTGGCGACGCTGTGGTGGGAGATGAAGGTCGCGAGCAGGAGATTCCAATCCGTGCCCTCGTACTCGAGAAGCGACTGGGTCGTGATCAGATAGTCGTCCTCCCATCCGGAGAGCTGGGTACCGGGGATCAGCAAGCTCGGATCGATGCTTGCCAGGATGCGCTGTTCGTCCACGTCCACCAATGCCACGGCCGCGAGGTCGGAGGACAGCCCACGCTGAGAGGCGGCAAGAAACTCGTCGTTGATAGGTACGACCACGATCAGGTCACCCATCCTGTAGCCACCCATGTCTTCGACCGCATCGCTCACCAGCAGGTAGGGCCGTTCGTCAAGGCGGGTGACGACCGTGTGTATCTCGCCGGTATCCATGAATTTTTCGCCCATGCCTGGACCCAGCTCCCGCGGCAGCTCCGCGTCTCCGGATTGGTAGACCTCCCGGATGCGACCACGGGTGTCTGCCAACAAAATGTGGCTGGGTGCGGAAAGTGCGTTACGCCCGATGAAATCGGTCAGCCAGGGTGGGGAGGACTGACGATAGACGACCGGCTCGAACATCGCTTGCGGCGACCAGAACAGGGGCTCCAGGTACTCCGCCAGGCTGCGGTGATTCGCCAGCAATCGAGCGGTGATCGCATAGTTTTTCAAGTATTGATCAAACCGGATCAGGCTCTCCCGGGCCCGTCGATCGAGCCGCACCTCTAGCTCCTTGTCGGCGATCTTCTTGATCGCTCGCCCCTGAATCCGGTCCAACACCCCCCACACGGCCAAGCCCACCGCTATCCCCACCAGGATGGAGATGACGGGCATCGGCACAAGACGCAAAAATCGATAGAAATATCGTTTGACAGGGATGGCGTTCAAAGTGCTCGTTGGGCGCCGCGGTGGAGTTCCGGAGAAGATTCGAGTCCAGGCCGATTTTCATCACCGACCGTGACCAGTATAATCGACCCTGGATTTTTTAGGGTGGTCTGGAAGATTGGATCTGTTGCGTTCGACGCACCAAGGCTCGTTGATCGTCTGCCAGGTCAGTACCAGCGTCTTAACGCAACCTACACCAACATATCCCCCGCGCGGTCTGCACGCGCGGACTTCGCGTTGGGTCGCGAATCGACATCTACCCGAATCCGGGCCACAATGAGTGGACCGGATACCGGCAGGCGTATCCTGGGTTTGGGTGCATCCGCGTCGGGAGCCGTCCGGGGTTACGAGACGAGGTCCGGTGTTACCGAACGTGAAGCGGCAGCGGACAATGGGTCGTTGATTTCCCGGCCCCGGCTTGGAGTAGAGGAAAGACGATGCAAGTAGCAGTGGAAAACGGGCAAGGGCTGGAGCGACGGATGACCGTGGGCCTGGAGGCGGATCAGGTCGATGCCGAGGTGGAAAAGCGCCTGCGTGAGTTCGCCCGTTCCGCCAGGGTGCCGGGGTTCCGCCCCGGCAAGGTGCCGCTGAAGGTCTTGCGTCAGCGTTATGCTGGGCAAATGCGCCAGGAAGTCTTCAGCGAGCTGGTGCGAACCAGCTTTTCCGAAGCCGTTGCCGAAGAGGAGCTGCAACCGGTCGGGGTTCCGCAGATCGAGCCCGACATCGACGTGTCCGCCCGGTACTATGCCTACACGGCCAGGTTCGAGGTATTGCCCCGATTCGAGCTGGGCCCTCTGGACGGCAAGACCCTTAAGCGACCGGTGGCCGAGGTGACGGATGCGGATCTGGAGGCCATGCTTGTGCGGTTGCGCGAGCAGCAAAGGACCTGGTCGGTCGTGGAACGTCCGGCCCGGATGGGTGACCGGCTCCGGATCTCATATACCGGGATCTTGGATGGTGAGCCGCTTGAGGGTAGCTCAGAGGAGGATACCGAGCTCGAGCTCGGTCTCGGGGACATGATCCCCGGCTTCGAAGAGTGCCTGGTGGGGGTGCAGGCGGGAGACGAGCGACAGCTGGACCTCACCTTTCCGGATCAGTATCCGAACGCGGACTTGCAGGGGAAGCCGGTCGTCTTCACGGTCCGGGTCGGTGAGGTTGCCGAGCCGGTGCTGCCCGAGCTGGATGCGGACTTCGCGAGGAGCCTCGGTGTCGCGGATGGAGATCCGGACGGGTTCCGCCTGGAGCTGCGTCGGGACATGGCGCGTAAGCTCAAGGAGCTGATCCGGGACAGGCTCAAAGAGCAGGTCATGGACCTGCTGATGGAAGTAAACCGGATCGACCTGCCGGATGCCCTCGTCCTGGAGGAGATCAGGGCGCTCAAGGAGCGGGTTTTCCGGAATCTGGGGGGCGGCAGTCGCCTCGAGCTCCCCGACGACCTGTTCCGGGACCGGGCCAGGCGGCGGGTGGCGCTCGGTCTGATTATCGGCGAGATCGTCAAGACCAAGGGTATCGAGGTCGATCCGAAACGGGTGCGGGAGGCAGTGGAAGACCTGGCCTCGACCTACGAAGAACCGCAGCAGGCCATCGACTATTTCTATGCCGACCAGGAACGTCTGGCCCCGGTGGAGTCCCTCACCCTGGAGAACCAGGTGGTCGATTGGGTGCTGGACCAGGTAACGGTCGAGGACGAGCCGACGACCTTCGAGGCACTGAGCACGCCCGCGGCCATCGAATGAGTTCGTGGTTGTCACGCTTAAGGCTGTCTGAGAACTGAACGCCCTTTGATTGGTATATTCTTGAGGTCGGTTCTCAACCCATCAGGCCGAATGGAAGACAACACTACATCAGGCAAAATCAATGGGTCGGTTTTTGGACAGCCTCTAAGAGGGTGTTGAAAAAGTCTATCTTTGCGCTTTCGCTCTGCGGGAAAGGATAATGGCAATTTCCTATTCCCTGCATTTTCAAGCACCTGCGACGGTCAGAAATGGCGATCGTTCTCCGGCTCGTGACGGAAATTGCCTTTTCAAACACCCTCTTAGAGGGCGTACGAAAAGTTAAGCTTGGAATATCATTTCAGCCATGAACAGACAAACCTACCCCAGCGACTTGACAGATCAGCACTGGTCAATCATTGAACCCATGTTACCACCAGCCAAGTCGGGAGGGCGTCGGCGTTCAGTCGAGTTACGCGCTGTCGTGAATGGGATCTTTTATCTGTCACGTAGCGGTTGC
>Ga0209367_1011712_pt1 | contig 11595 bp, 9 predicted proteins | sample WorMetLIZISLAND2_FD_187412 | JGI IMG/M metagenome (GOLD analysis project Ga0209367, IMG submission 187412) | Marine gutless worms symbiont microbial communities from Max Planck institute for Marine Microbiology, Germany - Olavius geniculatus... ... | reverse complement strand
GTGCTAGCCAAATGGTATTAACTAAGCATTGAGATCTGTTTGGTCTGCTTTACCCGCAACTGCACTCAGCCCGCCATTTAAGGGTGCAATGTCCTTTCACTCTCTGTCCATTGCCTCTCAGCCTGTGGCCGTGCTGTACCAGGAATAAGAGACAGCCACGTTTGATCCTCACTACAGGGCAGTGGCAGTAGCAATGTGGCGTTAAATTACATCATGCAGCACAGATGCCTACAGTCTGCTCTACATTCTAGTGAGCCAGTAGTGACAACCACCAGAGAGCACAGTTGTTGGCTACAAGGGGGTGAACGATGTGTGTGACTGTTCACTGATCAACTAATTATATAGTTTACACAGGGTTCCCACGGCTGTTGAAAAGTCATGGAAAATAAAAATCCTGGTTAGTTGATAAATTCACTGGAGCTTCAAGATAAACAACGTGCAGAACTGGCACACACTTACTTGCTAAAATACCAAAAAAATACATTTTAAAATATAGTATCCTGCCAATTTTTACTTATGAAGAACTTTGTGCATTGCACTATTTAGAACTCATTTGGCAGTATTGGTACAATACTAGCAAATATTGGGCAATACCCAATACCCCAATGCTAGTATCGTTCTAACCCTATTTAGCTTAGTTGGTAACACTCCTGGTCATATAAACTTTTCACATGCTTTTGGACACCATGCCAAGGAGTCTTTCTAGGCCGCCACTGCCTAGTTCTATCAGTCTCTATTGTTGTATAAATGAAAAGCATCTCTGCTTTGTACTTGCTTAAATTACCGCATTGTACACTTGTCAGTACCGTAACTGATAATCAACAGCAAATTACCGATTCCAATCTCCAATATCTTATTAGCAGACTTGTTTCACACAATTGCATCTACTTATGATGAACTGGTATCAAAATTAGAACACGTTAGTTCAAAGTACACAGTATAGAGTACAAATGCATAGGCAGAAAGCACTTCTACCTAGCTGTGAACACTGTAGAGACGGGAAAGAGGTGGACTTTGTGTGGGTTAGAATTGCCGTAGGACTAGTCTTGTGCAAAGCCGGCGCCTGCACCTTGACAACTGCAGCAGTAGCAGGATGAATGTTCATTTTCGCATCAGAATCCTGACGACTTCCAGAGTTATCGGTCTGCTGTTGGCTGACTTCCGGCTCTGACACAGATGGTAAAATCTGCTTCATGTCTGCATTGGCTGGTGCTGTATCGATGGGTCTGCAATGACTGGTGGACTGCTTGTCTTGGGTGTCAATGACGCTCGACTCTACAACGGCTCCACTGGATAGCACTGCAGCCATCAAATATTCAAAATAATCCTGCCTGCACTTCGAATGAATTACAGCTGCGGAAATTAATGACTAGTAAATCGATTTATTGTTACAAATTGGTTAATTAACTCATTTTGAAAAAAAAAACAACTTCCAATAAAATTCTGGGCTTCCTAACACTGCAAACATTAGTAATCTGCGCATTTCTGATGACAGAATATGTTGATCTTTTGTGTATTCTAACTACTCTTGCGATCTGCACTTTGTAAACCATCACAATCTGACTACTAATTCAACTGCATCGGTATCACTCTTTCTGATTTTGCTGTAGTTTATGAAAGATAACAACCATGAGTAGTTGCATTAGTCAATTAATTTCAAACCATTTTTATGCGCGAAAGCAGCTGCTGCTTTCAGTGCGATTTAGCCATCACAATTCTGTCCATCTGTCTGTCCGTCACACAGATGGATCAGTCAAAAACGGTGCAAGCTAGAATCACCAAATCTTCACCGTCGATTTCCTGGAAGACTCTAGTTTCAGGAACCGTAAAGCTTTTTCATAAATTCGAAGGTGGTCACCCTGAATGAGGGCATGAAATGACAGAGGGGTGGGAAAAATTTGTGATTTTTAGCCAATAAGTCGCTGTATCTCAGTAATGGTGCGAGATATGGCCTAGGTTACTATTAATCACTAATAGGAAGAAATACACTGGCTCTCGATTACCACCGAATTCAATGACCTTAAATGCTAAAATAAAAGTTTTTCTAATTTTTTTGGCAATTTCAGCCTGCGAGACACAGTTCAAGAGTGAACTGCACCGAAAGTAATTGAGATAGACATAGAAAAGCTGCATATAAAATTTCAAGTCTCCATTTTCTAGGTTCAAGGAAACCTGCACACAAGGGCATCAAAGAGTGGTGCCCCCATAAAATTTGTTACTTTGCCGTTGTTGGCCAGTCTTTCGCGAAAACGGTTGCAGATAGGCATGGGCATACTACCTATCATAACTAGAAATTTGGGGCAAAGCCCAACGTGAGTCCGCCCGGCGCCCTAAGTCCGACTGGGGGAAATTAGGGGGAAAGGGGGTAAAATTTCCCCGGCATCAAAGTCACGTGGCCCGAACTCAAATGCATTGGTATACGCCGAACGCGCATTGTCGACTTAGCGTAGGTCAACATGAGTGCTTATAACTTTGTTCGTAGTGGACCGAATTTCACAAAATTTTTTTTGTTCAACGCCCAAACGATCGTTTTCGTCAACGCCGTTTAGATTTTGTCGCTATCTTCATCAGTTCCAGCGATATTTGCGCTCAAACTCGAAAGTTGTCGTAAATCGCGCCAATTTTTGCACGTTTTTTGCCCTCCCAAATTTTAAGGGGGCAGTGACCCCCAAAAGTTGCACCCGCATTATCACCCCCATCTAGCAGCACGTCACGTGGCAAAGTCTCATGAAGCTACTCCCTTTGGCTCCAAAGATCCTTCGTCTAATACGCTACATTTTAAGGCAATTTTTTACTCCCCTTTGAAAAATGTTGTAAGAAAGACCCCCATCCCCAGTGGGAGGGTGTGCTACTAAAAATTGGTCATTCTCTAGCGCCTGTAAAAATTTGGGGGTGCAGCACCCCCTAGGGGCTGAAATATGGCCTTCCGAAAAATTTGATTTTGGTGGGTAAACATTAGCCGCGTAATCTCTGATGTTAGTGGACTGAAGTTCACAATTTTTTTTATTCAACGTGGAATTAACTGTATTTGATAACACCGTTTACCGCTTGTCGATATCCCTATGCAGTTCAGAGATATTTGCTCTCAAATTCGAAAGTTGTCGTTAAACGTACTAAATTTTGCGCGTTTTTTGCACTCCCAAATTTTAAGGGGGCAGTGCCCCCTAAAAGTTGTACCCGTGTTATCACCCCCATCTAGCAGCACGTCACTTGGCAAAGTCTCATGAAGCTACTCCCTTTGGCTCCAAAGATCCTTTGTTTAATACGCTACATTTTAAGGCAATTTTTGACTCCCCTTTGAAAAAAGTTGTAAGGGGGGCCGCCGTCTCCGATCGGGGGTGCGCTAGTAAGACTTGGTCATTCTCTAGCGCGTGTAAAAATTTGGGGGCGCAGCACCCCATAGGGGCCGAAATATGTTCTTCCGAAAAATGCGCTTTAGGTGGGTACGATTTCACATCGAGATCTCCAAGGTCACTGAACCAAACTTCACTGGACTTGTTTCGCCTAACGCAGGAGTAATCGTGGTAGATAAAGTAAAAATCCGATCTTGAACATCTTCATCCGTTTCGGAGATATTTGCCGCTAAACTTCGAAGTCGTCTAAAATCGGCCAAATTTTGCATGTTTTTCGCCCCCGAAACGTTTTTGGGGTGTGTCCCCCAAAATTTTGCACCGGCATTATAAAATAGGGCCTAGTGCTTACCATCGTGCAAAATTTCACGCCGGTCGGCCCACGCATCTGGGAGATCTCGCGTCGGAAGAAAAAATAAAACATCTGCAGTAAAACATAAGTCCTTCCGAAAACTATCGTTTTCGGGCAGACTAACAAGCACTAGTGACGAGCTTGACGAGCTTTTCAGTCATATCAACATTGATGACTTTGAAAGAATGTAAACTTCCAAAATAAGGGTTTTTTAATTGATTTTTGCAATCTTCGGCTGCAGCGCACACTCCAAGAATGAACTGCAACGAAATAGCTGAAGATAAACTGACAGTTTGTGAACAGGAACTGCTATAGGTTATCGCACGTCTCGTGAGCATTAGCTCAAATTTCTTGCTGTAGTTAGTCAGACAGACCAGAGTGACCACAAAAACTGCTAAATTCAAGACGTTCTATAAAGATTGATCATTTAAAAAATTTTTAATCAGTACTAGCCCTAGAATGAATTTCCAATATCGACTATCAAGTTTACAATGAGATACAGTGTAGTGATAACACAGTCAACCACATGGACACAAAAAATGCATACACTGATATTTAAAAAAAAACTACAAAACGTCTAAGTCAGACAGACAGCAATGAAAAAAATTAGAAAAAAATAAGGTTATTTGCTTAATTAAAATGCACCTTATGGGTAAACTTTAATGCTTAAAATTTCAACATATTCCATTAATGGACATGTAAGAACTCTTGATTTTGAAAAAAAAACAAAAATCCCGGCTGAAAAGCGATGAGTCTAAGCCAAATTGGGTAGAAATACCATGAGTCATGCACAGGTCAGATCCATACTGTGCACATAATTGTGCATGCTAGCTAAACAATGTCAACATGAAATTCTATCGTTCGCTAACAAGCTGGGCATCATTTACCGGCAGCTGGTTCTCAACAGAATCCGCTGAGCTGGTCTTCTTCCTCCGCGGACTTTTCACGGACTTCACTTCCGACCATTTGTCATATCTATGATCTGCTATGGCTGCGGAAGACTCTTTGGTTTGGTTGCCATTGACAACGGCGAACACAGAACCGCGGTTGGTTGACGAATCGGTTTTTGTGCCCGTGCTGGTACAATCCCTGACAAGCACTGAAGTGTTGATAGCATTGCTGGCTGCACTTCCACTGGTGCCAGTGGATATGTGCACAGGCGGCACAACTTTCAGCTTCACCACCACATTCTGCAATAAACACAACACACACAAACTTGCCATTTAAAAGCAACTTTCCACCTAAACCTGGGTTAGGTAATGCCCTCATCTTTTAGTCCAACCAAAAGTTTTGAGACAGATGTTTTACAAGCACCAAAAGATGACAGCATTCTGCAAAAACACGTAATACATGTAACAATATTATGTTCAGTTCAGATTTAATGCATCAGAAATATAGATAACAACATGTCATGCAACAATTTGCTAAATTTTAAGTTTAGACTACCGGCACCTGTTTTGAATGAATAAGTAAAAAAAGTAAGAAAAGTTCTTCCAGTGCACATGGCCCACAGATGTGGTAATAATTTCTTGATCCTTAAACCTCAGCCAGACACTAGTTTACACTTCCAGACCATGGATATTGGACTAGTGCATCCCATAGTGCACCTGTTCACTCCTGAGCTATCACCAGTACTATGTTTAAAAGGATAGCTAGGCTGAGGTCAGTTGGGTAGCTAGCTACACACCGAGATGGTGTTCGTGATAAATCAATTTTGGCCAATGCAAAGCAGCACTGAGCACACCTTTGTGACAGTTGTACTGGTGGTGGCTGCAGCCGAGGAGGAATTTGCTGCATGTGATGCAGGTACGGTGACAGTCACCTTTGGCATCTCCGACAACTGTACAGCAATCATTTCAATCATTTCCATCAATCGACTGACTGACGAAATCATGAAGTTTCGAAAAAAAGTCGCAGACATAAATCATGAAAGTCGCGAACAAAAACAATCTCGACATGTCAAGATGCTTGCAACAAAGTCCGTGATAAGTCCATGACAAACCCGTTTCTGCCGCTCTAATGGAATTTAGTCCATTAAAATGCAAAGAAAAGTCGGCAACAAAGTCCGCAAAGTCCCGCAGACAATGTCGCTAACACAAGTCACGAAAATCCGCGACAAAAATCACGAAAGTCGGCAACGTGATTTGTGTCGTGGACTTTCATGATTTGCGTCCGCAACAAAGTCAGCGACTTTGTCACGAACCACGGACTTTGACGCAAAGTCGGCGTAATGGACTTTGGGCTTATGTGGCTGCCTGTCTATTTGACTACAATAATAACCAGAGTCAACATCATCTGATACTAAGCAGCACTGCTACAGCTCCCACACTGGTTTGGATACAATTTTCACTGCAAATGAGGGCTGGGGGTTCTGACCACCCCAACCTTGTCTTCCTACGACAAAGCAGAAAGGACCCAGTCTAATACATGTTACATATGGCCAGAAGTGTTCTCAATGCCAAACAGCATTTCACTCCGTCAAATGGCGTCAGCAAAATACATGATTACCTAATCTGGAAAAAAGTTTCTGAGAACGTTTGTGCTCTTCGAGTGCTTCCAATTATTATTACCCTTTTAAACTGAACTATTGTAATACACACCTTCTTCTTGGTGTTATTTGAGCCAGGCGATGCACTGCAGTTAGGTGTCTCTATCTTCTGTGCTGCCATCTCAGCAAACACTTTCAGTTTATCATGTCTGGAAGCCTCATCTCGTTTACTGCGGTTCTTCCTCTCTTTCCTTGACACAGCCGTAGTCCAGTCACCAACCGGACCTGCAATGTCAGTAAATGATAACAATAAAGTACCGGTATTCTGAGTCAGCCTTAGGTCTGGTTTTCCATCGCCAATCAAATCAAATTCAATCTCCGATTTATTGATCTCCGATCAACTTGATGTTCTAAACTGATCGTAAATTGCCATAAATGTTGTCATAGCAACTATATCAACTATATCAACTATGTCAATGATATCATCCATATCATCCACTGTCAAAATACGTTCTATCGTAAATCAATATGGGTGCATCTATTTATTTTATTTTTTCACAAAACACTATATACAGTATAAACTGATCAGTAGTGACTGATCAGCAATCGCCATGGCTGGAACTTCATTTTAATGCGTGAATTGCCGGTCTGAACAGCAAAGTGAAATGATGTTTCTGATGCATCTAAGCAACGAACTGTAGATTGCCCTGTTTAATCGTCAATTATCTGACTTGATCGGCCAATATTCGGCCATCAACTTGAGGGCAGATTTGATGGATGACTAGTCACTAACTGGTGATGGAAAACGGTCATTGAAATAATCTCTGATCAATTCCCAAAGTTGATCAAAGATCAGTTTGATTGGCCATCAAATGTGCATAGAAAAACGAGACCTTAGTCATTAGAATCATCAACATTTTGAAACATGTCACCCTGTAATTTTCGAAATAAGCTTGTTTGCAGTTAACCAATTTTCATAATTTTAGGCAAGTACACTCTACAACAAATCTGAACAGAAAGATATATTATAATGACCCACTGAACATGGCATGTTTCAGAAAGTTACCGCTTATTTTGGCATTATCTTCATTCACATTTCACCACTTCAAGAGTCAGTTCTGACATGATTTCTCCAAATCCATCTAGTTCCCAGTCTGACATAGTGTCTTTAAAAATCAGTACAATATCTGCGTAAGCCACTAAGCCTACAGTCTTTTCAGTGATAATAATGACATCACCATTTGACGAAGTGAGCATAAGTTACACGTGTTTTTATGAAGATACTCTGTACTAAAAGTAATGACATTGTGCTGGAGTGTCAGAATTTTTTTGGCTTTTTGCCTGTGAGCCAATGTATCGCTATTCGTACTTCTCATTTTTCTCGATCGATTTATTTGTTCTGAAAATTTATTGTGCAATGTTTTCAAGCGACAAGCACTTTGTCACAAGAGTGAAATCAATCTCGGTTAGTACAAAATAGGCCCATGCTTGTTGTGAAATGGACATTTGATGAACTGCATTATTTTGTTATTATTATTATTATTATTATTTTATTTTTTTATCGTTATTAGTTATGTTCCTTTCATGGCTGTCATTTGACAAATAAAGGTGTACATATATAAGCAAATGCTGTGACCAAGTAGTCCAAGTAGCAAAATATAATCAAACTGCCTCAATTAGCTACTCACCAGAATCTTGCTGTTGCAGACTTTCTTCAGTATCTAAACCAGCATCTCCAGGCTTCTTCTCTGGTTTTGGCTGGTTCACACAGTATACATTATACATTAATTAAACATTATACGCACAAGGTAAGTTAAAGTTAGACAATACAAAGTATATTTCTATGATGCATATCTTAGCTGTTAGACTAACTCATTAAGACAACAGTGAATGAAGATCACATATCTGTCATCAAACCTTCTTTCATCCAAATATTCTGACCAAGTAATAGTAATTAAAATTTGAAAGTTTACATCTAATTCAATTAATAAAAACTGAAATTTTTTATGCAATGCATGTTCTGCATTTGTGAGAAAATGTGTCGAAGACAATATGACTGCTGATCATAATGGGAGCCTAAGCCTACCTCCAGTACATCTTAATTACACTGTAGATTACATATTTAATAAATATGATTTATACACCTGCCAAAAATCTAGCATTACTTTGCTACGACTATGATTACTTTTCCGACCACAGACCACAATAACCCATGCAACTTTTCTGGAGTAGCTTAGTTTGCTGTTCAAAAATGACTGATGCATTAGAAATGACTGTGACTAACTGGCACATTTTCTCCAATGAGGACTAGATATACAGCTGAGTCTAAGATCCCTGATGTACAAAGTTGGGTGGGATAGTAATGCTCATCTAGTACCAGTATACATGTAAAAGTGCCACCTGGCCCATACAGAGGTAATACTATCAGATCCCTGCATGGAAATTTTCAGTTTGCGATAATTTAAGCGTTAACGACTTTCAAAGACGTGTTACATCAAATGTTACATCAAATTCCAGAACTTTCAAGGCCCTTTTCAAGTCTTTCCAAGTGCTAAAAAATGGAAAAAAATTTCAAGGACTTTCAAGGTACTGTGGCTACCTTATAGTAAGCAATGCTCATGACTAGAATAGCCAGTACGGGGTAGTTTATGAGTCAACTATTCTAGTAACCTTGAATTGATTTTGCTCGCTGATGACATCAGTTGCAGCTGGTGAGGAGACCCCAATGGTGGAGTTGGGCTTGCCACCCACGTTCTTGCCAGCACCAGTGCCGCCTCCTCGTGACAATGATGACAGTGATGATGACAGCTGGCGTGCGGTAGCGCCCGCTGGACTCCTTGATGACAAGTCTGCATCATCGCTGCTGTGCTTCTGTTGCAACAACCCAATCAACCACATGAATGAACTGAAATTAATCAAAATTTTACAAGCTTTATATCACCACTAATTTCTGATATTCCATCGGAAACAACTGCTGCCTTCCTCGCAATTATTTCCACATGCTGCTAGATGGTGGTGAGTTGACATAACAGCAACAATTTGTAATCCAATAAATTAATACAGTTTCAACAGGGCTGGATTAAGACCAAATTGGGCCTGATGCTGCAGCCCAGAAAGAAAGCCTATCTCCTTCTCAGCATTCAAGACTGACCAAGAGGTCCAAGACCCCTCGTTTGTGATGTAACCACCCACTGCTGAATGAGGTAACTGAAATATAACTACATATTGGCACACAGAGATTGATGATAATGACTTATAAAGTTTTTTAAGTGAAGTAAACGTGATCACGTCGATCTTACATACAAGTATAAAAGTAGCCAAGAATTTGTCTTTGAGACTTCTGACACTCCTCCATTTTTCCCTCCTTTCCCTCTGCTTACCAACAACACCAGGGGCAAAAAACGCCATCGTGGATTACTCAGCTTTGAGAAAAACGACATATCATGAAAAACTCCATAGCTGTATCGACTAACCTTGTCGGAATGTGCCAGCTTCTTTGGTCTTGTCCTCTTCGTTTTCTTCTCATCATCGTCGAGTGCGTCGAAGCTCGGCGGCTCGACGGGCGACTTGAACCCGAACGCGAAGACGAGAACGGCACACAGCACCACACCGACCACCGGGACCGCAAAGTGGGCGTTGACGACATCCCACAACTGCATCACGGACAACCTTATCCACTCAGCTGCTGTAAACTGTCTGCAAGTTACGGTCTAATCGCTGTTTTCAGTGTGCGTGCCTTCATCCCGCTGTGTCCTGCATTTGCTAACGCACACTTCGTCAAATGAAAGTTACCATCTGTCAACAAAAACTAAATTGTCATAATAAACATCGTCGCCAAACTGACTACGTCATCAAATAATGAGCACAAGTCCAAATAAAAGCAGTAAGTAAACAAAACTGCCAAGCGACAACATGCGATCAAAAGTTCATATATCCGAACTGTAGAGAGTGACAGTGACTACCAAAATACAAATTTCCGGCGACAGCACAAAGTAGTATTTTAGCGCCCATAAAATATTTTATTTACCAGATAATTAATATTTTTTTATTTCTGATATTTAATACGCGAAAAAGTACAATTTTAGTTAATTTTTGTAATTCCGAAATGTCGGGATTGAGACGCTGCCAATCCACGGAGTCGGGATCCCGGGATTGCAAGCTTTATTTATAACTTCTAAGTTCTAAAATTCGAACGTCTGTCAGACTGCAAGCCAAAAAATTATCGTAAGCTCCTCACGAATGGAGGTAAAATACAGCTCACCGAGTCACCGGCTTTTTTGCGAAGTTTAAAATAATCACGGAACGGAACTACGTGGTGGAAGGCTGGAATAAGCTGTTTGCAAAACTGAACCATTCGCACTGCGTCACTCATTGAGGCAGAGCAATAATTGAATTAGTAGATTGATAGGCTGATAGCGTCAGAAAAAAAACAGAAAGAAAGAATGCGAAAGTCAGTGAAAAGAGTATTAATAACAGAAGTACAATTTGAGATTTATTTCTTCGAACTTTTTCCAGGAAACAAAGCATCCTGCTGTGGACGCCCCTGAAACTGGACTCGTGAGAAGAAAAGAAAGACGAGTAAATGACGCTCAATCCGCGTTTTAATATCTGAAATCTGCATTTAACCAAAAACGAATATCTAGATATGTGAACCCATCACTGATTTCACTATTGCCTGCGGCGACGACGACGTCGACGAGGAAAGCGGCGGAGCGTTATAACTTATAGGGTGTTTACACGATCCAGCAAACGTCCAGCATTAGCACGTCTATGTTGAATACAATTGCTGGAAGTTTGCTGGACGTTTGCTGAATCGTGTAAACACCCCATTAACTTCTCACTCAGAGAGCGGTGCACTGCACTGCACGGCCTTCAACCTATGGGCCGTGTTTGCTCGCGTAGGGCGGGGTCACTGTATTCAGCTGTCGGCAACTGTGTAACGTGCATGCGAGCCTGAGGCCTCAGTTCGCAGTCGGTCGCGTGTTGTTGTGTATTTGCTGTCTGCTGATTGCGTCGATAGTTCGCTGTTGACGCGGCGTACCGTCGCTAGATTGGTTCCGCCGAGGCGACAAATCTGCTCTCAGCTGTTGACGTTGTTCTTTGCAGCTAAACGCCAGCTTCTGAACCTGAACGGATTAGCTTCCTGGCACGATGCGGTGAACTACCTGCATGACGTCATACCTACCTGATGTGACAGTACCTCGTTCGTTTCGATGGAGATAGCCTACTATGGTGAGTAGACTGAACGCTCTCGAGTCTTCACCATTCATCTTAAGGCCGATTGGTGTCTGGCTTTTTCGCCACCTGGTTCTTTCGCCCCCTCACCTTAGACGTTTTTCCAGTGGCGTATTTAGGATTTGGCAAAGGGGGGCCATGGCGAGCGCGCGGAGCGCGAGCCTATAACG
>Ga0209367_1011711_pt1 | contig 11595 bp, 3 predicted proteins | sample WorMetLIZISLAND2_FD_187412 | JGI IMG/M metagenome (GOLD analysis project Ga0209367, IMG submission 187412) | Marine gutless worms symbiont microbial communities from Max Planck institute for Marine Microbiology, Germany - Olavius geniculatus... ... | reverse complement strand
CGCGAACCATTTCCTCGATTCGATTTAATTCAATATGGCCGACACGCGTTTAGTTATGTGCTTGTACAAGTGACCGTGAACGCTCCACTCGTACGAGTGAAGCTTCTACGAGCTGTAAACAGAAACCTGGACTCGTACTCGTACTCGTACTCGTGTCTGTGTGAACGCAGCCTGAACGATGTTATTTATTTACTTTCTTTTTTTCTTGTGGGTGGATAATCTGAGCAAATCCATGCACAAGTTATACGGCTCAAGTCCGTGATATCAAATCGAAGAATATCCGATAAATCTGCAAGACAATGTAATGGGCTGTACAACTTGTTGTACGACTTGTTGAAGTTTAAAGATGACAGGCTTATGTGGCTTTTTTAGAAAACCCATCTCAGAGCTATGGAGCGTCACCTGCCATACAAGATCACACGGTGTTAGCTGACACCCGACACAGGTAAACGCGCCCGCCTTAACCCCAGCCAGATAGGCCGGTAGTCGATTAACCTACCCCGATGGGATGGAAGGCTGATTTGACCTAGCTGGTGTATGGTTGTCCAGCAAATCGAAGTAGTGGAGTTTTAGCATTACAGCGCCGCACGTTGACGCTGGTCATCAGCGACTTAATACACCAGTATTAAACCACACACATACATATAACGCCCGTCAGGACCCCATCCCATGCATGGTGGTGTTACTGGTCGGCAGCGTACGTTGGCGGATTAACGTTTCTGCGCTCTATAAATAAACCGAATTCGAATAAAGTCAGCGGTGTCGTGCGCTAAAAAGAAGGAAAGCAGAAAGTTGCAGACAGTTAAAAGTTTTCGACAGAGGCGATTACATTTACTCAAAAGTTGAACTTTGTCCCCAGTTTCCAAAAAATGAGAACTACAACTCCAAATGATGTATTTTTGAACGTTTCCGACATGCTGAAATTCACGGGGCATGCAATTATTGCTTTCTATGCATTTGCCACGACGCCACTTATGGCGCCCTTTCCATCCTTCGCTGTTTTCCTCCTCTTTTTTTCTTTTTTCTTTTTTCTCATTTCATTTTTCTCTCTTTTTCGCTTTTTCTTTTCTTTCCTTGTTTCCCTGGCGCCCACTTTCTTATAATCCATGCAGCGAGTAGGTCTGGGGAGAGCTATAAACTCCCCACCCGTCTGATCGGAGCCCAGCCGCCAAACGGTTTCTAATGCATTTTTGAGCTTTTTGAGCGTTTTTGATGACAGCAATTTAAAGTTTTTTTTGAAACAAGTTGCGTCTACCCTTTTCCCTTCAGCGCCAGGAAGCAATCTTTTTCTTCGCACTTCTTCCCTCCTCTCCCCCAAAAAATCTAGTTATCGGCTTTCCCAATCCCAGAAGGGTCAGGGCAGGGCGCCGGCATCAAACGCATTCACGAATTTTGACCTTTCAAAACGCATCACCCGTTTAACATATTAATCTTTTATGTGAAATGTAAATAATTGTTCCGTTCGTTTTTGAAGTTAAAAAATCTCCCTCCCAGTTTAACTTCCTAGGAAGCATACAACTTCCACGTACTGTCAGTGAAGTGTGAACGCCCTCGGCTACTCCACGTATTCCCTAGCGGCGCCAACAGCAGGCAGCATTCAACGTCACTGAACTATCGACTTCCACACACCCGGTCCGCTCTGTTTGGTTGGTGTTAACGCATCTGCGGTTTTCCCATGCGTGATGCCGCGCAACTTTTATAGTAGGCTATATACGAACGACACCGTAAACGTAAACGTCTCTCGCAAAGCACTAAAACTGGCTCACACCACAAAAGAGTGAACCGGGAAAATTTCGTGCTTTTGACAGCGTCGTCACTCTTCGGCAGCACAGCCGTAAAAACTTAGTAAAAACTGTTGATTGCGGTAAGACGTACCGTTTAGCCACAATACATGCGTTACAGACGACAGACATACAGGCAGACGACAGACAAAAGCCTGTAGCATAGGTTCGACCTTTACGGTCGGCCAAAAACTGTTGATTGCGTAATGCTGAATACACTCGGTGAACTAAGAGAAGCGACGGCCAAAGAGTCAGTGACATCAGTAAATAGCACTAAAACGCAAACATATGGGCCTATACCGGTAACCATTGATAGCGTTTCAAGAACACTAAACGTTTATGGCTCAAGGCTGTGACGGTACTATTAAGTAGGGCCTAGGAGGCTGTCGTATTCCACCTCAACTATAATTTATGTTTTACAGTTTTACTAGACTATACACTGATAGTCAGATCCACAACACGACAATTTATACTTGTTGAAGTTTCATTTCCAATCCCATTATTGTACAGGACAGGCCAAAAAAGCGGGACTTCGTTTAGCGCCACTTTATTTTCTAAACTTGTTTCAAACAAATTATGATAAGTTTAATATTAAGAATGAAATGACGTTGACCTGTGCCAAAATATGGCGCCAGTTTCATCAATATTTCTAAAGTTACGAGCTGTAAAACAAAGTGGCTCTCTTTTTCGGTTTATTTCCGGTAACTGCACCGATAATTGTGAGGGTCCAATAAAAAAATTAAAAGAGAATCTGACGAGGGTTTTTTCCAAAAACGGACGGCAACTGTAAGCACAAAAAGTTTTTGTACGCCTTATAACGCGCGTTTTTACAACTCAGTCGATCGAACAATGACCACTGAACCGGATCACCACGAGTAAACCAATGGCATAGACGGGATCTGGATGTAAAAGGAGGTCACTTGAGAGTGGGGAGGGGTGTCTTCTCCCCACCGGGAAAGGGGTTTTGAACGAGGACTGCCAGAAATTTTTGTTTTAAAAAAAAATGAAGCGTTTTAATGCATTTTTGTCACTATGTTGAGCAACTGAGTAGGCTCCTAATGGCGCAGGTGCCACTGGTGCCCCTCTCCCCTCACTATGGCTACGCCAGTGGAGTGAAAGTGAAAGCTATCTTCATGCAGCGTTGCCTCGAATAGCAGATTGCAGCCCGGCCTCTGCGTCAATCGCTGAGAGAGAGACATAGCCCGTGGGTGAAAGTGAAGTGGTGCGGCATGCATTGCAGTTAAATCGTCGTGCAACATTAGTCTTTAGCGTCGGTGCGGCCGTGTGTTGGTGGTCTATGGTTTCCATCGGCAACGCAACGAACGCAACACCACCAACGCAAGAACGGACATCGCTATTATCCCCGCATTTTGGCCTTTGCGTCAGCTGCGTTTGTTACGTACCTGCGTGCGTTGCGTTGGCTGGAAACCAGGCTAAACGGCGACGCCATGCAGCTAGCGCTAGCATTCAGCAGCACGGCCACCGGCCCGGGCACTGTTGACAGCGAAGGGCTTCATCACAGTGCAGCGTGTTGATGGCATTGATGCTGTATGCCAGCAACAGCAGCAGCTGCAGCTGCGGCCAGCAGCAGCGTGCGACCGGCTTAGCTGCTGCTGCTGTTGCTGCTGCTGTGCCGATGCAGACCAATCTCGATTGGTAAACACGACGCCGCACACGCAAGCACGCATTGCAGCCGCGCTCGTCGTACCGTACGTCAGAATGCGTGTACGAATGCCGTCGTTGAGCGTTGGACGCTAAGCTCTAGGACTGTGGCGGTCGGTCGCTAGCGTTGACTGGCGTCACACTCGGTCGTCGCGGGGTACGTGTGGTCTGCGCCGGACGTCGTATACGGGCGTCTCGATTGGTACATCAGCTGGCTTGACAGGGAACGTACGAACTATAATTCACATAATCCGAAAGGGGCATTAGCCATGACTGTAACACGGACCGAAGTAATTCGGTAAAAAGCGAAGTCGCTCTTCCAGGAGGCAACATCGGATTGGTAATTGGATGATTTGGCTGGGAACGTACGGACGTACGTCGTATCTCAACGCACCATGTCACAGTACGCCCTGTGCACGTGCGCTCTCGCCGCAGCCGCAGCCGTCTTCTGCATACCAACAGGTCTGTAGCTCAGCTGTGCCGATCGATTGCATTGCATGACATTCTGGGTGGCCACCCTGTATACCAGGGCATATTTTTATGGTGAAATCCAACCAAAATGGGCAGCTACACCAGAAAAACGCGGAGCCCAAATTTTAGAAATGCGGAGTTCTGACACTTGCAAAATTTGTTAGCAGGGATGTGATCTCGGGCTAAACGTCTCGGTCTCGGTGAAATGCATCTCGCGTCTCGTCTCGGTCTCGGCTCAAAAGATGATGTGCACATAGGCTACCTGTTTGTTAGATAGATTACAATTGTTTCTAATATAATGAACTTTTTTATCAGTTCCATAGAGTAACGTTTGCTAAAAAAACTTGCTGATAAATTGATGTAAAATTTATTGGTAACATTGCGAGCTTTCGGTAGCCTTCCCCGACTCCCTACCGTGCCCCGTCTGAACCCCTTCTGGGAAACTTCCGTTTCTTTTCCTTTTATGTAGTCCAGAAAATTTCTCGTAATAATGCTCTGCCTGCACTTTGGCCCGCGTGTCTTTCGTAGAGTAGACGTAGACAGTAACGTTAATCGTCGATTGACGAGAATGCTAAGAGCTTGGAGAAACCTGCGTTCAAATTGCTACAGTTGCTACAGCCAGGATCGTTTTTGCAACATCAAACGTCTCTAGAACTTAACTGCTTATAAGTAATTAGCAGCAGTAGCAGCATAAGATTGAAAGATGTCTCAAATATAATATGGAATGTAAGACAATTATTTAATAAAAACGTATAACTAAAATTGAAAGTGATAGTGCTGTATTGATTAAAATAGTAATTTATTTTTCTTTACTGGACTTGAGAGTCTAGATCTACGGCGATTGCGTACTGACATTTTATTAACGTATAAAATATTATTTGGTATTATTCGTGTTGATGTGAGCCACAGTTTGTTTGTACTACGACTTAACGACAGACCTACCGGTCTTCATAGCTTTAAACTGCTGCAAGAACATTGTGTAACGGACACTCGTAAACGTTTTTTTCAGCCAGCGAGTCGCAAGTGTCTGCAACAGTCTACCTGCGTCGATAATTGATTTCAGAAATTCTAGTGCTTTTAAGGCGTCTTATCGAAATGTAAACTTAACAATTTTTTGAGATATTAAGTATTTCTCCGGGTACTAATACCGAACATCTGGCGTCACATAAGTGACCATTGGTTCTGTGACACTGACAGCTATCGGATAACCAGCAGAATTTGTTGAAAGTTCCATTTTGTGTTACTGTACGATGATTGTTGGTATCTGCAAATAAATGATTTGATTTGATTTTGAAAAGCTTAGCGTTTATGTTATACGCTTCGTGTATTGATGCCGTCGGTGCCCATCTACAACAGTGTTCTATCACCCAAGCTGTCCGACTATAGGTCTACCGCTTGTATGGTCGACTGGTGTTGTGAAAACGGTTTCAGCTGTAGCGATTTGAACGCTTTGAGTACTCTCATCAGCTGATATATGCGGTTTCGATTAAAGCCACTGCTAACCGTCACCACGAAAAAAACATCGCCACACAAGAGACAACCCAAGATGTCCATATTCAAGGTGATATCATGCAATTTACCTTACCGAATAATCCACTTAGAGGGTACCTACAAAGTGCAACTGTTGCACAACTGTTGCACGGCAGTTGGGCATTGGTTACACATATACACGCTATTAATTTATACATGTACGCCGCTCACTTGATGTCAGTGGCGTAGTCATAAATATTAATTGGGGGCTCGCGTTTTTTCCCTCTTTTTCCCTATCCCATTTTGTTTTCTCCCCTTTCTTTCTCTTCATTTTCTCCTCTCCTTACCCTCGCCTTCTTTTCTCTTTTCTCTCCTTTTCCTTTTTTTCTTTTTTCCCTTAAAAAGTTAAAAGTAAAACCTCTAAAATCCAGCTAGGAAATCTAGGGGAGCGCTGTACGCTCTTCCAGCTGTGTCTGGGGTAGAGCCCCACCTGCAATCGAATTTGATGCGCAGTATCTTTAAAATATGCGATCTGCTGGCAACGGCTGTAAAACTGACAAAATTAGCACATTCAGTGCAGTTTAAACATGCGTTTGTTTTGTCTAAGAAATTGGAGGGAGAGGGGGCTGCCCCCTACCTTTTTTGGCTACGCCACTACTTGCTGTGTTATCTGTCGCATTGATTGATCCATCGTGTAACTATGAGCGGCCACCGGCGGTGTCTGCATGCCCACACACATAGGGCCACCCAGGTCGCTGCCGTATCTCATTAACCGATCCGAATATGATCCGCTGCAATATTCATGCTGAATTATAAGGCAAATTATGGCGTTAACGGTTACGGCTTTATGAACTTATGCTCGTTATTATAATGACACGTGGAGCTTAATGAAGCCTATCTGTTAATTATGCGGTCGTTCTAATAAGCCGCATTACGAGTCTTGTCCGTATGTCAGTCTGTTCGTCCTTACGTCTGTGTCGTACGGGCTCACAACTCGAGCAAAGAAGCAGAGAAAAACAAAATTTTGTGTAAACGTTTTACAAGGCAGGAATAACCGATGTGTTTATATTTTAAGTTCAGAAATTAAAGGACATAGTTAAGGTGCCGTGTGTAGCTAACCAGACAGCCGCACATTATGTCGGCACTGGGCCGACGTTTTCGTTTGTTTACCAAACATGTTGTTTATAGTTACAACAGATGGGTTTGCGATGAAGCATATTTAAAGAATAAAAATAACGGCTTACCTTCATATCATATAGTGTTGCATTTTCATCACTTTGTTTGGGTTAAACTTCTGAGAATGGGAGGGGAGAACGGGATGAAATGGTAAAAGGAAGTCAGGTAAGAAAAAGGAAGTAAAGGATTTTATGTTCTGTCCAATGTTGTGCATTGCATTGGACAGGCAGACAAAAACAAAAAAAATGTTTTAGCGACCGTCGACGAGCTCTTGTCACGCATGGGGAGATGGTGCGACATGGAGTGGAGACAGCTGCGCAGAAGGAACTACACCGTGTCTCAAAAAAAGCAATCAAAATTGTTTTTGCCATAACTTTGTTAAATCTCTACCAATTTTAATAATTTTTTGGCATACGGATAACCAAGATGACACAATTATGTAAGATAATTATACTCAGTGTCCACCTCACCAAATTTTTGTCAATGCACTACCGTGTGAAACATAAATGTTCCAGATTGTTGCACGATGCCACATTGTTGTCTCCAGTAAACGTTTTAATGACTTAATTAAGCAGACAATATACAGAAATGTTAATTATTTAGCAAAATTATAAGTCTGTATAACAACTCGCTTAACTTATTAGAGTTTATGCCCAAAGTGTGTTCCACATACACGGACACAATGGATTAGATGTAACCCCACTGGCTGATAGTGGAATCAACGTTCAACTGATCAAACGACATTCACTCATCGATTAGATGTATTTTGAAGTTTGAACTTATCAGTCAGCTATTTTGTTGTCTGCTATTATCACCGTAAAATATTTAATACCATAAAACTATTAAATTACGTGACGCCGTCTGTTGAATTTATGATGCAAAGGTGAGCAATCCGATACAAATAATCGCCGTGAAATGCAACAATTTGGAGCATCTGCGTTTCACGCGGTAATGCGTTGACATAAATTAGATGAGGTGAAAAGTGAGTGCACCTTACATAATTTTATCGTTTTGGCCATTTTTGTGCCAAAAATTATTAAAGTTGGTGGAAATTTGAGAAGGTTATGACAAAAACAATTATGACTGTTTTTGAGACACGGTGTACATGTGTTTCAAAATCATCCCACCTTCTCATTATCCATATCTATGCCAAACTTTAGTCGATTTTTAAAATTTGTTTACTGCCACATTTCGTGGACAACAAATTGCTTGTTAGATATTTCGCCACACCATAACTGCGTCGCTACGCTACCTTGTGAAATTTAACGTGTGGCGTGACACAAAGCAACCGCTTTATTGCATTGTCTATAGTGAAAGAATTTTGAAAATCGAGCTAGTATTTGACGAACATACAGACAAAGACATAGTGGGAAGTTTTTTGAGACACTGTGTATATACGCGTCACAAAACAAGCACACGCATGCGCACACAGTCTGCGACTGCCCATAGAATCTAATAATACGACGGAACAGGCAAAGATGTAGAGTCTGGTCTCGTACGCAGTTTCGATATGATATGCGACGTCCTGCGTATTCCTTTAATGTGCAGTGAGCGAATTCGTATTAGTAGACATGTATACGCGAGATATGCGTCAATTTTTAGCAGGTTTTTGACGTCCAATGACCCTTGACGTTTTACTTTTCGAACTGATAATAGGCACACGTCTTTCGAGTTTGTAGAAAAAGCACTGATACTTCTACAGTATAATAGTAATCATAATAATATCGTCACTTGTAAGGCGCTTAATGTCAGCGAGCTGAATCTGAGGCGCCGGCAGTCGCTAGATGGATAGTGATGGGCTATAAATAAACTGAGTAGGTAGGTTTTGAGATGACGTTTGAAGGTTGAATGGGAAGTGCAATGTTTAAGTGACAGAGGGAGATTGTTCCAACGTGCAATTTAGCTCCATCGCTGTGGGCGTTTTGTTCTATAGCCTCAGATTCGGCCACTGGCCGACATGCTGCACTTTAAATATTATGCACTTACTTACTTACTTATTTAATGTCGCGGGACACAGCTGACGACGCTTGAAGAATCATAGCCTATTCTTTTTCGCTGACGTCAAATATTATGAAATTCCGCTGTCGCCTTAGGAGTTATTAATGACTGAACGTGAAAGATTATACATGCTTGGTCATAAATTATTCTGGAAGCGTCGACATCAATTGTATATGTTAGACATTATCATTATCATTAAGAACTTAGGGGCCTACTGAAACAGAGAGTTTGAACTAATGAACTATCTGAATATGAGGCTACGTAAAATAGCAAATAGGCTGTAGACTGTAGCGCAAATATTGTTATTGGTATTATTCTTGCAAACGTACTGCATCCATATTGTACTGCAAACTGCACAACGATATAAAAATGTTAGTTGAACAAATCTTCAACTGCAATTCGTCGCCATTTCTCAGTGTGTCACATGCAGAGTTGAAAAACGAGCATTTTGGAGAAGTTTTAAAGCTTTCAAGATTTTAAGTTTTAAATGTTTTTTTAAGTTGATCGGGTTTCAGGATACCAAAAAGACCGGACATAAATTGAACGACAGACAAAAATTTAAAACCTTGACTTTTGAAGGGTTTTTACAAAAAAAAAACAAAAAAAACTTAATTTAAAAAACAGTTTTCAAGCCCTGGCTGGTCACATGTGGTCCGTGATCGCGCTTCGGTTGTTTGGTAGCCTATTTTGCATACTGTTCCGTCGAGTGTCGACATTTTAGCAATAACGAACCGTGCCAACGCGGACGAGCGTCGTGTGACGTGTAACAATCTCGTTCATTTGCCGACCACAAGCATATAGGCGTCGTTGCAAAGGGCAGGCATGCAGCAGCGTAGCCAGAAATGTAAACTGGGGGCCTTCTCGCCTCCTTTCCTTTTTCTGTCTTTTTTTCTTTCGTCTGCTTTTTAATTTCTGTCCTTTTCGTTTCCTTACTTTTTCGTTTTCGTTTCTTTTTTTCACTTTTCTCTCTCCTCTTAGAAGTAGGACTCCTAAAATCCAGCTTGGATGTGTGGGGGAAATCGAAGTTGGTGCAATGTAGCTTTAAATATGAGATCTGTTGGCAGCGATTTTAATTTTTTTTTCTTTAAAAAATCAAATGACCAAATTAGTACAGTTTAAACATGTGCTTACGTCTTGTCTGGAGGATTGACGGAGGGGGGGGCTTGGGCGCCCTGCCCCCATTTTTTGGCTACGCCACTGAGGCAAGCAGCAACTTTTTCTCCCCTAAATTTGGCCTGTTAATAATGTTTTTGTCAAAATAGTATCGTTTAAAAATGCAAACTTTTGGGCTGAAAGTCCCCTATTTTGAACGAGTTTGGATAAAAAATTGAAATTTACAGCACCGACGCTGTCTTTGTCGGAATGTTGCGGCTGCCTGTCACTCTGTCGGAAAATTGCAACCATCAGCCCACCGACGACGCCGAACGCCAAGAGGTTTGATTGACTCTGTTCTTCTCGTTGCAGTGACATGTCGCTGACAGACTTGACAGATTTTAGCATTGCGTCACTGACGTCACCACCACTATGGGCTACTATAATACTGCCACTACGTATCGACTCGACTTGCTGAAAGCCTCCGAGTCGCAGGGAAGACTTACGGCGCTGTATGAATGTGATTGATTGGTTGACTGATTGGATAAGACCAGGTTACACTTGGCCTGCTGTATGAAGCTATCTCTTACCCTTCTCTCTGTCTCTTTCTGTTTCTGTTTCTATCTCTGTCTGGCGGTTTCCGTATCTATTTTAGACGGCTGGTTGCAGACATCAGTGGTTCATGTCAGCGTGTCATAATTCCATATTTTATTTAATTTGTTTGGTCACAAACTAAACATACGTACAGACCGACTGAAAAGAAACGAAATGAAAGCCAGAGCTCACAGATTGCATTTAATTTTAATGTCATTTCAGTTCATTTCTTTCGTTTCTGTCGCTCCGAACGCACTTTAAGTTTGCGACAAGGTCTTCAACTTGTCCGTGACCTCCTCAAAGCTTGGCCAGAAACCTTACCTGGTTTTTAGCAGGTTTGAAGAAAGATACTCGTAGACCTGGTGACGGGATTTTGAAGCTTATAATGCTTGAAGCACGGTCATATTGGCTTACCTGAGCCTCGTAAAACATAAAAGCTCAAAATTTCTTGTGCTTTCAGCTGCCGTCTCGCCCGTCCCTAAAAATTAAACTACACTGGTCTGTTTTCACAATCGCTGCAGTCGTCCGTCGTAAAGCAAACGCCGATGTAGTCTGTGCGATTCGAGCACTGTCTAAAGTGGTATAAGCATGTACTGCGTACTCGCTTACCCACTTTAGCAGTGTGGTATCTGTTATAAACTTCTGTCCCTAAAATGTTCAGGACAGGCCCTTCGAGAGGGTGGGGTAGGGGTAAGCTACCCCGGGCCCCGCGACGTAGGGGGCGTCGGCCAGAAATATAGAATACGCCAGAATGTAGGGCTACCTACCGTTTTGAAAAAAAATTCAAAAATTTTCTCCCCAGCGGGGCCCCGTATAAAATGTTTGGGTGCCCCGCAAGAATGTTTCCCCGGGCCCCGCTGTGGCTCTCGACGGGCCTGGTTCAGGATATAATTATATTGACCTTCTCTCTTGCTAGTTACCACGAAATTCGTTTTTTTTCAGGCCCGCGGGGAATGTCCAAGAATCGACGGCTGTTTTCCCTAGACGCCTTAGACGAGAAGGACCTAAATAAAAGACACGGGAAAGGAAAAATGACGGAAGGGGAGTGGGGAAGGAAAAAGGGAAGAGTGACGGTTAGAACTTGCTCTGATGTCTCGAGGGAGCATAGAATAGACGCCCCCGTCTCGTTCCATTCTCCGTCGACAGTCAAGTTGTCTGCAGCGTGCTGCCAAATGGCGCGAATGATGTAATAGCGCGTACGCAGAAAACGACTGCAGCAGTTCGGACGACGCCTCACTGCCGGTCTATGTACGGGTGCTGAAGCTGATAATCGCAGCCAGGAACTGAAAGCATTAAACGGTGACGCCGACTGAACGCTGGAAGCCCAGGACGGACCCGACCTGTTGTAGAC
>Ga0209367_1011710_pt1 | contig 11596 bp, 9 predicted proteins | sample WorMetLIZISLAND2_FD_187412 | JGI IMG/M metagenome (GOLD analysis project Ga0209367, IMG submission 187412) | Marine gutless worms symbiont microbial communities from Max Planck institute for Marine Microbiology, Germany - Olavius geniculatus... ... | reverse complement strand
GATAGCGGACGCCGTACCCACAAAGTGGTCAAGCAGCCATCCATCAGTCTAGCGCAGGATAAGGAAAGTCCGCCGGCCAGGACCGACGTTCTAACCACTGTGCTACGCCACCGGTTGATACGGGCGCGTTTTTCTTCTGACATTTTTATCAAATTCTGCTCAGTGTGCTGAGGCCCGAAAAGTGATAACCTGTTTGTTATTTGGTCACATATGCATGACCGCGTTTTCATCTTGTAGAATCGCGGACATCCACTGAAACAAGAATGACCATTGTAGTAATAATAGTAGTAATAATGAGATTCTTGTTCTGTTATCTTTCGTCGGTGTCGTTGTTGTTATTAACGTGGACGTCGTAAAAAGTCGCATTACGCGTGTTGCTTTTCTGTTTGTCCGTGTGCCTGTTTTTCTCTGTGTCTGGCAGTCTGGCGGTCTGTCTCGTACGGGCTTTTTACGCGAAAATAACACGAAATAAGGTTGGAGAAAAAGCAAAATTTGATTGAACGTTCTCCCGGGTTGTTCAGAAGATTAAGGTCACTGGACATCAAAAACGTCAGAAAAATGTACTATGTTTGTGCAAGTATTGATCTGGAAGAAACAGTACGTTAAGTGCGACTGTAGGGTGCGACGAAGATCGTGAAAGTGATCATCGAGCATCCGAACTACATGGCGGGAGAGGAGCGCATCAAGCGTCCGACTCCAGAGAACGATCCGTTCTTCCGTACCGAGGAAAAAAGTCAGTTTTCGCCGGACGTAACGCCGCTGATACTCGCCGCCCAGTACAACAATCACGAGATCGTACAGATGTTTCTGTCTCGTAACCACACCATTGAGCGGCCTCACGTCATCTCGTGCCAGTGCGCTGACTGCGTGACAAAACAGAACTACGACTCGTTGAAAAGGTTGTTGCGATCACAACCCACTGATTGAACTAGTCTTTCACAGCAGTAATGCGTCAATTTGTAAACGGTATGCGCTAGGCCTGTACGCTTTACTAACTTCATCTACAGTGCACTTACTTTCGTTTAAGCAGGATAGTAAAAAATTAATTTATGTATGACGTTTGTAATACTTGAATAAAAATGATTTATCAATTTTGACAGCGTTTTTAGTTATTATGTGATTTCAGGTCTAGGTCGCGTCTAAACGCATACAGAGCACTTGCCAGTCCTGCGTACATGGCGTTGTCGAGTCGAGATCCGATCATGAGCACGTTCGAACTGCGTCAAGAAATGAAGAAGCTGGCACAAGTTGAGAAAGAGTTTAAGGTCGGTCCAGACACGGACAACAACTTTACTTCTGACCCGGTCCGAGATTAACGCGGTTTTGTTCTTCGCAGTAATCTACTAAAAGCTACAAGTTTAGGCTATTCTAAACCGTTTTAGAAAAATAAGATTTCTGCATAGACAAGCTACACAGCTATGTCTGTTGCAGCAAGACCTTACCCATTTTGAGATGTTTTAAACCGGCGAGGGTTAGCCTAAACTCAATTAAGCGAACATACACGATCGGCCGAATGTCCAGCTCCGGTAACAGCCAAGGCCTTAAGGGGGCGTGTTTATAGGCCTACGACGTATTCGTGCATGTAAAACTACAATCAAAATTAAACTTAAACTTGCATGCGATAGTGTTTCAGTTTTGTTTTTGATTTAAACTTGGTATTACACGTAGACACCGCTTTAATTCGCGGCCACATAACACTTCTTTAAGCGTGCCGCCGCACCACTGTTGTGTTTCGTCACAGAACGAATATCTGGGACTCGTCGAACAGTGCATGAACTTCGCATACGAACTGATGGACCTCTGCCGTGGAACACAGGAGGTGGAAGCAGTGTTATCGTGATGACGACGACGACGACGACGATGATGATGACTGTGGTTGAGGTACAAGCAGTGTTAAGCGAGTGCCGCGAAGAAGACGATTCTTGCGCCACGCTCGCCAGACTTAAAATGGCCATAGAATACGAGGAGAAAAAAGTAAGTAACGAAACGAAATCAATGAGTACACTTCAAAATCATAACTTTGAATTGTTTGCTTTTGCTACGATTGTTTTAGTAACACGCAAAGAAGGACCGACAATAACAGTCAGAAACTCAAAAAACACTAGTATGCCTAATCGCAAAATAACGCACTTGACTTCGAATTTGTAACGGAAAAGTGACCTACAGCGGGCATTGCTACGTATATTGCTGCATGTGGACGAATATCAACGAAAAAGGAAGCAAAATGTTCCATTTTTCGTTTTCATTATCGTCACTGTTTTTCACAACCGACAACAGGCCTACATGTACGTTTATCAAAATTATACAGCTAAAGTCTTGTTTGGAATGATTTTCGTTCGCCGCCAGATTCGTTCTGGAGAAGGTAGCGGCGGGGACAGTCAAACCTTGTAATGGGCCTGCTGTTAGAGTCCACAGATTAAGATAGGTGGAATTTATTCACGTTTTTCGTTCATTTTAACACGTATTATGCTTGGTCTGCTTTCCCCAGGCAATGCAAAAGCAGACGATGGGTGAGGTGGAAATTAAAACACTTATTAAATAGCCAGTTGTATGGGAAATATTGCAAATAAAATTAAAATCTGCTAATCTTTATTCCAGTTACGATCGATAATGTCGTGGATTTTTTTGGGGACACAGTGTATTTGTAGTTAGGCTTTTGTTTTATCGTCAGTGTATATGCCGGCAAAGACAACAGCGCAGCATCAGAAGTTTTTCACTTTAATCTTCTTGGCGTGACCAAACTGCGGCTTGCGGCCATGTTGGCGAACTTTCTGACTGTGCTGTGATAGTAGCGGGGATAGAAAGTACGGCGAGTGTTGCGACTTGACCACCGTCTTGTCGACACCAGGAGCAGCAGTTGCTGTAGAACAGTAGTTCACGTAGTATCACTGCAGCAGTAGCATTACTTGACGGTCTTGACCTCAGTGACGTGACAGACTATAGGACAAGATGACTAACGTGAGGACGATGACACACTGGCGGGAAACGACGAGAAGCAGTCCGAGCAGAGCAAGTTGCTGTAGAACGTTTGCCGAAGAACATTCCGTTTGTCTCGGGAAGATCTTCCTTGTCTTCTGTGCGCCGATTTACCGGATACGATTTAGCCCGGGTCACGTGATAGCCTCGGGTCACGTGACGATGAGCGCTGATGAAGTTTGCAGTAAGTAAGAGAATGACCAGTAAAACTCGACAGCGATATGACAGCAACGAATTCGAAAGAACCTGCCAGCGCATGACGACGGCAACGTGTTTTGCCCCTATACAAAAAGCCACTATCATCAAGACGTGTGCTCAAATATGTAAGCAGTTTTTTTTGTCAAAGCACAAAACATTTTCGAAATAGTTTGATGTAAGATATAACACGACAGCTTTGCAAAACATTATTTTATAATTTGTTAATTTTTAACGTAGGTCTTTGACTTCTGCTTGACTTACCCGACGTTAACAACACTAATTTTATACTCACCACCACTATTATTATTGCTACTACTACTAACTCTACTACTACACTTCTAACTTTATGTACATACTCGCCTAATGTGCAGTCTCTGAATCTTAGTTGTAAACCTACCTACAGCGATGTGTATTATACCGATGGCACAGTCGTCGACTCTTACACGTGTTCTTTTATACAGCCCAGAAAACAATCAGCAATCGATGCTAAACTGTCAGAACTTGACAGCGGATAATTTTCCTGCAGCGTGGCACAGCAGCAGAAGTTGTGTCTGCATATTAGTAGGCTAGTAGTAGTCGTTGTATTAGTTATTAGTGGCGATGCGGTTGTAATTATAATGTCATCACAACCAGAGCGACCGCGCCCTGAAGCGTCGATAAATTATCCCGTCGCAGATTCCAATTTTCTTATCTCCTTCTTTCGGTCATTGGCCAAGTGGCAGGTTTATGACAATCTCGTCTACCGGCTGTTGCTATCTTCAAATCTTCATAATTCTCGCCAGAGGCGTTTTTGGGTGGAGACAGTTGTACAAGTAGGTCAACGGGACACGAAAACAATCACAGACTATAGTAAAAATGACCTAGCAAATGTAAACATACGAAAATCACAAACAACTTAAACAAAAAACTTAGGCAAATCGAGTTTGTCTAAACGTTCTTTTAAAGTGAGTTGGCGAGGAAAACAGAATTTGAAAGCACACTTGCGAAAAAGCGAATGTCTGTAATTATTGTCACTGCACACAGTACACCGATTTGTCATGTATTTTAATAACAATAATAAAAGGCCTATTATTTTTGCAGTTCGTAGCACATCCGAATTGCCAGCAGCACCTGACCAGTGTCTGGTACGGCCCTGAGATGGGGTTCATGCAGTCGTTGGCTCTCGGCAAGAAAATGATCATGTGGTTACTGGGCATTCCACTTGTACCGATCTTCTGCGTCATCTACATCGTGTCGCCTAAAAGCAAGGTAGTCATCATCATCATCACCGTTGTTATCATGGATCATAATATTTATTTTCAAAAACAAGCACAACTCAGCAGTATAATTCAGCTTTATTCAATTTAGTCATAAGAACGAAGAGAATAGAACGGGGAAGGAAAAAAGAAAAAAAAATAGGGCGTAGAGAGGGGAAGGGGAAAAAGAAGGGAATGAGAAAAAAACATATATTATATGTCATACATATCACATATTTTTTTCGAACATTGGAAGTCTACTGTTGATGTCGTGTCCTGTTAGGTCGGCGATGCAATGCGATGTCCTGCATCCAAGTTCATTACACACACTTTGTCAAATTTAACTTTTCTCATTCTGCTGACAGCCGGAACTTTTAGACTCGGCGACAAAATCTACCCAATCACGGCGAGCTCTGTGCACCTAATTCTGCACTAATCTACTACAATTTTTATTTCACCGAGAACCCAATTAAAAGTTGTGAAAATTTGCCCAATGAAGACGCTCTGGGTTAATTCTGGCCTGATCTACTACAACTTTGCCAATATGCTAAAATCTGAACCCAATCACACTTGGTACTAAAAGCTCCCAAATTATGGCACACTTTTAAGGGTTAATAATGTCCTAGTCTACTACAGCTATGTTTAACCAAATAGCAAATCAATGATAACCCTGTCACAGACTTGATGTTAATAAATATCTACCCAATCACCCATCAACAGCAGAACTTACCAAGAACATTAGAGGTTAGGTTAAGGTTGTGGCTACTTATTAACTTGCCTACTAATCCAAATCGTAATTATTCTATCCCGACACATTGGAGTCTGGCACTAGCCTAAGTAAAGTTGTCATAGGGTCAGACTTGTCTACATCGTATCCTCGCCTGCGGGCTTTGGAATGAGTGATAAAATCTACCCAATCACGTCGACGGAAGACCTGATAAGAAATCGATTTGAGACACTGACGTACGAAGAACAAGTGGACAGTCTGCTGCGCAACACGTTCCGTTCAGCGAATGTCTTGATCACCAACGTTCAGATCTGCATCATGCTGTGGATACTTGGTAAAGTATAAAATCCACAGGACTTACATATTTACTGCAAACTTGGTCTAACTGTTATAGTTTAACCCAGTTTACTGTCGGCCCTTAAAACTCTAGGCAACGGCCACAACACTTCAGCGGTAATGAACTGTTTGAATATGTTTTCGGTTTAGCATAAGGTCTTATAAGCTATAAAAATGAAAGTACACGAATAAAAATATAAAAAGTATAAATTATATAACATATATAATACGTACACATTTGTAAACCTAAATGTGTAAAATAGAAAAATAAACAGTAGGCCTAAACGGTGTGTGCGTGTGGTAGGTATGCTCTGGACGGAGTGTAAGCAGATGTACATGGCAGGACTTCGCGTCTACCTGCTCGACAGCTATAACTGGATCGATTTCATCGTCTTGTCTCTGTACCTGGCGTCTTACGTTCTTCGTTTTCTTGTCAATCACCGCGTCCACCAGGCCGACCTCTTCTACAACTGCATCACTGCCAGGTCACGTGACGCACTGGCGTCGCGCGACTTCCGACTGTATGACGTCATCGTGAACGAGACGTTGAGCAACCGGTCGTCCAGCGTCCACAGCTACTTCATGAAGGCTTGTAAGTCCGACATGCACTGCGCGCCGTCCCTACTCCTATTTGTTTTTTGTGAGTGCGTGACTACATAGGCTGAGTGTACTTGTAATCGGCGCAATTAAACAACGAAGTCACAACCCGCCGCCGTAGAGTTAATATCTAAAGATAGATGTTGATGACATCATGTCACATAAAAACTACATCACAAAACGGTTTTGCTTCTATTGCACTGGACGGCTTTTTTGACAGAATCATGTTATAACTTGTCAATATATATTTTAAAATTTGCCCCCGCTTTTAATTTTGTTGCCCCCGGTGGAACTGCTTAGTCTGCTTGTGTGTAAATCCGCCATTGACTTGTCACTGTGTTAATTGACAGCTCGGTTTGACTGGTCATTGGATGATCCTGAGATCGTGTCTGACATGCTGTTTGCGCTGGCGAACGTTTGGAGCATCGCTAGAACGACCTACTTATTTACTGATGAATGACCTAGTTCTGATGAACGACCTACTTAATGCCGGCGTTCGAAGTGCTTGGTCCGCTGCAGATCTCACTCGGCAGAATGCTCGGAGATATCACCAGATTCCTCGTTCTCTTCACGCTGGTAATTGACGAAGAAAACAACTTTATTTTAAAAAAAACAAAAGATTTTCAGATCCCGTTTGCCCCCTGTCGTGCAATAGACTGCATTCTGAAATTAATGACTGTCTGGAATATAACAGGGAAGATTATCAGAACTACCATTAATGTTACATAATGCACAATTATAGCCTAATGAACGGTTAGTTCTTACAGTTTTGGGTTAGGATTGATATTTTTTGTTTCGTGTGTTTTTGTCTGGTCATTTTTTGTAAAGATTAAATTTTGTGTTTCATTACGTGTTTATGTGTGTGCATTGCTTGGAAAGGCCGTTCCCTAAATGACCTATATTGTGTCGGGTGGAACGTTAAACCCTACCCAATCACTCACTCACTAATCCCGTTTGATTGTGATACATAGCCATAAATCATATTTATAGTGAGGCTGACGGCAGTGGTACATTGCAGGTGAGTTTTGAGGTCTTTGCGAAAAGCCGGAGCAGAAATAATGTTCCTAATGTGCAAAGAAATCTGGTTCCAGCGTTTTGTTTCACGCTTGTTCTTTCTAATTTAGACAGCAATTCGCTATTTTATTTCAGTAACTAACTGAAGTCACATTTTTGCTTAATTATGTTTCTGCCACTGTCAGCGTTGTTTTCTTGTTGCACGTGGTGCATCGTTCCATCTACGATTATTGTTTCCGCAATACCTGCGGCATGCATTTATGTATTTCTGCCTGCAGGCTGACGCGTACAGATCTACTACCAGTACTGTACGTCAAGCTTTAAAGGTTTGTTTTATACACGGTGTTTCATAAAAAATTGACCCCTTTTTCTTTCATAATTCACTTAAATGACGATCAATTTACACGAATTTTTTACTAGTTGTAGCTGAAGAAATTCTAAATCAAATATGGCTGTTGGTTAGATATTCTTTGCTAGTCGTGACGTAACGTTGACGTCATAATGTGTCGTAAGTACAAGCTTGATTGTCTCAACTGGTGCTGTCATTTGCTACCCTGCTTCGATGGTAAACTCAGTTTGTTTCGCTGATGAAAAAGTGTTCATCGTGTTAGCACTAAGCAACATGGGGACTAAAGTTAGGTGTCTCTTGAGGCAGAAACTCAACCATCTTGCAAGCTCTGTGTGCTGGTGCACTGTCTTGCTCGGACATGTGAAAGTCAAATTATCCCCACAGACACGTAAATGCATACATTTTGCGCGTTTTTGTGGCTACAACTGTAAAACGTCAAGAATTTGTCATCAGCAAACTAGATTAAGTTCACCATCGGAGCAACATAGCAACTGACAAGCCACCTTGCTTGTACTTACGACACATTATGACGTCAGCATTACGTCACGACTACGTCGACTAGCAAAAAATATTTAATCAACAGCCGTATTTTGTTACAATATTTTACATTAGTATTTCTTCAGCTACAACTGGTAAAAATTTCGTGTAAATTGATCATCATTTGAGTGAATTGTGAAAGAAAGAAAAAGGGGTTCATTTTTATGAAACACCGTATATGAGCCTTTTTTCAGATTGTGTTTGGCATGCTGTTTGCATATGTCCATAGTATATCGTTTGCAAATATTATTTCGTTAAAGGTGTTGTCGTCATTTATGGTTGGTCTTCACAACTTGTACTGGTACTACGGCACCCAGACATATCTCAACACATCGGATGGTGTCCAGAAACTGACCCATTCCACCGAAGCCTTTCAAGGGTAAATGCGTATTAAACGCAAGCTTTCTGTTTAACCCATTGTGTTGTACTTTATTTATTATTCTTATTTGATTAAGTTGCTAGTATGGGCCTAGTACTGGAATAGTTAAAATAAGTTCTCTAGGTGTTGAGATGACGTCTGCGCAAACTATTACTCTGTAAGAAAAAAAAACAAAGAAAAGAAGAAATTGTTTCCTGTCAGTCGAAAAAAATATCTTTGGCCTCGGGCAATATTCCCCCAACTTCGACAGACATTATTTTAAACAGTCACTTCAACGCAAGTTACTATTTGTATTGAAACACATTGACAATGGGTTCGTATCATGTTCATGTTGTGACTGCAGACTGTCGAGCACGTTATTCAGTCTGTTCTGGTCCATGTTCGGTCTGATCGGCGTCGACAGTGTTGAGATTAAATACCCGAGCAAAGAGCTGTAATAGTTGTAGTAGTAGTAGTAGTAGTAATAGTAGTGTGTTGTAGTGGTATAATCCGAGCAAAGAGCGCGGCAGTCGCTACGCTCACGTGTTTCCGGCTACTAGCAGCCACGCGACGAGCGTCGTCGAGACGGTCGGCATGTTTCTGTTCGCGCTCTACCACGTCTCCACCATCATTGTTCTCATCAACACACACTGCACTACCAGGCAGGACCTCCTCCGTGTTTTGGCAGGTGCTTATGTCGCTAAGAAGTCTGGGATAGATGGAGTTTGACCGTTCTCATCAACATGCTGATTGCCATGATGAGCCACTCGTTCGAAGCGATTCAGGTCAACACTGCATGCATAATATTAGGTGTACTATTAACATTGGATTAACGCTCTTAGTGGACAACTTTGTTTAATTAATTTAATTTGATTGATTTAGTGGAACAGCTAGAACGTAATAGATCAGTATCGTCTGTTATTGAGGCTAATTAGACGTACTGAATCAAATTTACACTCTCTGAAAAACATAACCAACAATATCGATTGTCACCTGAAAACGGTTTACAATTTTAACAATTTTTGGTAGACCTACAAGTATTCTTGAGACAACTGGCCATCAGATGGCTGGTTAATTTTTTACCTTACTCAATAACTGTTGTTTTAGACACAATAGGCCTATACTACAAAATGGTAAATAGTTTTAAAACCATATTATGCATCGGCAGGGAGACTGCGACGTTGAGTGGAAATTTGCGCGAACCCGTCTGTGGATGAACTATATCAGCGTTGGGCACACTCTGCCGGTACCGTTCAACATGGTGCCGAGCGTCAAATCACTGCAGTACCTAGCAACCAACATGCAGCATCTGGTATGCTCCAACAACAAGAGTTCCAACGACGCCGAACATCAAAAAAGCCAATCGTTCATTAAGGTTACGATGCATTAGGTTTACTTTGACTCAGTTGCACTTAACATCGTTATTTAACTGCTAGACATGAATTAATCAAATCTCAGTCTAAATCAAGAAAAGAATGGGTCCTCCACTTTGTGTTAAGTCGCGAACGCGTTTCACACTATTATAGCGTCTGTCCCTAGTCAGTCCATTGGTCGTTTTAATGATCGCAATTTACGCTCGATTTCAATGAAATTCCGCACAGTCGTATAAGGCATAAAAAGTAAGATCGGGTTTGTTGACTAGAAATCCGACAACCTCTTCCATTATTTTTCCTCAGTATGAGAAAAATAAATTTGCAACTAAGTGTACCATTGTCGCCGGGATTTTATTTTGGGTTTTGCTCAATTTTTGTTATATTTTTGCGTCAGGTGTTACAACGTGAAATCATTTAGCACTTAAGGCTCTGAATACTTATAAATAAACCACAGAAAAAATATTTGCCAGTCACTTTTTCCTGTGCACGTATATGATTACGACGCTTGAATGCAGAAGTGTCATTTAGGAGGGGGCTGGCGGGGTCTACGGACCCCCCAAGAATTTATGATTTTAATTTTTTTTCGTTGTAAGTCGTACCTTTAAAACACTGTTACTGCTGCAAAAACAATACATTGCACAGACTGAGACCCCCAAGAATTACTGAGACCCCCTCCAATGATTTACTGAAATGAAACCACTGCTTAAATGAATTCGTCTTACATATTGGAACAGAAACGGCGCATCAAAGTCTGCGAGTCGCTGGATCTTGAATCTCCGGAAACATCGTACGGCGACATTCTACAAAGACTTGTTCGCCGCTATCTCTTTAAACTCGAAAGACAGAAGGACGAAGGTATAGACGTTGTCTCTGTTTCTTATTAGTCCGCCCGTAAGCGATAGCTTGCGGAAGCGGACTTAAGTTTTGCTGTGGTTTATTTTATTTATTTTTTCCCCCTCGCGTAATCTCCGAGTTCCGTGGGCCGATCGTCGCGAAATTTTGCACGATGCTCCTAAGTATGTTCAATTTTATAATCCCGGGCCGAAATTTTGGGGGAGCTTCCCCAAAAAATTTTTAGGGGCCAAAAACATGCAAAATTTGGCCCGATTTCGGTCGACTTCGAAGTTTGGCGGCCAATTTCTTTGGAACGGATGAAGATATTCAAAATCGGTGAGTTACTTGTTCGACAGCGATTCCTCCCGCGTTAGGCGAAACAAGTCCGGTGAAGTTCGGTCCAGTGACCTTGGAGATCTAGATGTGGAATTAAATCCACCGAAAGCGCATTTTTCGGAAAACCATATTTCGGCCCCTAGGGGGTGCTGCGCCCCCAAATTTTTACACGCGCTAGAGAATGACCAAGTCTTACTAGCGCACCTCCCACCGGGGACGGGGGCCCCCTTACAACTTTTTTCAAAGGGGGGTCAAAAATTGGCTTAAAATGCAATAAATTAGCGCTCATAACTTGGGAGTTAGGGGGTGTAGCCCGACGAAACTTTGGCACTTGACGCGGCTCTAGGTTGGGGTGTCAACGCAAGTACGAAATTTGGGGGCACCGCCCCCCCTTAAAATTTGGGACGGCAAAAAACGTCCAAAATTTGGTACGTTTTACGACAACTTTCGAGTTTGACCGCAAATATCTCTAAACTGGATAGAGATATCGACATAAGCTAAACGGCATTATCAAATACGGTTAATTCCGCGTTAATAAAAAAAATTATGTGAAATTCCGTCCACTACGAACCAAGTTATAGGCGCTAATGTTGACCTACCCTAAGTCGCATTTTTCGGAAAACCATATTTCGGCCCCTAGGGGGTGCTGCGCCCCCAAATTTTTACACACGCTAGAGAATCACCAAGTCTTACTAGCGCACCCCCCACCGGGGACGGCGGCCCCCC
>Ga0209367_1011709_pt1 | contig 11596 bp, 14 predicted proteins | sample WorMetLIZISLAND2_FD_187412 | JGI IMG/M metagenome (GOLD analysis project Ga0209367, IMG submission 187412) | Marine gutless worms symbiont microbial communities from Max Planck institute for Marine Microbiology, Germany - Olavius geniculatus... ... | reverse complement strand
GACGTAAACAGGCACACCGCGCGATACACTGGCCCCGTATCCGTGGTCTCGCAGTGTAAAAACTGGTGTCTGGCTGAGGGCCTTAGGAAACGGAGATCAGCGCCGCCCTATGGGCCGTTAGGCTCGGGAAGGACTTTACGTTTTTTTTACGTTCAGGTCGATCGTGATCAGCCGATTTCTGTACTGTTCCCCCGCATGGTCTGGATTCTGTTCAGCCGCAGACCGCACGAAGCTCGAAGCGTTTCTGTGGCAATGTCGACGGCTTGGCTACTGCAGCGATGACATTCCTACTGTTACCAAAATGTTTGAAGAAGCTGATGATAAACTGTTTAGCCGTATTTTAGCAAATAACAATCACGTGCTCTAACAGTACCTGTCTAACCGAACAAACACGCAGTACAACACAAGAACAAGAGCGCACAATAAAACTTTAATTTTTAAAACAACTCAATTGAACCATAGAGATTTCCTCATTAGAATGTTGCACAAAGACATTTACTAATCCACGAACATGTGACGGGATATTATTTGTTTAAGTTTCTTGTTCTTAACATTTTTAATCTGTTGTAAACATTAGTTTCTATTTAGAGTACTTTTTTGCTACTCGTGTTTATTTTCCGCACACACAATGGACGTTTTTCGTAAATATGTTTGCACGTTTTTGACATATTACATGATTGCGTTGATAGAAGTTGCGTATGTCAACTGTCATTTAACGAATATATATGATGATGATCCATCATCCTTCTAGTCGAGGCATTGCCAGTATATTCAAAAATACACGTCACGTGGTACCTAGCTGAAGTTTCATTCAACCAAAAAAAATTTAGAAAAGTTATATAGCGGAGTAAACAAACTCTACGAACCACTGAAGCACAGAGAACTTTACATTGTACGTAAAAGCATGGAAAATACTGCAACTGATAATCAATGAAGTACATACACCCACAGCGTGTTAAGATGATCGTGACAAATGACAAGTTTTGCCGACGGCTCGCCACGTCCACAAAATGTTACAGTACCACAGCAAAATGTTCGTTGTTGTTTGCAAGCGCGTAGGAAGCAGTTTTGACACTGGTCCGGCAAATCCCTCCCCCTCGCTTCCATTCCCTTTTCTTCCCTTCCTGTATCTTTACCCTTCCCTCCCTTTCCCCTCTTTTTCCCATTAAACGTAGGCCCCTTTTTACAGCTCTGGGGTCTATAGGAACGGCTGTAATGCCCCTAGCGGGCCTGGTGTACAGCCCTAGCGATTGCATGGATTCTGTTCAGCAGGGGGCGGGCGCGGACGCGTGATGTTCATATCTTGCATCAGCGCCAGCACGTTGACGTCCTGGATCAGCGTTCCGCCGGCCTCGAGGTTGTGCGGCCAGGCGTCTTTGCCGCAGATGCCGTAGTCAATCTGCAGCGGAGGCACCGGGTGACAGCGCCGGTTGAGGAACAACGCCAGCTTGGCGTAGTCGATCAGGCCGTCCTCCGGCCGAGCCATTCTGCAGCGAATTTACACCACAAACTTGACAAAATCACCGAATCCTTTTCCTGACTATTTCCTGGACTGCACTAGAACTAGCCGATATCTAGTGGACCTAGCAATAGTTCGTATAAATAAGGCCACTTCAAAAATTCCGCGCTGATTAACTGATTCACCATATCATCATCGTCATCATCATCATCATCATCGTCATTTTAAAATGTCAAAGCAAACATGCAAATAGCAACAAGCCTAGCAACAAGCCTACAGATAATAACAGGCCTACAATGAAGCAGCAATGCGGCCAGCACAGTTGCCCTGAATAAAAAATTCCACAGGCCTAAACGCACACACATTACTGAGCACTGGACATGCAAAAGTAGAAACAAAATGACAGAAATAAAAACATTTCTTTCTGATTGAGTTACTGAACAAGTTTACGTTTGAATTGATCGACGCCGATGACTACGTCTACGTGTACCTCAAGAAATATTTCTGATTATTTATCACTTCAGCTTTAAGCTGCAAATGCGCGATGTTAATGAAGTTAGAGTTTAAGTACAGTGTAAGCCAGTACATAGGCCCTATACTTATTTTTTTCACTAAATATCAAACAAAAATTCGTGCAGACACCCCAGTATTTGGAAAAATATCAGCGAGCAGCATAAAATGTGCGATTTTCGCCATCCATTTTGAATGAACCACAGGGTTGATTTATCTACAGACCGAAGTAATTTGACAATGTTAAATTAGCATTTTGCATTATACACGCTGATAATTTTTCAGAGACTGCAGATGTTAGTTTTCAGGATGTATTTGTAATTGATTAGCTTGACATTAAATTTACATTATATAGGCTACTCGTGATATAAATTGATCCGCGTATAAGTCAACCCCCAACTTTTGACGTAGTATATACAGTAGGCCCCTAGGCCTAATCTGCTGTTCACAAACATCAAATGAAGAAGGCTTAAGACTATGTTAGTAATAATTACCAACTAAAGTCAGCTTGTAAGGACGCCATATGCATAGCCCCATCTAAGGTTACCCAAATGATTTTTGCTGTTTTAGAGGACTGATATCATCACATCGTCCTTACACGTAGTTGTAAACTGGTAAGTTTTTTTTACATATATCGTAAATAAGGTCTGCAGTGTGTACTGACGCCTTGAGCAGAGATCGCAGAAGATCGTTGTGTATCGGCACGCGAAGAGCCTTGAACACGCTTCGCACTGTATGCTGCTCCAGTAACCCAGTCCTGCACAGCAGCAAGTATAAACGTTTCAACGACAATAATCAACAAATGACCGAAGTAATTCGGTAAAACGCGAAGTCGGCGATCAGTGCAAGTAGGCAAGCGCAGGTTTTAGCTGCAGGGGATTCAACTCCCAATATCTCCCTTCGCCGCTGGGGTCAGGGACACCGACGTAACACAACGTGTCATTAAACTCTGCAAGTGTGTTCGCCAAGTGGCATGAAAATCTGTCCAACGGATTAAGCACGAATGTAACAAACGGCAGACAGATAGACCACGCCACGCTACAAACAATATTTACACTGGGACACCGGTCATGCCTGTCGCGGTCACCGGTCATTCACCATTCATCAGCTCCAAAATATGGGTCGGTTGGGTTTTAAAAATTGACTGACCCGCGTCCAACTCGGGCGTGAGATTTTAACCGCAGGGCTGCAACCTGAAAGTTACGAGTCCGATACCCTATAGTCAATACCCACGTAAGACAAGATACAATTAAACTCAGCCTATAGGTCTACAAGTATGGGCTACACCGATTGCAGTCTATAGACAATCAATAAAGTCAAGATTAGGGCGACGTAAGTGTAATAACAAAAGCGCCTATCAGCTTAAAACAATAAAACTAAACGTAACTAAAATAGTACGGCATAAAAGCAGCATTAAATTCAGAGTTTCTTGTATAGCGCAGTCAGATAACCTGAGTCCGTCATGGTGCTGGCACTGGAACTCGATGTGTTCGAAGTCCTCCCAGTTGACGCGCTTGAGCTGTTCGTGACAGATTGCCAGCATCTCGTTGAGAGTAAGTCCGAGGTCGGCGCGATGCTGGTAGTAGCGCGCCAGTGTAACGATGTCGTGATTGGTGTACTGGTGGCCGGCCAGCAGACGTCGCATCAGGCCGCAGAACTCGTCGAACGGCATGTTGACTGACTCGAGCTCGGCGAAGTTGAACGACGCGCGCTGCGGCTCCAGCGCCGCTTTGACGCGCTCCACGATAGCATCGATATTCGATTGCGGAAACTATATACAAACAGCGAGTTATTGGCCAAAAATTGCAAATTTTGCCCACCCCCTCTCATTTAGGGCCCTCGTTCGGGGTGACCCCCTTCGAATTTATGGAAAAGCTTTACGGTTCCTGAAACTAGAGTCTTCCAGGCAGCCGACGGTGAAGATTTGATGATTCTAGCTTGCACCGCTTTTGACTGATCCACCCGTATGACAGACAGACGGACAGACAGAATTGCGATTGCAGTAGTTGCTTTCGCGCGTAAAAATGACAAAGTGGGCTGTTTTTTGGGACACGGTGTATACAGGTACGCACTTCATCCGAGTGTTTCTCGAGGTACATGTAGGCGTAGTCGTCAGCGTCAATCAGTTCAAACTTAAACTTGTTCAGTTCGAGCACTGCGCCGATGTACATGTCACACAGCGTGTAGTATTTGCTGAATTCGACCGGGTAGCGCGGCTGGTTGGGTTTCTTCACGCGGCTTCGCTCCAGGAACTTACCGCCTCGGAAACCTACGTCCAACGAAAAGCGTTAAACGGTGTCTACTGTGTAAATAACCTCTTCACAAAACCAGCCGCAGAGCTATATACGGAACAGCACGAAGTATTTGTGGAGACCGGCTTCATTTAAAAAGTAAAGAAAACGAAAGTCAACGAAAAGAGAGAAACTAATCATAAAAGGAATTGATGAACTAGGCCAGATCTAGAGCCTTTAAACTAATACGATATCAGCGCCGCAGATTCAATTTGCTGACAGTGTGCGCCTAACAAATGATACTATTATACTATTATTAGAAGGCGCTCGTTAGGGTTCATATCTCCGCCAATTCGTGTACACAGACAGACAGACAGACAGACAGACAGATACACACACACACACACACACACACAACGACGGAGAGATCGACAAATTTCATAATAATCTCCTTCAATTCACTTCGTTCCATTGGCGGAGATAATTATTATTACTGAACTATTCTGTTTCATGGGGCGCTACAGGAATTAAAAGGCTGGTAAAAATTTTCTTGGCCGGACCACAACATGATGACTGGATGGCGCGATGTAGTGCGCTTTCCCAACATAATTATGCCAGCCACGGCCAGTACCGTCCTGCAGTCCGTACGACCAGCTATAGTTTGTATATACTATCAGTGATTTGCGCATTACGTGTTTTTGTAACCGGATACCCGGATCCGGCTTTAACTTTAAAGCAAGTTAAGACATAACCAATAACGACACGTAGACCTAGGGGCCTACTCATCTAAGTACCTAATATTTTTTCTACAAAGTTAAGCTTTTCATATACAACGTCCATAATGTGTCTATGATATCAAATATGTATAGGTCCGTAAACGAAAATGGCTGAAATTGAATCTTCCTTGCAGTACAGAACTTTGAAACAGAAGAAGTAAGATTTTCATCGGTTTCACAAGTAATCAGTGCAAAAAAAAACCGGTATCCATTACTCAGTTTTGGAATTAGTTCGTAGTACAGTCAGCGTATATACCTGAGTTTCTGACGATTGGTTCAAAGACGAGCATCGTGTCGTCGGTACGGAAGTATGAGACGATGAAACGACGGTCTTTGTCGACCGGCACGTCGGTGACCAGTCGGGCGGTAAATCGTACCTCGTTGCTATCCAGTCCTCGACGGTCGTGAGCCATGAACTTGACGAAGTCGCGCTGCGGCGGCTTCGGGATGAGGAAGAGACAGTTACCGAGCGAATCTTCCTCGGAGCCGAAGCCGTTGTACGGAGGAATCATGCGCGGCAGTCTGGGCGGCTTCAACTCAGCAACGCGCTCCGACGGCGTGAAGTCAGCTGTAATAATAAACGAACGTACAGAGCGACAGAACGGAAATGAGCTTAAATGAAACGAAATCAAATATTCTACAGATACCATATACCAGGCACACTACAAACAAGACTGTTCGAAACGTTACTACTTGTACACCAGTCTCTGAAGTGGTCAGGTTCCACCGTCTTAGATTCTTCAGCCACCTAGCTCGTACAGCCCCAGCAGAAGACCGCATCATATCCGCCGCGCTCCGTCCATCCGCTGACTGGAGGAGACCTGCTGGACGTTCAAGAACAACTTGGCTCAGAACGGTTGATGAAGACGTCCAGCCCCAGAACTTTGGAGTTCACACTGTTTGGAGGAAGGCCAAATACGGGGACATCTGGCGACAAGTCATCAGTACGGCAACGCTTTGACAGGAGTTCGCCAAGAAGAAGAAAAAGAAATCAAATGAACTGGGATGAAAGCCTCAGCGCGCGGGTATCATTTCAGTTTATTTTATTTCTGTCGCTTCAAACACGCCTTTACAATGATTACAATAATAAGAGGAACGACAAGTCACTCCAGACTTCGCTTTCAACTTATGTTCTAGACTTTGTAACTTCACCCCTTTTACGGCATAGAAAATAATGATAGACCTAGTCCATAGCGCCAATAGGTCGTGACTGCAGAGGCGCCATACGTCCACTGCTATAAGCGACAGATCTGAACTGAAAGAATGCGAAGCAAAACCAAATAAAACGAACTAAAATGAAAGCCACAGCGTACAGAAATTTAAAAGCTAGTACGAATTATGTAAATAACTGTAATAATAAATTGCTTGCAACTTTACAGCAGCCTCTTATGATGAAGTTTATTCGCCACGACAGGCAGTAAAAACAAACAAAAAAGCCATGCAAGACAATGTAACAATAGACAAATCTTCTTTGTGCAGAAAAAAATGGTGCTTCGGAATTCACAGACATACAGCTGTGATGAAAACTGGAAAAATATACGAATTCAAGCTACAATTAAGCGCAATAATTAAACTACCTACCCGATGTGTGCATGACTTCACAATATCGGTGTAACCAAACCAGTTCGACTAATGACGCAACAGCACAAGTGACGTAAGCAATTAAATTCTTTTCCCAAAGCCAAGACCATGACCTTATTTTTTTGTCATTCGAAAGCCTGTAGACCAAGACCATGGTCTCGAGAACTACGTCATTGACTGAGTGCAAAATAAAGGCTAAGATGGTGTCACTGCTGTATGCCTTCTAACAGGAAACCCGACACGGAGCTACGGAGCGTCACCTGCCACATGGGATTACACCGTGTTAGCTGCCACCCGACAAAAGTAAACGCACCCCGACTATCCCCAGGCAGAAAAGCCGGTACACAACTTACCTACCCCGAAGAGATGGAAGAATGAGTTGAGTTTAATGTTGGTTATGTACCTAAATGGTTTACTTGTTGACCGACAGCCACCCATCTGAGCAATAACCATGCAGTTGATAGTGAACCGACCGGGAGTCGAACCCTCGACCTCGCGATCGCAAGTCAGACATCCTACCGACGCTACACCACCAAGCAATCATCGTGCATATAAGCAGCTCTAGCATGCACTTACTGATGCCGTATTTCACTCGGTAGTACTCCTTCGTGAATTCGTCACAGTCATACAAGACGAACTTTCGGTTAAAGATGTTGATGATGCTGCCCACTGACAGGTCGCTGTCGTCATAGAAGTCCGTCTTTTTGTGGCCCATCTGTTCACAAAGAACGTTGAATGCTTACTATTGTTTACAAACGCCATTGAAGAACGCATGCAGCATATAACGCATTAACAATAAGTCAGCAAAGACGTAAACGCTTTAGTGACGATATAAAAACAAAAAAGCCCAGCTGTCGCTAGGAAAGACTTGTTACAGCCTATTCAGTTTCTGTTGCAGTACCGATCTTCAACGTCATCCAAGGTCGACAATTTTTATTTAGTCTGATAGGGTGTATGCCACTTAACATTAGTGATTAATAGTAACTTTAGATCTCTCACCGTTTCCGAGATATGGCCAGTTTTCCGTTAAAACACTCATTTTCTTTACCCCCTTCATTCAACCAAAAATTTGAAAATGTTGTTTTGGCACGGCATCTTAAAATTTTTTATGCAGAGAGCTCCACAAAGAGCTAATTATTCCTGTAAAAAAGTTTTCCCTTACGACCCAACGCTTAGCCACAATACATCTGTGAAAGACAGACGGACAGACGGCGGACGACAGACAGACGACAACGATGCTAAGAACGCCGTACAGCATAGCTGTATCGCGTCTATTAAAACACTTGAAAAACAGTTAGCAATGATTATCACGCACAGTTATTTAGGCTTATATCTTTAGACTGCAACTAAAAAACTGGGCCCACATTATTAAAACTTTCGTATACGATTTTTCTAAGACGTTTTTAAAGATCTTCCTTCGATTTTGTTTCCAAAACGTTTCCAGAATGCGCATTCTTTTCTGCGTCATTTCCTACAGTAAGAAATTTTTGTAAAATCGCTGCAAATATAACACAATTTCGAGAATATGTGATTTTTAAAAAAATAATATTTTTAATCATGTTTGTCGCTGTTCAGGTAATTATTTCTGAGCCGACGCATGCGCTATGCCCACCATAAATGCGTTGTTGTAAACGGTCAATTTACGACTGCGGCATTTCACAAGATAGTGTAGCGATAGTAATAAAATGAAATGGGCAAAAGTATAGTCGTTTACGTCAAGGTTCTTTATGATACCGTACGCCAACAATTATGAAAATCGGTCAGTGTTTCACGGAGTTACTCAAAGAATAGAGTGACAGTTTTTTGAGACACGGTGTAGTTGCGGCGTTTTGCAGCAGTACCTATACCTTGAGTCGGTCGAGTATGAAGTAGCCGTCAATGACGTCGCCGAAGACGTTGAGCAAGGTGTGTTTGGTGACTTCACCAGGACGAGGCACTGGCTCAACGGCGCGAGGTACCTTCTGACGGAAGATGAACGCTGGCACTCGGTCTCGCCCGGAGTTACGCGGCAGAGATTCCACCACCTGCATGCAGTTATACACGGCTTGGCAGTGTAACGGGGAAGGCGCGTACAAAGCGACGTAACTGAACTAAACTGACCTAAACTAACATGGTTTAGTTTTTGACGAACTGATTAATGAACGAGCAGGGCGAGCCTATTGGTCATTGGTCGACTCGTACGTACGTGAGCGTAGTCACGTAGCCACCGACGTCGTAAGATGGTACTACTGTAATGCATTACTGTTTGTCCATTGGTCTGTTCGTCAAAAACCAAATCATGCCAGTTAATTTCAGTTAAGTTGGTTCGACTGTGTCGGAAGTTGGGACGCTATGAAGTGGTTAGTACAGGTATTTTTGTCGGCATACAACCAACACCAAGCTCAACTCAGCTTTTCGGAGTAGGCAAATAGACTACCAGCCTATCTGGCTGGGGTTATGGCGGGGCACGTTCACTTGTGGCAGGTGTCAGGTAACACTGTGTAATCCCATATGGCACGTGACGCTCCGTAGCTTTGAGATGAATTTCACATGAAAAGCTATACCAATTTAACTATTAACCATAACCGCAGCGGTGACGGCGTGCTGAGATCAAATGGTTTAAAAAGAGGGCAGAAAGTTGTAATTTTCCTACAAACAACCGCAAATTTTCGACGGCAAAAATGGTAGTTAATTTGTGCCCCCTCCCCTGCAATTTAAATGCAAGCCATTGACACTTTGATAGATAAAGTGGCCTAATCTTTCATATTTTGGTTCATTACCAAAAAGTTATTGACCAGAGTTTTGAACATTTATATACGCGCTGCCAGTACAGCCTGAGCATATCGCAGCAAACGTGCTCTATATTGTCAAAGAAAAAAATTTCCGACAAGCTAAAATTTAAAGGAGTTGCCCGCTGTTCCTACCCTAACTTTAAATGATGGCATTAGTGTCAATGAAATTTTAAATGCAGTACTACCAAAGCAAACACAGCTTTTATTGAAACGAGAACAGTTGGAAAAAATAACAGCATGTCATAAACTTTTTATGAACATTACTTACAAAAAAAGTTTATGAACGTTTTATCATTACAACTATACGGTTAGTTAGCAAGACGACGAGCTCACCCACAGCCCTCTAGATTAGTCTCTTTAGAGGGCTATGGCTCACCTCGATGGTGTCGTCGGCGAGGTAGTAGTGCAGGATCATATAGTGCACATCACCGAACATTTCATCTCGGTCGTCCCAGTAGCAGTAGAAACGCAACACGTGTCGGTCGTGGTCGAGAAACTGCTTTAGTGTGTCCATCGGATCATACGGACGCAGCGGCTGCATTGTCTCCTCCATCTGTCCCAGCAGTTCACACACAATCAATCGTTTATTACGACGTTATTGTTTCTTTGGAGTATTACCACGCAGACGCCTTTATTGTGGGTGCCAACAGAAACCTCAGCTGGTATTGTTGTTTTCAACACTATTCAGAAAGTAACGACCGATATTCGGTGTCGACAATATGACGATTCCTTATACCCAAATTTGTTGATTTTGAACCAAGATTGTTGGAGTTGTTTGAAAGTGCGACAGAGGTCAGGTTTTTTAGACACACTGTGATGATGTAGAATTGTGTATACAACTTCGTCCAGAAATATTTTTAGGGGGCGAGTTCTCGGATGCATGCTGCATGCTATAGGGCCTACAGGCACAGACTGTCTGCAAACAGGAAACCATCCAAGTCCAACTCAGCCTTCCATCCCTCCCGGTAGGTAAATCTGTCTGGCTGAGGTTAAGGCGGGACGCGTTTACCTGTGTCGAGTGGCAAGTAACACTGTGATCCCATGCGGCAGGTGACGCTCCGTAGCTCTGACATAGGTTTGCCATAAAGAGCTATAAACCGTCTTTAACAAGCCGATGTTAAACACAGACTACAGACAGATCGAGACGTACTGACCGCTTTTCTCTCGCACGAGTACGGATCTGCGGGTATCTGTATCGGCGGGTTGAGACGAACGCCGAGCTTCTGCAGGAAGTTGCGTGTAAACTCGTCGCAGTTAACCAGCTTGACGACGCGCGAGTGAAAATTGAGCTCCATGCCAATGTTGAGGTCGTCAGCCCGGTAGAACTGGTCCTCATCCGGTGGCGGCTTCGGCACGCGATGACGATTCATTATCGTTCCTTCAATACACATACACCTCGTGCATAACAGAACAAGAACAAGAACGTAAAAAACAAGAGAACATGGCTTTCGCACGCTAGCTGGCCACTGTGTCAAGCATAGGCCTACCTTAAGATTGCCAAAATAAATGTAAAAACTTACTTTATAACTTGGCCCGTCGTACCGTATGTGCATTTTCTCATCAGCTGCACACATTTGTCATTGTTTATCGATGACGACTTGACTGAACGATAAATTCGATCCGCTGTTGCAAAATTCAAACAGAATAGACCGACGTATCTTGACAAACTCAGAAAATCTTATTACGCAGGATATGACAACGGGCATACAAAAATGAAGCAGAGAGCAACTGATAAGCTATACATTACCTTGGTTGAGACCGGAGTTCTTATGGCGCGATTCGACCAGCTGAATGGAGTCATCTTCGAGGTAGAAGTATAACTTGACATGGCGGACGCGGTACTGCTCGCTACGCGACTCCGTCACCGACTCCTGGAAGTAGGCGTCGAAGCACAGCACCTGCTTGTCGAACGCCACCCAGGCCGGCAGGTCGAAGCTGTCTCCGGCTGGAATGGAGCTGTGCGGAGCAGGCATCTTCTGACACGGCCGTCGCTCGCCGCCGATCCCTGGCTTGGACTCGCCAACCATCAAAGTCACCTGACTCTGATGATCCGTGGCCATGTCAAAATGATGAGACTTGTGAAACTTGGTCTTTGCCACCTACGCACACCGTGTGTCAAATTAGAATTTGCGTGTTTCGTGACATCGATAGGATTACAAGCAGTGGCGTATTTAGAATTTGGCAAAGGGGGGAATGGCCATAACGGGGGTCTGGGGGCGGAGCCCCCAGCGGGATCCAGGGGCAGAGCCCCTGGTCGGGGGGCCAGGG
>Ga0209367_1011708_pt1 | contig 11596 bp, 6 predicted proteins | sample WorMetLIZISLAND2_FD_187412 | JGI IMG/M metagenome (GOLD analysis project Ga0209367, IMG submission 187412) | Marine gutless worms symbiont microbial communities from Max Planck institute for Marine Microbiology, Germany - Olavius geniculatus... ... | reverse complement strand
ATTCTGGGGGGGGGGCGATCCAATAATGGGGCACCGGCGCAGACTAGCTGACTGACTGACTGACTGAGACTGACTGAGTGAGACTGGCTAGTCATCGCATGCAGCTGCAGTCACTGCCATCGAGTCGCGGCTGCCTGGTGGGTGGTCAGTCGATTGGACACTGGACACTGTGGTCAGTGACAGACGCACTACAGAGTCGCAGACTTGGCGTGCCTGCGTGCGACGAGCGACTTACATACAACAGAAAAAGAACAGTCTATCGTGAAGAAGCACGACACTAGATGCACGCAAACCCTAGACTCTGCTCGCTCTGTTAATGCACACTGCTGCTGCTGCTGCTGCTGCCGCCCGTGTGGTGCTTTCATGTCGTGGATCTAGCCAGCACTGTTTCTCGGTCGACGTCGTGCTGCTTCTCGGTGTAAATGGAATGGATGCTGACAGCGTTGCGGGCAGCTAGACGTCACAGCAGCTAGATCTAATGCGAAAGACGTCGTCTCTGCCGTAGGTAACCTGCAGTCGCCGCCTTGCCTCGACACTGCTGCGATTCGACTTGATACGATGTAAGTTGATCTTAACTAAATTATAAACTCACAGTGAGTGATAAGTAGGCCTATCATATTCATCCAATTGCAACCTATTCTGGTTACGGGCGTAATTTTCTTGTTGGATCGACATTGGGCGGCGAACAGAAATCATCCTTTGTTTCGTTCCGAAATAGGTAAATTGCATTGCAGCGGTTGCCGAAATCTTAGCTATAACAAGAAAACGTTTTAATTTAACGTGTTTATATAATTTAGGCTACATGCGTAACCATGACAATTGACCTTTACGTGCATATTTGCAGGTTTGCACTTTTTTGGAAAGTTTGGGGGTTGACCCTTAAACGAATTAGCTGCTCCGTTTTTGTGATGAAATTGAAAAAAAACAGTTGGTGGAGGTTGACTTTTGGTGTAGAATGCTCTGTGATTTTGTGCTGCAGAAACTTGGACAGTATAGACTTATTTAAAACAAAATATCAAGAGAATTTGAGTGTTCGAAATGTATAGAAAGAAAATTTTAGTTTAAAAGCCAATGTCGGTAACATATTGCATTTTGCACAGAGTCAAGTTAAACAGCAGAAATTCAGAGGGACGGCTCATGGTCTTTGTCATGATGTGTGGCTACAAAATAATTGCTAAGCGAAGATAAAAAAACATTACCGGTACAAATGTTGAGCAACGTGAGTGGCAAAACATGTTTTGAAGAAACAGGCAGAAGACAGAGGCTCTGTGAAATTAACGTAAAAAACAGGAGCCACCATAAGCTACTGCCGGCAGCAAAATGCCAGGATAAAGAATGTGTGTAATGATGATGCACGTATTTGATCGATCACGTCATCATTGTCATGTTTTGTCAGTGTAAGAGTTCGCTTTGTTACCCGAGGAAATTGAACAGTCTCGTGTGCGTGAAGGGTAATGACAACTAAAGAAAGTGACCACTGCACAGTGCAGACCGATCCGCGAACACTCGATTGACAGGCGGAGGCAAATGCTTTTTTAAAAAAGGTTAAGGGAGGTAAAAAAAACTGAGGGAGATTTTTTCCGCAATATATTACTTAGAATACGCATGACATAGAAAGCGTACAACAGCTCAATTTTTTTCTGCTTACTTCGTTTGCAGATTACTTGTGACCCCACTTTTAAATTTGTCGTACCACGCCGTTTTTGTTCGACTCTACACCGTGTCTCAAAAAACAGTCAAAATTGTTTTTTTTGTCATAACTTTGTCAAATATTTACCAACTTTGATAATTTTTGGCATACAAAAATAACCAAAACGATACCTCACCCAATTTAAGTCAACGCACTACCGTGTGAAACACAAATGCTCCAAATCATTACATTACACGGTGGTTATTTGTATCAGATTGCTCACGTATGCATCATCAATTTTGAAGTTAGTTGAAATTTGGCACGTGGTTTAGTAATTTTGTGATATTAAATATTTTACGGTAAAAATGGCGAATAACAAAATCGCTAACTGATGACCTTAAAATACGTCTAATCAATGAGTAAATGTCGTTTGATCAGTTGATCATTGATTCCACCATCATCCAGTGGCCTTGCATGTAAGCCATTGTGTCTTTGTATGCAAGACACACTTTGAGCATGAATTCTGATAATTTACCAAGTGAGTGGTTATATAAGTTTTATAATTCTGCTAAATAGTTTACATTTAAATGTTTTTGTGCTGAGTTAAGTTATTACAACGTTTACTTAAGACAACAACTCAATGTTATGCAACAATTTAGAGCATCTATGTTTTACAAAGTAGTGAGTGCATTGACAGAAATTAGCTGAGGTGGAAAATGAGTACATTTTACATAACTATATTGTTGTTGACATATTTATGTCAAAAATTATCAAAGTTAGTTGAAATTCGACAAAGTTATGAGAAAACAATTTTGACTGTTTTTTTCTGAGACACGGTGTATTGTTTAAACTACAGTAAATTTGGTCAGTTACTTCTCTGGAAAATAATTAAAATGGTTGCCACTAGATGTTATGTTTTAAGGCTAAAATACATAAAATTCGATTTCGGATGAAGCTTCGCTTCAGAGCCTACTGGGGGAGCTTACAGCGCTTTTCAGACACTTTAATTAAATTCAAGATGTCTTACTTTTAAGGGGAAGGACGGGAAAAAGGAAAGAAAAAACACAAAAGGGAAAAGAATGAAGGGACGGAGATCAAAAAAGAGGAGGCGACAAAAAGGGAGAGGACGGGAAGGGGAAGGAATGGAAGGTTAAAGAAAGGAAAAGCGGGAGGACGTCCGAGTTGGGGGGGAGGTTGCCTCCTGGTGCTGAGGCGGGATAGACTTCCCTGTCCGCGAAGAAGTAACCATCTAGCCTAAAACCGTTGTCAAAAAGATAGGCTTACATTGTATTTAGTCAGATTTTGATGTTGATTTAGTTAGATTCAAAAAAGAACAAACACGCCGTAAACGTTTCGTCAGAATGTACCGACATGCGGTTGCCTAGACGTTCTACTCACATTTGGTACACCCGCAAAGTTTATTTCAACTAATAACGAGTTAAGATTAGGATTGACTGCCGTGTGTCAGTTTTTATACGAATTTACAACAATTGTGCCGTTTTTCGTATCGTGATGACTTTATTAGGACTATGTGCTTCGTTCGTACGAAAGCGGCTCATCGTAGCCTAATTGCGTTATCAGTACTGCTTAGTGGTATATCTTTACTAGTTGCGTAAATTTGGAAATAAAGTTTTTTTTATGTTTTAGTAAAGTGAAGAACCAGGATAATTCACTTTCAAAATATAAAATTATTTTTCGGTGTGTCAAAGTTACGTAGAATAAGTTTAATCTGTAGACTTCTTTCGCTAGACGCAGCATGTCCAAATTCAAACGCTTTTATTTGGCTTGAAACTTGCTTGGAATCAAAGTGTAAAACTTTTTCCTGCTCACAACATGTCAGCGACCTTGTCGTAAAACTGCAATTTTTTCACCTCCAGCTTGATCTAATGGATGTTTTATTTGTGCCTAATGAACCAGTCACGCGGAGACATATATTAGCGTTCGAGAGGCTTAAATGTCACAGTAGCAAGCGGTGGCGTAGCAAGGCTTTGAGGAGCCTGGTTCTTGCCAGTATTGTAAGCATAACAGCCGCCAAGAATGTGGACGCTTTTGTGTTTTCAAATAACCTCTTTGCCATGGAACAATGATTTACCGTGAATGTCTAAAATCACACCTTTTACGCACTATGTTGTTAGTTGTTCAGTTAGTAATTTTCTTATAAGTTACACAAATTTATGGAAAAACTACTTTATATTTTTTCGGTTCAAAAAGCTATTGACTGATGGCCGCCTATGACCGCGAGGAATGAAATTCTGCATTTGGTGGTGATTGGCAAGCTCATGTGCGTTGGGTGTGAAATTCGTTTTATTTGAATCGATATTTTGTCGCCAAAGATCCTTCGAGCGGTTTGCACGTTTTGATTGATGGACTTTTATCATCAGTGTGCCGCCACGTTTTGCTGCTGCAGCTGGTGGCGATGATGATGATGATGATTTGATAAAATGACTACAAATAAGATGCTAGCAAAGTGATAGGTAATGAAGCTGGTAACAGATGTATCCCACTACAAAACCCCGCGTACATGGTTTTTTGCCGTAAGTGGGGTTTTGTCACTAATGTATAGACTGTTCAGTCAACTAATCGGAAGTATCTAGTAGCAGTAACAGGAACCGCAAAGTCCGCTGGTTAGTTAGGTTAGTATAGTATCGGAATACAACCAGCAAATGATTTTCTGTAGCGGGCGTTTCAAACCGTTTCATCGATATAACCTCTCCGATGTAACCCAAAGTTTACTTACGTTAAACATTACATGGGTTTTTTTTATTGTCGTAGGTGAGGCGAGGTTTTGCCGTCAACGTAAACGGGAAATATGTCTTAGGGGTGCCTTATCGGGGGAGTGTTTGGCTGCTGAATCGGCTAACAAGCAAGCTATCGCATGTATGTGTGTATGTGTGTTAGTTGACGTCGTCGGCATCGGCGGCGGGAGGAGGATTAGATTTGTCTGCGCTCGTCTCATCGGTCGCCGTGAGCGTGGTCACGTGACGTCAGGTGCCCGCGGTCACGTGATGTATCTAGGCATGACGGTTTGCAGTCAGCTGCAGAGTGCTGGTGGTGTCTGGACGATGGTCGGCTGTTTCAGCGCTCTACTGCTTCTAGTTGTCAACGTTGCGGTGACTCTGGCGGCTGCTGACGCTGACAGCCAACACCGCGACACCGCACCGGCGGCTGATGTGCATCATCCCGACGACAGGTAACTAACATTGAAACAGCTGCTCCGACACAATGCTGTCTCACTGCACGCACGCATGGAGGTGAAAAAAGTTAATAGAAGCGCGCCTGTATATATGTGCTCAGTAAGTTAAAAGTTAAAGTTTAAGTTAAAAACGAACTTATAAAGCGCCATGAAACTAAACGTGTGTAAAGATACAGAGGCGCTGGCTACGTTACAGTTAACCACTGTTTTCAAAAGCAACAGTAAACAGATGTGTCTTGAGTCGACGACGGAATGCAGGCAAACTGTTTGCTTCAATGACTAAAGTTGAAAGATTGTTCCAGATAGCTGGTACGGCTGAACTAAAAGCACGGCTGCCGTATCCAGTTCCGGTGCGTGGTGCTTGGAGTAGAGGACGAGTTGATGAGCGCAATGTCATCGATGAACCAGGCTGTTGACTGGAGATCAGCTGATGAAGGTATTCAGGTTGTGAAGTAGACTGTATCTTGAAAGCCAAAGTTGTTAGTTTGAAATTGCTGTTAACAGTCACTGGTTCTCTGCCAAAACCGGGAACGTCAAAACTACTCCACTACACGAACTCTAACCTAACTTCAACCCTAGTCATATCTTTAACCCTAACCCTATTCTTAACCATATTGAGTACAGTACTTTATTCCGACCACAAAGACCGAGCAACTGACGACCTCGGCCGTATAGCTTCACGGATCGCCAGTCGACCAACTCGCTCCTCAAGCCTACTAATTCAGTAGGCCTTCACTGGATAGCCAGTCGGCAAGTTTTGTAGTTACGTCCACCACCGTCGAACTTATTATTGCCTATATTTTACGCTAACTTGTGGTGTGCATTATTGTCACATAAATGTTTGAAAAACGCTAGCCCTAACCCGAACCCTAACCCTAAACCCTAACCGTAACTGTAAGCGAAAACCGTAAGTTTAATATTAAGTGCAAAATCATACTCCATTATAGGGTGTTTACACGATCCAGCAAACGTCCAGCAAACTTCCAACAAATGTATTCAAAATACACGTGAATTGCTGGACGTTTGCTGGATCGTGTAAACACCCCATTACACATGATATTGTCGCCCGCTTGCCAATGTGAATGTAAAGCGTAATGACGTATCTGTCGACGTGAATTGAAGGTCGGAATAGCATCTGTCGGAATAGCGTCTGCATCCCAACCATAATTACTAAACATGAGCCTAGATGACTGTTTCCTAATTTTGTCATTCCCGGTTTTGTTCACGATACAGTCACTGTGTGAGTTTGAACTATTTCGCCGTGTTAGACAGATTGCGCGCTTGGCGTCATGCACGAGCTGCTGTGTCAGATGACGTATCGAATAGTTTTCTGATGTATTCCTGAATTAGTTTTGCATCATGTGTCATATTCTATACTTCGCGGAGCTGTTCTCACGTTTCGAGATTGACAATCTCATTAGTTTCGTGTTTACGTACTGATTATGAGTTTAGGGTTTTCATTATTTTTTATTATCAGTCTTATGTGTACTGTGTGTACGATTTTGTAACAAAATAAATAAAAATAATTTTGTAGCAATCCATCTCAGAGCTATTTGTAGTGTCACCTGTTGTGTGAAACACGGGCTTTGAACAGTTTAAAGGCTTTAAACGACTACTACGTACGTTTTGGTTTGATTAAGACTGTTGAGCGTTGTAACTTCTTTGTGTCCTCATGGTTGCCGCGTTCTTGTTCTTCCATGACGTTGGAAACCAAGTCAGTTTCGAGATTTAAGAAAAATACGCTTAATACTTTTCTGCCGATCCGGCGTTTATTAGTCACATCATAACGATAGTAGGCCTATTTGCGTCACTCGTTTTGACAGCTAATATAAGCACCGAAATCTTCAGTTGGTTAACGGCGCAGAGGTTCTATGTGCACATCAGCCCGACTTTTCTATGATCTATATAATACTTATAAATTTCAGAACGTCCTTAAAACGTTACGAGCTATATAAATCTACGTTTTGCTTACTTGCTTACTTATTTACTAGCTCACTTAGTTGATGAAGCCTGTAGATATGCTGGTACTGCGTTGGTTGGCGACGCGACTGTCTGTTAGAGGCGTTGTGTCTTTAAGTGTCTGGGTGGTATGACGCAACGAACCGATGATGAATGGCATTGTCATCGTGAGAACACCTGCATCGGCAAGCGAGTCAGCGCAGCCAGGCAGCGAGCTGCTGCTGCTGCTGCTGCTGTAGCCGGTGGCTGCATCAATGATTAATGACGCTCAGTCAGTGCGAGTCGACGACGTCGCTCGCTGTGTGCTCGTCGGCCGCTAGTCCTCGGCTTCTAATCAGCGAATTTCTATGCTGCTCGCGCCGTCGCTCGACGGATACGACCGCGCGCGCGCAGTGTGCAGTGGACTGCTGGCCCAGTGTCACATTAAAATGTCTCCCCGTGAAAAATCCGCCCTGGGAGAAAAAATTGCGGAATTGATATGTCTCACCTTATTAAAATATTGCCAGCCCCATAAAAAGTCTTCCCATTATAGGATTGCCCCCCTCACAAAAGTCTTCCTCGGCTAACAATTTACCGGTAAAATCCGTCCCGCCCTGGCGGCTGCCGGGCGGGGCTGATTTTTGCAGGTAAACTGTCGGCTGGGTGAGACTTTTGGGGGGTGGTCTTATAACGGGACACCGGCAAGTGCGTGCTGTGTTTGCTGCTCTCTTAGCAGTCAGCTGCGGCCGGCGCCATTTGTCATACATTTCTGCAAGCGTCACGCCACTCTGACCCCGGCCAGGATACAGGAAGCACCACTGGCGCCCTACCCGGCCCTACCATCAATGACTCTCAGCTTACTGCACGTTGTTATTGGATCCATCCGCCGACCAGGCTGACTGCTTCATGGCCTGCACTCCCTGACCACGATCAGAGCTCGCCAGTCGCCACCACTGGCTAGAGTTGCACCGTATCAGTTATGGCTGATGTCGATAATCTATACTTTCCGTCTTCTGCCAAACGTCAGCTTTATGGCAATCTCTTCCGCAGTCTCCGTTCCTATCTATCCAGCTTCTCTCTTCATGTTCTCTTAATCCTCGTTATAGAGATATATTGATCGGCGGCTGCCTGGCGGATTGGTAGTCATACTTTCTGCTGACACTTTTGTCCTCTTTTGTTGCTCTGACTCTGACTAACATCCTCTCTTCCATTACGTCAAGCGAGTCGGCGCAGCCAGGCAGCAAGCTGTTATGTTTCAAAGTATGACATTGTGTTGCCGTTCTTTAAAATTCACTCAAAATCAAAATTACAATAATCAACTGTGATGTACACTGCTGTACACTGCTGCGGAAGTTTCCGGAAGAGCCTGAAAAGGGCAGAGATGGAAGTGTTCATCTGTTATATTGTATCGTTTTGTCGGTTGTTCGTAAAGCTACGTCATAGCAAAATATTCTTGAGTTGGCGACGAAAACAGCGTAAGAAAGCACTGCTGCGAATGTCCAGAAAACCTCGACAAATTATTGTCATCATTTGCGTTGCCGATATCGACTGGTGTTACTGTCGCCGTGCACGACAACGATAATTTCGTTTATCACACGACAATTTACAACCTCGACGCTTGCCGGCAAGTGCCGTGTACACTGACTGCTGTCGTCTGCGCATGCCTGGACGTTGTGACGTCGTCGCTCGATTTCCGGTTGAGCGCGTCGCGTCGACGACAAATTCGTCGCTGACTCCAAGAGGTCGGTGCGATGTGCGATTGCCACGTTGCCCGCCGTGCGAAGGCAGATCACCAGTGAATGACTGATTGTCCGATTATCACACTAATGTCGGCTGCATGCACGCACGACCGAGTGGCGTCAACGTTCTCTTGAACGATTCCAGCATAACAGCGGCGGCATCAACACGTCACGGCTGATGCTCGCCGATATCAAACTCAACGAAACCTTCCGCTTACTTACTTGTTCGGTCACAGCAAACGGGTCGAAACCTCATTTGATACTCTACCGTCATTCCTACGTTGATAATGCATCACGCTGTCGTACCAAGCTAACGGTATAGTGATGGAAAAGACTAACATCAAGGTCTGGATACATTGTATGGATACAAAAAATATCTGAGATTTTGTAGGCTAAAGAATAAATGACTTTTTATGAATACACGCAACATAGATTTGCCAACAGTATTTCTATTTTATACCATACTGCGTCTCTAACCTGGTCTTCAACTGCCAAAAATGTTTTAACATCAAATTAATGTGAAAAAGAAAGTGTACTGGAAGAGATCGGAGAGCACAAATCTTTGCCGAGACTAATGCTGTTTGGCGAACAAAAACTGACAATACAATCTGCAGTATAAATTCATAGAAATTTCTTTCATCTGGATTTGGGTCATGATTCGAGTAGCCGTCACAATTTAACCATTAGTCACGACCCACCTCTTAAAATGTTTGTCAAAATCTATTCTTAACGGCTTGAGTAATCTAGCAGACAAACCGACAATCAGACGTAAAGATAAATTGAAAACATAATTTGCTTTTTTAACGAAAATGATAATTATTGTGTATTATTATATTATATTATATTATATTATATTATATTATATTATTGTATGTAATTATTGTATATAATTTGACTATCTTCTGCGAGTCGCTTTCGAAGCGCGATAGCTAAGGTTTGGAGATTATAATGTCATAAATAAAACTGCTGCCGCACCTTTTTATTTTTCGTGTAACCACCGCCTTGGTGAGTTTTTTGATAGCAACATTTCTGTCATTTATTCAGTCAGCTCTAAAGATTCCCCTAAGCGCCGCTATAGATCCACCCACTGCGCCGTGAGTTGCGACCATTCGACCTATAATCCATCGCACATATGAGGCGCGTCCGGTAACTTAGCTGATGTACTATGACAGTATCGCCCCCCTGAAAAGTCCCCCCGGCGAGTTTTTACCGGTAAAAATTTGCCCCCGGCGGATTTTTACCGGTAAAAAATCGCCGGGGAGACTTTTTACATGAATTAATACTAATTTAGAAGTCGCCCCCCGTGAAAAATTTGCCTACCCTATTAAAAATCCTCTCCCGCCATTAAAATTTCTCCCCTCTAGAAAATGGCTTTTGTGACATAAGTATGGCGTTTTTCACAGCGAAAAATCCTTCCCCGTGATAATGTCGCCCCTTAAGTTCTTATGGCGCACTTCACCCCGTCTGTCTTTACAGCGTCATGGCACAGCCTAATTTTTATGCAAGTGCTAGTTTTCATTAGCATGAACTAAAGGAAATAACAACGAGATCCGGCACCGGCTGCGAGCGGCTGGCAGCTGCTGCGCTAATCGCTACGACTTTTCGTCAGATAACAATCTACGTTAGCGTCCAGCATAGACGAGTACGCGACGTCAACTTGTCCACTAAAATGGCTGTTGCTGCTTGTAAGAGGCGAGTTTCAAATAAAAACGGTAATTACGAAGACGATTTTGCATTAATGTTGTTTTATACTGTTCGGTGGCACATTTAGATCAGCGATTTTTCAACTTTCACCTAAAAACTGATACGTTCAGAAGCCCGGATGATGGCCTAAACTGTAAAGTAGCGTAAAATAATGTTTACGCTACCATGTGCTTGCAGAGGCTAAGTTACCAGACGCGCCTACAGTCACGGGCGGTCCCCTGACCGCAGAGCGGTAAATTGAAAAGCGAACAGAGCTATTTGCGAGAGAAGGCGTTATCGTCGTCGCCTCGGTGGTATGCGGTAATTTACATTCACGTCCGTTGACCATCCGTCCGCAGTTCCAGTCCGCAATTATTATTCTGCTAAAAAAAGAGCGCATCCGTCGTCGCCATGCAGTCAGTCAACAAATTCAGTAACATAATGGTGTAGCGCAATGAAGCAGTCAGTAACAACAAACGCTTTATATACGGCAGTTTTATAATCAACAGATACTGTGAAAGTTCAGAAGGGCAAGGGTGGGAGGGAGAAAGCCATGTTATGTACTGGTATTGGAGTCGTCGTGTTACTCGTGTATGTTTTTGCGGATCGTCAGCTGATTCCGTCACCGCAGCGCAGCGGATCTGACTGCGCGGATCCAGACACCATGCATTGACTGCAGTTTAGTGTCCGTCGTGGCAAGTCGTATCGATCGAACGTCGCACAACACAAGCTGACGACACACCGGCTGAAACGCGCGTCTTAGAACTCTTTATAATAATAATAAACAAAAAGACCAGAATAATTCAGAAAAAAGCGGAATCACTGATCGGTGAATTGTAAAATTATTTTTTGTAAGTCGAAAGTAGTTGCATGTTTTGGCTGAGGGTTCGACTTTCAAATTTCCCCTTCCCCTTGGGTCAAGAACCCCATCTGACACAGTGTGTCGTAGGACCACACACGTGTACCTGTAAAAAATGGCATGTGAATCCGTCAAACGGTTTAAGCAGCATCGCTGTATCTGGGCAGATTCGACTCTCCACTAAGGCATTGAAGTCGTCAATATTTGACTGATCTTTTGCAAATTCTTTCATCGGCACAAACCGCCGTAAGTATGCAATACAATGACCGCTTAAAATCACACCATACCTTAACATCGGTCGTTTACATTTTTGATGAATATTAAAGTCAGCCGTCAAATGTTAAAAATAATACTACACGTTTCTGTTTTTTGGTTGCTGCTATATAGTTATAATATTATTACAATAAACTAAAAGAAGGCCTAAGTGTTGTATTCGGCTAAGAATGACTCGGCATAATGGATACTGCGTAGAAGTAAAGTGCGATGTGTTAAAAGCAGCTAAACTTAACTGTAAAGCTTCATTGGTGCTAATATATATATATATATATATATAT
>Ga0209367_1011707_pt1 | contig 11597 bp, 12 predicted proteins | sample WorMetLIZISLAND2_FD_187412 | JGI IMG/M metagenome (GOLD analysis project Ga0209367, IMG submission 187412) | Marine gutless worms symbiont microbial communities from Max Planck institute for Marine Microbiology, Germany - Olavius geniculatus... ... | reverse complement strand
GGCATTGAATCATTCTGGTCATATGCCAAAAGAAGGTTTGCAAAATTCAATGGTGTTCCACGAAAAACCTTTCATTTACACCTGAAAGAATGTGAATTTAGATTCAATCATCGAGAGGAAAGCTTACATGATATAATACTTACTCTACTGAGAGAAAATCCTCTCTAAAGTTATCTAGACCCTAAGGAGAAACTAGGTGCTGGCCCGATAGCCGGAAACCGGCAACACGCGCCCGCCGGGGGGTAGAGGCCCACAAAGAAAAAAAGGACTAAGGCCGGGCGGGAAGCGGACATCCTTCCTGCCAGCCCCGTACCTATCGCCGCGGGAGCCGTCCCCTGGGCTGCAGACGCCAGGGGCGATAGGTGCGGGGCCAGCTCGTCCCCGGCGTCTAAGTCGGTATCGGTATCGGTATCGGGAGCGAACCCCGATCGCGATCCCGATCCCGATTTCGATTGCGATCCCGACCGATGCGGCCATTCCCGCCCTACGGGCTTGGCGGCAAGCGGCGCGGGGCAGGCGTCGATTGGTCTATGGCCTGTTTGCTCCTTTTTCGCTAGCTGTGCCTCTACCCGCCGGGGGACTCCTTGACCCGTTAACGTCATATCAGTGAAAATGAGTTGTTGGCTTTTAGTTGATTCGCATATTCTGATTTTCACCTTCCTGAGCGGTAAGGCTTCCGTCCTGGAAGCGCAACCCAGCAGAGCCTACCGGGGGTCGTCGGAGAAATGAGCGCACCAGGTGTGGATAACAAGCGGCGGCGCGTCCTTGTCGCCGCCACGAGCGTAGTCGGAGCGATCGGCGCCGGTTACGTGGCCGTTCCCTTCATTGCTTCCATGAACCCGAGCGCCAAGGCCCGGGCGGCGGGGGCGCCGGTGGAGGCGGATATCGGCAAGCTGGAGCCGGGCGCCATGTTGCGGGTCAAGTGGCGCGGCAAGCCGGTGTGGGTGGTGAATCGCACCGAGGAGATGTTGGCCGCGCTTCCCGAGCTGGACCATCTGCTGGCGGACCCGGAGTCGGCGGCATCCGTGCAGCCGGAAAGCTGCCGCAACCGGGCGCGCTCACTCAAGTCCAAGTATCTGGTGGCCGTGGGTATCTGTACCCACTTGGGCTGCTCCCCGACCTACCGGCCCGAGGTGGCCCCCGCCGATCTGGGATCGGAATGGAAGGGTGGCTTCTTCTGCCCCTGCCACGGCTCCCGATTCGACCTGGCCGGGCGCGTCTACGCCGGTGTTCCGGCACCGATCAACCTGGAGATACCGAAGCATACCTATATTTCCGACACCGTCATCCTGATCGGTGAAGGCGGAGGGGCAGCCTGATGAGTACAGAGCGTACCGGATTCCTCGGTTGGATCGACGAACGTTTCCCGCTCACGAAGGTCTGGAAGGAGCATCTGTCCGAGTACTATGCGCCTAAGAACTTCAATTTCTGGTACTACATGGGCTCGCTGGCGATTCTGGTGTTGGTGCTGCAGATCGTCACCGGCTTGTGGTTGACCATGAACTACAAGCCCTCGGCGGACGATGCCTTCGCATCGGTCGCGTACATCATGCGGGATGTGAATTGGGGTTGGCTCCTGCGTTACCTGCACTCCACCGGCGCCTCGGCCTTCTTCATTCTCATCTATCTGCACATGTTCCGTGCCCTGCTCTACGGCTCCTACCGCAAGCCGCGCGAGCTCTTGTGGATCATCGGCGTGATCCTTTATCTGGCTATGATGGCGACCGCCTTCTTCGGCTATCTCCTGCCCTGGGGGCAGATGTCCTATTGGGGCGCCCAGGTCATCGTCAATCTGTTCGCGGCGGTTCCCGGTATCGGCGAGGACCTGTCGGTATGGGTCCGGGGCGATTATGTCATCTCCGATGCCACCCTGAACCGCTTCTTCGCCTTCCATTTCCTGGTGCCGTTCCTGATCGCGGGTCTGGTGTTCATCCATATCGTCGCCCTGCACAAGGTGGGCTCCAACAACCCGGACGGGATCGAGATCAAGAAGGGCCCCAAAGGCAATCGCTGGGACGACCAGGCACCGGCGGATGGAATCCCGTTCCATCCCTATTACACGGTCAAGGACATCGCCGGGGTGGTGGGCTTTCTGATCCTGTTCTCGGCCGTGGTCTTCTTCTGGCCGGACTTCGGTGGCCTGTTCCTGGAGGCGCCGAACTTCCAGCCCGCCAACCCTTTGAAAACGCCGGAACACATCGCCCCCGTGTGGTATTTCACACCCTACTACGCCATCTTGCGCGCGGTCCCACCCATGTTCGGCTCCCAATTCCCCGGCGTGGTGGTGATGTTCGCGGCGATCCTGATCCTGTTCTTCCTGCCTTGGCTGGACCGTAGCGAGGTAAAGTCCATCCGCTACAAGGGCATGCTCTCCAAGATCGCCATCGGCGTGTTCGCGGTTACCTTCATCGCCCTGGCCTGGCTGGGCCTGGAAGCGGCTACGCCCGCCAAGACCCTGCTCGCGCAGATCTTCACGGTGCTCTATTTTCTGTTCTTCCTGCTGATGCCGATCTACAGCAAGCTGGATAAGACCAAGCCGGTCCCGGAGCGGGTGACGAAAACGAGCTGGATAAACAGGATCAAGACCAAGCCGGTTCCGGAGAGGGGGACAAAATGAAAAGATTGTTGATCGCATCCGTTCTCTTGCTGGCGCCCGTGTTTGTCTCGGCCTCCGGCGGTGCTGGTCCGCACCTGGAAGACGCCGACATCGATCTCAAGGATAAGGAATCCCTGCAGCGGGGCGCCAGGCACTTCGTCGATTACTGCATGGGTTGCCACTCCCTCAAATACATGCGCTACAACCGGATGGGAGAAGACCTCGGGCTCGACGAAGCTCGGATCCGTCAAGACTTCATCTTCGACAAGGAGACCAAGCCCGGCGATCTGATGGTCAGTGCCATGCGCCCGAAGGATGGTGAGAAGTGGTTCGGTACCGAGGTGCCGGATCTGACGCTGGTTACCCGCTGGCGCGACCCGGACTGGGTCTTCACCTACCTCAAGAGCTTTTATGCGGACGAGAGTCGGCCTTACGGCGTCAATAACGCGGTGTTTCCCGATGTGGGCATGCCCCATGTCCTGGCCGGTTTGCAAGGGATACAAAAGGCTGTCTATGCGGAAGCCGAAGGCGGGCACCATGGCCCGTTGAAAGGTTTTGAGCCGGTGCAGCCGGGCAGGCTGGCGCCGCAAGAATACGACCGCATGGTCCGCGATCTGACGAATTTCCTGACCTACGCGGGTGAGCCCATGAAGCTCGAACGCCGGCGGTTGGGCTTCTATGTGTTGGGCTTTCTGCTCGTACTCTTCGGTCTTGCCTACTTACTCAAAAAGGAATATTGGAAAGACGTCCATTGAGCGGGAGGCGGCACGATCTCTTTATACTGCCACACGGCACAATCTGTGCATTCCCTCCGGGAGAGGGTAGGGGTGAGGGGAAAATTCAAAAGCTCGGATTATGCCGTATGGCGGTATATCAGGCCTCTCCACAACCCGCGATTGCTTTTCGATGGATGAGTTACAGCCGACTCCCGGTCGTCAGCCGCGGTCAACGGTGGGGGCCGGCTTGCCCCGCACCTACCCTCCCTGCGGTTGCTGACCTGATTGCCACCTGAGAGGCTGTCTAAAAACTAAGCCACTGATTTTGATACGGTAGGCTGGGTCGAGGTACGAGACCTAGCAAACCAGGCTACCCGTAAAAGCTGGGTTTCGTACCTCAACCCAGCCTACGCCTACGGTCCCTTTTTAGACAGCCTCTGAGCAACTCCGCCCCGGCTCAACGCTTGAGCATTTGCAGGATCTCTTCGATCTCCAGCCGCAGCTGATGGATGATCTGGTGGCTTTGCGAGGCGTCCTGCTGGGCGGTCTTGCCCGATAGCTGTTGGCGGGCACCGCCGATGGTAAATCCCTGCTCGTAGAGCAGACTCCGGATCTGGCGTACCATGAGTACGTCATGATGTTGGTAGTAGCGGCGATTGCCCCGTCGCTTCACCGGCTTGAGCTGGGGAAACTCTTGTTCCCAGTAGCGCAGGACATGCGGCTTGACCGCGCACAGCTTGCTGACTTCACCGATGGTGAAGTAACGCTTGCCTGGTATGGGCGGTAACTCGTTGCTGCTATTGTTCGTTTCCAGCATAGGCTTCCACCCGTAATTTCAGTTTCTGTCCCGGACGAAAAGTGACGACACGCCGGGCGGAGATGGGGATCTCCTCACCCGTTTTAGGGTTTCTTCCGGGACGTTGCCGCTTCTCCCTCAGATCGAAATTTCCGAACCCGGACAGCTTTACCGGCTCGCCCTTTTCAAGGGCAGCGCGGATATGTTCGAAGAACTGCTCGACAATATCCCTGGCCTCCCGCTTGTTCAGGCCCAGCTGTCCGAAGAGGTGCTCTGCCATGTCGGCCTTGGTCAGCGCCATCGTGTCAATCCCTCAGCTTCGCCCCCAGCTCACTTTCGATTCTCGCCAATACGCGGGAAACCGTCGCCTCGACCTCCCGATCCGTAAGTGTCCGAGAAGATGCCTGTAAAATCAATCCAAAGGCAAGACTTTTTTTCCCGGAATCTATTTCCGGGCCCTGATAGACGTCGAACAAGACAAAGTCCCGGAGCAGATCGGAGGCGGCGCTCGTCGCACAATCTTGCACTTGGTCGTAGGTTACGTCCGCGGCGACGACGATCGCCAGGTCGCGCCGGATGGCCGGGAACCTGGACAGCGACTCGAATACCGGCGGTCGTCCCGTCCGCAGCTCGGCAAGTGCAACCTCGAACAGGAAGGCATCGCCCTTGATGTCGAGCTCCGCCGCCAGGGCCGGGTGCAGCATACCGAGCAGTCCGATCTTGCGGCCGGCGTGCTCGATGCAGGCGGTCTGGCCCGGATGCAGGGCCGGGTGCTCGGCGGGTAAAAAGCGAAAAGAGCGAAAGGAGTGAAAAAAGCGAAATTGATCCGGACTGCCGGTCAGGCCGAGCACGGCCTCCAGATCCGCCTTGGTGCTGTAAAAATCCACGGGGCGGACCTGCATGCCCCATTGCACGGGGGCCGAGGAGCCGACGGCCAGACCGGCGAGCATCGCATTCTGCGCCAGCTTGTCGCCGGTGCGGAGGAAGCACAGGCCAGTCTCGAAGATGCGCACACGCTCTTGTTGGCGGGCCTGGTTTTGCCGCGCCGTCTGCAGCAATCCCGGCCAGAGGCTGGTACGCATGACGGACATGTCTGCGGAGAGCGGATTGGCCAGGGTCAGGACCTCGGGGCGCGGATCGATGCGCTGTTGCAGCTCCGGGCTCACGAAGCTGTAGGTAATCACTTCGTGATAACCCCGGTCCACCAGGGCCAGTCGGGCGCGATCCGGATCGAAGGCCGTCTCGGTGAGCGCCCCGATGGTAGCCGCCGCGCTGGCGTGGGTCACGGGGATCTGCTCGTAACCCTGGATGCGGCCGATCTCGGCGATCAGGTCTACCTCGTGCTCCAGATCGAAGCGGCTGCCGGGCGGGACCAGCTCCCAGCCGTCGGGGGCCGGGGTGACCTGCATGCCCAGTCGGTTAAAAATGTCCTCGACGGTCGCGTCCGCCGGCGTTATCCCGAGCAGTCTGCCGATCCGCTCGCGGCGTAAATGCAGCTGCTTCCGCCGGGGCAAGTATTCCTCCGCATTCAGGATCGCCACCGGCCCCGGCTTGCCGCCCACGATGTCCAGCAGCAGTGCCGTTGCCCGCTCCACGGCCCGCGCCTGAAGCTCCGGATCGACCCCGCGCTCGAAGCGGTGGGAGGAGTCGGTATGCAGCCCGTAGCTGCGGGCCTTGCCGCTGATGGCGCGAGGAGTGAAAAAGGCACTCTCGAGCAGGATGTGGCGGGTCCGGGGCGTCACCCCCGTCTCGGCACCGCCCATGATGCCCGCCAGGGCAATAGGGCGGCTGCGATCGGCGATCACCAGGGTATCGTCCCGCAGCGCGATCTCCGCACCGTCGAGCAGCAGGAGGCGTTCGCCGGTACCCGCCATGCGCACGCGGATCTCTCCGTCCAGCCGGTCGAGGTCGAAGCCGTGCAGCGGTTGGCCGAGCTCCAGGAGGACATAGTTGGTGACGTCCACCACGGGGCCGATGCTGCGCAGGCCGCTGCGACACAGGCGTTCCTGCATCCACAGGGGGGTTGCGGCGGCGGGATCGATGTCGCGGATGACGCGGCAGACATAGCTGGGGCAGGCCTCGGGGGTTTCTAAGCGGACCGGGAAGCGGTCGTTATGGCGGGGTGGGACGGGCTCGATGACCGGTCCCCGGACCGGGCAGCGGTTGATGACCCCGACTTCCCGGGCTACCCCGGCGATGCTCAGGCAATCGGCCCGGTCGGGGGTCAGATCGAGCGCGATGCACTGGTCGTCGAGGTCTAGGTAGGCGCGCAGGTTTACCCCCACCGGGGCGTCCGCGGGTAAGGGTAAGATGCCTTCGGAGGACGCGGCGAGTCCGAGCTCGTCCGCGGCGCAGATCATTCCCAGGGACTCGACGCCGCGCAGCTTGGCTCGCTTGATCTCGAAGCCCCCCGGCAGGCGTGCCCCGATCACGGCGACCGGGACCTTCATGTCCGCGGTCACGTTGGCCGCACCGCAAACGATCCGCAAGGGCTCTTCGGATCCCACATCGACCCGGCACAGGCGCAGCTTTTCGGCGTTGGGGTGGGCCTCGACGGCCTGGACCCGGCCCACCAGAACGCCGCTGAACTCGGGAGCCGCGGGCTCCACCGCGTCCACCTCGAGCCCCGTCATGGCCAATTGGTCGGCCAGGGTTCGGGTATCCACATCGGGATTTACCCACTCCCGCAACCATGATTCACTGAAGCGCATTTCACCCTTCCCTGCAACGTTTTATTAGGCTACTTTCAAATAGTACAGGATTAACAAGATTTCCAGGATTAACAGGATATTTTCATTAGTAATGTAAGAATCTTGTAAATCCCGTCCTATTAGCCGATCTCAAGATAATCTCCTTTTTCATTCTTGCTGACATTTCGTATTCACCAGGACCAAGTCTTGTAGGTCGGGTTAGGCGCGCCTCGCAAGGCGCGCCTAACCCGACCTACTACGGCCAGCAGCTAACTTGATGGCATTGCCCCGAAACGTAGTGTGCTACGTTGGTTGCGACGATTTGTCAATTGTCGGCAACCGCCATACCATTTTGGGTATCACCGATCAGGTATTCTGCCAGACGTTAAAAAAATGCATTAACAAATCCTGTAAATCCTGATAATCCTGTCAATCCTGTACTATTAGCGGTTGCCTCGAGCGGATGAGGTGTGCACCCTATCGCAATTTAATATCTATCTGGACCAAGGCTACATTCAAGCAAACTGCCTGAGAAACCGGATATCGTTCTCGAAATAGAGCCGGATGTCGTCGATGCCGTAACGCAACATTGCCAGGCGTTCCACGCCCATGCCGAAGGCATAGCCGAGGTAGCGGTCGGCGTCGATCCCCACATGGCGGAAGACCTCCGGATGGATCATCCCGCAGCCCAATACCTCCAGCCAGCCGGTCTGTTTACATACCCGGCAGCCGGTCCCCTCGCACATGACGCACTGGATGTCCACCTCCGCGGAGGGTTCGGTGAAGGGGAAATAGGACGGCCGAAAGCGCAGGTCCAGGTCACGCTCGAAGAAGCTGCGCAGGAAATCGTAGAGTATGCCCTTGAGGTCGGCGAAGGTCACCTGCTCGTCCACCAGAAAACCTTCCACCTGGTGGAACATGGGGGTATGGGTCAGATCCGAGTCGCAGCGATAGACCCGTCCGGGGGCGATGATTCGCAACGGCGGTCCTGCCTTTTCCATGACCCGGATCTGCACCGGCGAAGTATGGGTACGCAGGAGCAGGTGCTCGTCGAAGTAAAAGGTGTCGTGCATGGCCCGCGCCGGGTGGTAAGCCGGAATGTTGAGGGCCTCGAAGTTGTGGTAGTCGTCCTCGACCTCCGGCCCCTCGGCCACGCCGAATCCCGCGTTGGCGAACAGCCGTTCGATCCGCTGCAGGGTACGGGTGATGGGGTGCAGACCGCCGGGCCTCTGGCCGCGGCCCGGTAAGGTGACATCGATGCGCTCGGTGGCCAGGCGGTCGGCCAGGGCCGCTTGCTCCAGCGTTTTTTTACGGGCCTCGATGGTCTCCCGGACCTGCGCCTTGGCTTGGTTGATCGTCTGTCCCGCCCGTGGACGCTCGGCTTGCGGCAACCTTCCGAGCCGCTTGAGCTCGGCGGTGAGCAGACCGCCCTTGCCCAGATAACGCACCCGTATCCGGTCCAGATCCGCGAGGTCCTGTGCCGCGGCGATCTGCTCTAGGGCATCGGCTCGCAGCCGGTCACTTCCCGGTCCGGTCTCGTCATTCATGATCTTGCCTGTCAACAGACGCTTTTAACTACCCATAACAGGGCACCTTAAAAAATAGGTATTTTCGCCACCCAGCCGACTCTAACCCATTGATTATTCAAGCCCCGAATTTGCGAAAACTGTATTTTTCAAGGTGCCCAACATTGAGCGAGCAGGACCTCCACGGAAGAGCTAGCCGCAAATCAACGCAAATGGATGCAAATAGATCAAGAACTATCGATGATGGCGAGCCGATTGCGACCGATTTGCGTTGATTCGCGGCAAAAAAGAAGGCTCGTTATGGATTGTGGACTGAAGAACCAAACCGATGTTATCGGTATTTCAGCACTGCTGTACTGGCTCTATCCAAACTTCCGGGGCTCAAAGCCGGCGGGATTGACGATGGCGGCACTATTGCCCGTGGCCCGAATCACGAACAACCCCTGATTCTGCGCATAGCGGTCGCTCCCCTGCTCCGCACGCAGATAGGCCACCGCACCGAACACCATATGGGTGCCGTATTCGGGCATGTAATCTTTGGCTCGATGGAGGCGCTCGATGAATTTATCGACCAGCCCGACCCGCAGGGTCGTCTTCACCTCGACGACGACGATTTGCTCCCCATCGTGCGCAATAATGTCAAATTCATAATTCTCCCCACCGCGACACCCCTTACGTCGGGTCGAGGTATCGTTGATCCGGATTCCATGTCCCTGCAACAAGTTCACCAAATCTCCTTCGACCAGGCTCTCCATCAACTTGCCCCACTGGCCTTCGAAGAGTTCCTGCAAGGCCTTCATCTTCTTGTCCGTTTCCCGGAACATGCGATCCGTCTCTTGGGTTCTGCGCTCCCAGGCCTGTTGTGACTCCTGGAACTCACGCGCCCAGGCCCGTTGCGACTCCTGGAACTTGCGGTCCGTTTCCTGGAACAACTGCCAGACCTTCTCGAAATTCAATGCGGTTTCCGTCATGAAAGTGGTCCTCCGCTGCTGAAAGTTACCCTTTCGATCGGCGAATTTTGTTACCTTGATTGGCGTGCGACACTCCTTCACCATTCTTTTGACAGCGATTCCCTTCCGCCACTTGAAACTTTACCACTCCCGCGAAGCGGCGCGAGTCGTCAGGTAGCGACTGACGCTTTCGCCCGCTCGGCCAGGGCCGCGAAGCCTGCTTTGTCGTGATAGGCGATGTCGGCCAGCACCTTACGGTCCATCTCGATACCGGCCTGCTTCAGGCCGTTGATGAGACGGCTGTAAGACAGCCCGTTCTCGCGTGCGGCCGCATTGATGCGGACGATCCACAGGGAGCGGAACTGGCGCTTCCTCTGGCGCCGATCACGGTAGGCGTATTGGCCGGCCTTGATGACGGCCTGCTTGGCAACTCGGTAGACCTTACTGCGGGCGCCGTAATAGCCCTTGGCCTCTTTCAGCACCTTTTTATGACGGGCGTGTGCTGTAACCCCTCGTTTTACACGTGGCATTTATGTCTCTCCGGAATCGATCCGATCAGGCCTAGTACATCATTTCGCTTGATTTTGCTGTAGGGAACGCCCTCTGTGGCGTTCCAAACAGCTTGCGGAACGGCACGGAGGCCGTTCCCTACAAGTGCAAAATGGGATGAAATGGGGTACTAGTCCTCTATAGACAAACGAGCCTGAAAGAGAAAACTACGAATTACGCGAATCGGCGCGAATCAATCCGCGCGGATTCGCGTAATTCGTAGTTTTTCCTCTACCTGATCGCTTGGGTACTCAAAATGCAAGTCAACAGTAGGGAATCATCCGCCGGGCGGATTTCACATCCGCCTTGTGCAGCGCCCCGGGATCACGCAGATGACGCTTCCGCTTGCTGTTCTTCTTAGTCAGGATGTGCCGCCGGTGGGAGGCATTCCGTTTGAAGGTCCCGGAGGCGTTGCGTTTAAAACGCTTGGCCGCCCCGCGATTGGTCTTGATCTTCGGCATTTCTACTTACCTAAGTTTCAGCATATTCTACATTTTTGGGTTAGTAAGATTGGAAAGGCCAGCATGCCCATCAGCCCTGTACCGGAGAAATAGGCTGAAACTTAGGTACTAGAACTCTCCTAATTCTATTTTTTTCATTTCTTTGAAGTAACGCTAAGCCAATCCGCTTCCCAAAGGCTGCCAGTCACTGCCAGCATTTCCGGCGTCGGCTGGAAGGCTTTGTTCGGCGGTTACGTGGATGGCATGCAGGTCCCCGATCCCAGGCCTCCCCATCAGCTTTCTCGAACGCAGATCAGCCACAAGAGCGTCCAGGTCGTAATCATGTTCCCGCGCGATATCGTCTTTGACTCTCCGGAGCTCCTCAATTATTTCATCAGCCATTTCTATCTATTCCCATTAGCTCTTGCGGTGTGCATATCTCGGGACATGTATACCCGTTAATGGAACATACTCTCCGAATGATGGGTTTTCTCTCGGCGTTGTCAATGTGACGGCAGTTCCAGGTAAGGAGATAGTCCACGCTATGTGCGGCCGCCAATGCAATGTGAATGGAATCGTCGAGTGCCTTCTTGGGAACTGCGCCTCCGGCTATGAGCGCCTTTGAGAGAGCGACGACGGCATCGGTGATTTCGAGAATTGGTATGTCCACCAATGCCTCTGCCCGATGCGCTGCCGCCGTACTGTCTCCTCTTCCAGCCCCAGCGATCACGATATCAGAGACACAAAGAGAAAAGCGACTTCGTTGCGTATCCCACCAGTCCAGGGTAGCCTTTTGCCAAGCGGCTGCCAGCAGGTTACTCGACGGTCTGGCAGTCAGGTACGAAACCACGGATGTTTCAATGTAGACCGTTTTTTGTCCATCTATAGGGCACCTTGAAAAATAGGTATTTTCGCCACCCAGCCGACTCTAACCCATTGATTATTCAAGCCCCGAATTTGCGAAAACTGTATTTTTCAAGGTGCCCTTAATTATCAGAGAATGTTTTACTTTCTGAAATTCTTCATCTAGCCTTTCAAGTAATTCGTTTGACAGGTAAGCAATAGTAGAGTCCGATTCAAAGAATATATTTCTATAACCGCTCAAAAAAAGAGTCCCGCCAAACTCATCCCAAAAGAACTTGCTCATTGCAGCTTTTTGATCCGTACTTTCGCCCATGCGATCGCATAGCGTTCCATATTTATCAAAGGGTCTAGATAACTTTAGCCACTGCGAGAGCATGCTAAGGTTATGTTATGCAAGGGAAAAACAGGTATTTCAGGCGTTCACACCTTTCGGAAGCCAAATTCAGAGTGATTATCCGCTCTTTTGCGCT
>Ga0209367_1011706_pt1 | contig 11597 bp, 9 predicted proteins | sample WorMetLIZISLAND2_FD_187412 | JGI IMG/M metagenome (GOLD analysis project Ga0209367, IMG submission 187412) | Marine gutless worms symbiont microbial communities from Max Planck institute for Marine Microbiology, Germany - Olavius geniculatus... ... | reverse complement strand
GATTATGTCTATGTCATCCGCAAATCGCAGGTTGTTTATTCTTATTCCGTGTACCGATATTCCTTCTTCGCCATCTTTGACTTTGTCCATGGCTCTCTCTAGATCCGCGATGAACACAGTGGGTGACATTGGATCATGCATTGTCCACCGCATTTACCCAAGGAGACCTTTAATTCTAGCTATTATCGAGTTGTCCATGATTTACCACTACCAGCACGGCCAGTGCTGGCGTGACCAGACGCTGCATCTTGCGCTGCAGGGGCCCCGCACCACAATTATTCATGTAGCACTGCAGTCGATCTATTCATCAGCTCACAGACGGTATCAGTCGCTGACAAATGGACATCCTTTGGTTTCAGGTTGCAATTTCCTGGTATATTGACCCATTAGCGTTTACGACCGAGTCATAAATTTTTACTTGTAACGCAGGTATTTGAAAATGTAACGAAGTAAAAGTACAAGTGACCGCTCAAAAAGTTACTCCGTTATAAGTAAAAGTACTTGATATTATGATTACTTCGTTACAAGTAAAAAGTAATACTTTTTACTTTTTACTTGTAATGAAAGTATTTTCACTTCGTTACCAAACAGCACTGCTAAAGCGTCGATCTGGATTATTACGAGGCCGTTCTAGTAGACCGTAAAACGAATCTTGCCAATGCATCCGTTTCGTTGCCCGCACTGTACGTTATCCCGTGCCGGCTCTAAACGCGAAATCTAACAAAAAAAGCCCAGCTGTCGCTTGGAAAGTCGTGCTACAGCCTATACAGTTTCTGTTGCAGTACCGACCTTCAAGGTCATCCAAGGCCGATGATTTTCATCTCATCTCAAGAAGCGTATGCGATTTCCTATTAGTGATCAATAACAACTTTGGCTCTATCTCGCACAGTTTAGCACATAGTAGCGCATGCTGACTTTTAAAGTCATCCAAGGTCGATGATTTTTATTTCATTTAAAAGGGCGTATGCTATTTTCTATTAGTGATTTATAGTAACTTTGGCCCTATCTCTCACCGTTTCCGAGATATGGCTAGTTTTCCGTTAAATTTCTTACCATCTTTCATTCAACCCTAAATTTGAAAATGTTTCCTTTGCATCAGATCGCCGATATTTTGCATGCCTAGATTTAAGACACATGGTGATTATTCGTGCAAAAAAATTTTCTTAAGACCTAACGCTTAGCCACATACATCTGTTACAGCCAGCCGACAGACGACAACGATGCCAAGGACGCCGTACAGCATAGCCGAAGTGCGTCAAAAAAACACAGAAAAACAAAATTAGTGTGAAATGCAGGGAAAAGTATGGGTTAATTAAAGTGCTAACTTTTAGTTTAAAAAATTAAGAAACATGGTTAAAACTTCCTATTAGTGTTGCGCGACTCTCAGCGGACGACGGCACACAACGTCACCACTGGGCGGATGCATTTTTCTATAGTTTCCCGAGTAGCGTTACAATCATGTGGATTGAACGGCATGCGTGCACAGGGCGCTGTTGTACATCGTGGTCCAGTCGGCAGGTGCTCTGGCCGGAGCCTGGATTCTCCAACTCATCTCGGTTAGCGGTACCAACGACAAGCTCGGCTTGACCACCCCGGGTGCCGGAGTCCTGGCCGGACAAGCTTTCGTCATCGAGACCATTATCACGTTCGTGCTCGTACTTACGGTCTTTGCTACGTGTGACTCGGTCAGAACTGGGATCGGTGGATCAGGACCTCTCGCCATCGGACTCTCCATCGCCATGTGCCATCTCTGGGCGGTACGCTACTAATTTCTACTACAGGCACAGGGGCGTCATTTAGAGGAGGCTGGAGGGGTCGACGGACCCTCCCGTGCCCAAGGATTTATGATTTTATTTTTTTCTTATGTAGGCTAAATCGTGCGTTTAAAACAGTGTTACTGCTGCAGGAACAATACGTTACATAGTCTGAGACCCCAAAGATTACTGAGACTCCCCAATAATTTACTGAAATGACGCCACTAGATAGGCAATCACCGAATCCATTCAAATTCATTCAACACTAGGTGGCAGGGCTGCGAAGTTGCGGACGTTTTGCTATGGGGAAGAAAAAGCCATATGGGCTCGGCGGAAGGCGATGGTACCATTGGATAGGGCGTTGCTAAGTGCTAAGTATACCATTCCATTATCCAGGCCTCTATACTGCAGTTTGTAAGTCCGTTAGGCTCGTGTTAAAGCTTTTGCACGAAATGAGAAATGGGATAGCCAAGGTTTACTAAACGTCTGAGAATAATTTGAGAACTTTTTCTCTGCGTGTGTGCGTATTTGTACAGATTCCGTACACAGGTTCATCGATGAATCCAGCACGAGCGTTTGGACCGGCAGTTGTGACGGGATATTTGCAGATCAGCACTTTGAGCATTCATGCGGTAACTACGCCTAAATGTCGACCTATAATAATAACAACTATAATAGTAATAATAATTAGAAGGGCACTCAGAGAGCGCAAACCTCCGTCAACTGTGTCACTTTTTGTTGTGTTCGCCAGGTATTTAGTTTCGCGGATGTTTGTCTATCTGGCAATGGTGACGAATTCTTCAATGCTATCGTAGATCCAGATGCTGATCTGGATCACCACAAAATCGAATTTTTCTATTTTTTTTCAAACTTGTGCGAATTTAAACTTTCACTGAAAATTTCAGCCAAATTCGTCTGTAACGTTTTGTGTTATGTGCATACAAACCAGCAGATAAATAAATAAATAGACAAACATGTAGATGTTTTTAGCACAGTAGTTACAAAATGTAAAGTCTTTTCCGAGCTTTAAGGCTCATTGGGTGGGCGGCGCTGATCTCCTTTTCCTTGTTTTCAGCCAGACACCAGTTTTTACACTGCGAGACCACGGATATGGGGCCAGTGTATCGCGCGGTGCGCCTGTTTACGTCCCAGCTTTCGCTGGTAATCATTCCGCCTACCCACGGAGGGATGGCCAGGCTGAGTTGACTTGGGTTTTGGTGCAGGTAATGACAGTAACAGTAATCATTATCGAAACTGCAGAAACGCCAGGTGAGGAGTTCAGAAAGTTAGAAACAAAGACTTTTCGACTTCTTGAAGGACGACTGAAAATAAAAACTTATTATATAATTTCAGAAGTGCAAATAACGCAGCAAATAAGGAAAACTTTTGCCAATTTTACAAGCAAACACGATAGCTACTGTAGTACTAGTTATTTGTCGTCATCGTCGTTTTTAATTTTGTTTTATTGTTATGTATTCTGTCATGATTCGTCAGCTAGTTATACCGTTTGACGTGTTGTTTGTAACGAAATTATAATATTTCTTAAAATGCAATTTGCTAAAAAATGTGTTATAATTATTATAAACCAGAAAAATATCGGCCCAATGCAAGCATAGGCCTTGTGCGGCTGTCCGCCTGATGCTGAAAATTGGCGTGCGGGTTTTTTTTGCTCTGGGGAACGTCCACGCCAATTGATTTTGCTACACCTGTTTTTTTTTAAATTAGGAGTTGAGGTGGGGCAAACAGGGACAGACAGACGGACGGACGGAGGGAAGAAGGGACGGACGGGCAAAACCCGTAATACGGCCAGGAGTGCGGCCGCGTAATAATGATTATAGAATAGTCTGCCACCGTCGCTTCAACAACTATATAGCATGTACCGGGTCTTTTAAACGGAACATAAAAACATTACTTCTTCAGCGAGCGTTTTATCTTTATCATTCTTTTTTTTTAAATCGGACGTAATTATTTTAAAGTTTTGTCTGACGTTTTACCGTTCTGGGCATGTATTGTAAACTATTAGTCATTTTAAGTCGTTATTTAGCCTATATGACTGATCAATTGTGGTGTGGCTGACACAGACGTACTGGTTGGGTCCGCTGCTGGGCGGGGTGTTGGCCGGAGTCATCTATGACCTATTGTTTGCCGCCAACGCAACGTGTGACAAGGCCAAGTCGCTGCTGACCGACGGCGACTATGACGACTCGAACTTCGACGCCCAGGGACGCCGTGACGCAGGCGAGGACGAGGCCAGTGACCAGCCGCCACTCAAGGACGAGGAGGACGCCAAGCCGGATTACGGCACGATGCATTGAGCCAAAGCCTTTTTGTTTTGACAAACACGTGCGATAGATTTGTCTCTTTAAACTAACTTCCGACTCGATTTGGATCTGCTATTCCGAAGGTTCGTTATTCCAAAGGTCCATTATTCTCACTAACCTTAACCCTAACCCTAACCTTAGCACTGTGGCGCGTATCTGTAAAGTGGACCTTCGGAATAGAGAGCCGGTACCTCCTACTCTGATACCGTATTGCTTTCTGTCTAAATCCGTGGCTACACGGACCGATTTCGTTTTCCGAGGTGTAGTTCGAGCTTCTCGGAAGAAGAAATTGACACGTCGGACGACACGTCGGACGACACGTCGGATGACGCATCCGGGTTTCTCCGACGAAATTTTGATGTGCCTTTTTTGGCTGACGGGCAAAAAACCTCGTCCGAGGAAATCGGACAGAATGAACATGCACATTCAGTACGGTTTATATCGAACGGGATTTTCAAACCTTGGATGACTCGGCGACGTCGAACAACACCTCGGACGAGAAAATCGGTGCGTGTAGCTACAGCTCAGTGCGAGTGTTGGCTTTTCTTGGCATTCCACCGTTCACGATGCCAAGGAGATTTAAATTTACATTGGAGCATGTATGCCCGGTGTTCTCATTACCATTTAAGAGGTAGGCGCAGTGGTTAAGACCCCATTGCTCGGTTATGTGCGTACAAATATTTATTTAAAATTTTTAACTTTTTCAACGTCATTCGCATTAGTTGAAATTTAGCGACCACCGTGCCGTCCACAGCTAAATGTAAGAAAATTTGCATTTGGTCATAATTTAACTTTGCTTGCGCTGTAGAAATAATCCTTTCGACTTACTTATCTAATCTTCTTCTTCTTTTCCAATAATACACATATCCTCTTGCGAGTAATGTCGTGCATGTCTATACTATACTAATGTCGATACTTAACTATACAATATTTTGGTTTCTCTTCGACGTAAGACGTTGGTCGATTAGATGGCTCAGGTATTGTTTCCGCCGAAAACTAGAAAGCATTTATAAATAATGCCAATTGCCTGCAGTTGAGTCAATTAATAATTGACTTCACTGAACTGGTTATGGGGGATATTTCAGTTTTTATTACGGTATTTGGAAATTTTTGTGCATTGTTTCTCGTTATCATAAGCCTGCAAATGAACAATTACGTTACATTTGTGCTAAATACAGCAATTGTTTGACGAATGCACATTTTTTCCGATTTAAGATAAAGATTTTATCTTATTTTTGAAGTGTCGAGTGCGTCGCTGATAAAACATTTTTTTCTCGTTATGCGGCCGCAATCCGCGTTTTGCTCAGCCCGTCTGTCCGCTGTCTGTCTGTCCCAAGCATGCAGGACGCTGACTCGAAAAAATCTCATATTAACTAAAATTGGTATAAACGCTTGTCAGGGCAGGAGTAATGAGTGTGCCAATAATTATCAGTTTAAGAGTCAAACGTTGTTATATAATTATCGGGGATGCTTTTTATTAGTCTTTTTATTCGCCAGGTGGCAACTATTTCTCATAAAATGAGGCAACACACTGTACCAGCGGACACTCTGTAGTCATCTAGGGGCCTAAAGTAATTAATCATCTCCTTCACTTAGCGCAATTCCGCTGTCGATTTGTTCCGTATACAATTTAAGTGGACTAGCAGCAAGCACTGGTCATGTATATCGCTGACAGCGTGCAATAATAAACTCGATGCGTTTTTTTATACTGAAACTATTTATTAACTGCATTATCTACTGTACAATTAATATCGATGAAAACTACTGAATTGCACAAATCAACAGAGCAAATCGTGATCACGCACAATTATGTACAATTCTAATATTTAAAAAATCTGAAAACATTCATAAAAGCATCGGAAAGACGTGAGCGATATGTTCGACATCTCGGATGCGACAAAATGACATCTGCATGGCACATTATGCGACCATCCATTACCAGCTCCAGCAATTACTGGACCCAACGGTGCAGCATGGGTATATATCACTGTCACAATAGACCATGTGCCCGCAAGCTACTACTCATTTTTCGTCCCTGTAGGGTAGGAGGCTGAGTTGGAAACTGAGATAATTTAGTAACTTCATAATAATTACTAAGAATCGCAAACAAGTTTACGCGTTTTGGTTTTGGTACTAATCGTAGGCTTATAAAAATGTACTTAAATAAAACGATTTGCACTCGGGGTTTATCATAAGGCTTTAAAATACAATATTTGTTCAAAAGTCAAGGCACCCTTTAAGCAATATTCGCACTACAAAATATGCAAGGCACACAAACAAACTAAAAAGATCATCGCAAACTTCGAGTTTCGTTCCACTGAGCGAGAGAGATCACACGAGTCGACGAAATCGCGAAAGAAGCGACTCATCAATTAATGCTCAGTGTGTAAGTGCGAATGAAACCGAGCGGAATTCGAGTAGCACAAATACCAGTTGCCTTTGGCAAAATCTAACTATCAGCGCCACAGACGTAAGTAATAATGCCAAAAATGAGACAGAAAAATGAGTTATTGTAAATAAATTGATTGTGTTTGCACTCAGCTTTAAGAAAAGAAGACATGCCAGTAAAGACATCAAACAATAATAACTGACCTTAAACTTAATCTGATTCTGCGACAATATCGCATTGTAGCCCTACATTTCTGTAAGCTATACACCGTGTCCCAATAAAAAGCGGCCCTACAGAACATTGTCAATAACGGCATTAAACTAAAACTACCGTCAACGTAAATTAATATTCAGTTATTTTAGTTAATTTGAACGAAGTATATACACAAAATTAAGCCATAAGTGTAAACCGCAAATAATTTTTTTTTGAAAAACGACATTTTTAGATACCGGTACAAACAGCTCGTCACAGGTGAAACACACAAAAAACAACAAAACAGCAGAGAAAAAAGGCAAAAGACATTTTGTAATTAATACATTTTGAACAATTGATATAGTTGTTATTAATCTTATTTCTAGTAAGTAAGTAAGTAAGTACGTGCATATTTAAAGTGCACAATGTCAGCCAGTAGCCGAATCTGAGGCACTTGGCTGAGCCGCTAGGGGGAGCAGTAGGCCTGTATTACTATTGATACTGCTGTTATTATCAGTACAACACTTTTGTTGACTGATAATCAAACACTGAATACTGTGACTCAAAAGAATTTTTCTCTGGGAACGTAATCTAAATTTAATCGTATGTCATAGAAAACTGTACACATTTTGACGTCTCAGCGTTTAGGGTTTAAAGCATCATCTCAATAAAAGAAACTCAGTTAAGTCATAAGCAATGTAAATCACATGAATCGACAATCAAAAAATGCACGCAGGCAACAATAAACATGTCTCTATTTCATATATACAAATGCGATATTTATATGCAATGTCAAAATATGTAAATGAAAAATATTAACAAATTGTTGACAATAGTACATTGCAATGAAAAAGCATTATATGCAATGTGTACTTGAATAATACTAATCAGCGTTCAAGTCACTTAGAAAACAGCAAACAAAAAGTGCACTACTTGAGCAATTTTCTTGAGCGGCTTGTTGCGAGATTTCCTAGCAACGAGATGAGAACAAAGAAAACAGTAGAAACCGCCCTAACAAGTTGCCGTATAATCTGCTACTAAAATACTTCTACGTACCTAAAGTGTGTATTACATTCTATTTTATTGCATTTTACTTGAAAATTGCTGAGCCTTGCATTGAAGCAACTATACAGCGGCGTTGTGCGTTAAACAGTAATCGGGACAAAAAGTAACAAACAGACAGACGCTGTGAATTTCCGACAGAGGAGACTATGGGTGCTTAATTCCAATTTTGCCCTTAAATTTCTCCAAAATAGGGTTTCTTAGTGCAATTTTTTTTTATTTTTGACAAGCATTTTCCAACAAAAAAGTTTTCCGAAAATATTCCGGCAGCGAAAAATTTAGGGTAAGCAACTGATCCTTCCATCCTCATGGCTCGACGCCACTAATTGTAAATTTCGATTTTCTTTAAAATGTCTTTAATACCATAATACGATTGTTTAGATCGACCAAACCAGTCGTACTCGTGCGGTGTGAACGAGCTCTGAGGGTGTGACTGACGATCTCAGATGAGTTCTGACTTAAGAGTGGGCAGCGGGAAGGCGCCGCGGTACATATCAAGGCCGGGGGTGGCGGGTGTGAATGGGTCATGAGCGGGGACCGTGGCTGTGTTGCTGACTGGCCGGTAGATGTCAGCACGTCCTTGTGGCGGTGGTAGGATGTGTCCTGATGCGTATCCAGGTCCAGCTGCTGCAGCCGACGGTGGTACGTAGTCGATGAGCTGCATCGCTGAGTTGCACGGGGGTGACGGACGCAGTGGAGTGGCTGGCACGACGGGCAGAGACAAGGTCGACGCCGGGGAGCTGAATGCGTCCAGCGCGGTCGGTGTGGAGTAAGGCGTCAGCCGCGAGTCGTCGTCCGCAGCGTCCCACGGAGGCCCGAGCATCGGCGGACTGGACCGACTGAAGTTCACCTGTATCCACAAACGTTTTTAACGTTTTAGCATTTTTTTTATTTTCTCAATGTTTTTTTTACATTGAAAATTTTGACAATAATTTCAAGAAGCACTATTGAAACCACAAAAATGAAAAGTGCTGGTAGTTTACTTAGTTAGTCTAGTGTTACTTGGTCCTATGACCGCATGGCTGAGTTGAAAATGAATTAAGTTCTCTTTCTCTCTAGTTCTAGCTACACTGCACCCACAACATTAGGCGTTACGTATGAGGTCGAACAAATTCGGGCCAAGGTTTTTATTCAACGTTTTTTAAACGTTTTTTTTATTCCTCTCAAGTTTTTAACGTTTTTCTGGAATGTTGTTTCACATGTATAGGCCTATGCCCATGCCTGTACCTGTTGCCGCGGTGTGACTGAGCCGCCGTACTGATGATGTCCATGCTGCTGCTGCTGCTGATGAAGATGATGATGGGGGTGATGCTCAAAGACCGGAGACACGGGACTTATAGCAACAGTGTGCGTGGCCAGCAGACCGTTCGCGTGCGTATCGGTCGAACCACCGCCTAAACACACCACACACATTATTACAAGTCACAACTCACGAACTGTCGCTAGTCGGGGCACTCAATGACGCAATTTAAGGCGCGTACAGAGCGACGTAACTGAACTGAACTTACACGCTTTAGTTTTTGAAGAACTGACCAATGGGCAAGCAGGGCGAGTCCATTGGTTATTGGTTGACTACGTGACTACGTTGACTACGTAAGCGTAGTCACAGAAGCCACGGACGCCGTTAAACGGTGCCTACTGTAATGCATTACTGCTTACCCACTGGTCAGTTCATCAAAAACTAAACCATGTCAGTTCAGTTCAGTTACGTCGCTCAGTAAATGCGCTCCTTTGGACTTATACATTAGTCACGCAATCATTTTATCTGCTCAACGTACATATCAACCAATAGAAGTTTGCAGCAAAAAGTTAAGCACGACAGGCCAGGTTCGTCGGAGCACTTACGGCAGCCTTGAAATAAATCCCACCCAACAACAGAACAATTTGCCCAGACATGCAAACAGTTTAAAACATTTATGCTTAAGAAAAACACTTGAAAAAATTGGTAAAATCGAACAAAACTAAGCTACACAATACACATACATAAAAATTTACGAGTATGGCCCCCTATGTGCGTGGCCCAGAAAAAAATTATGTGTGGAATAAGTAAAGGCGCAAAACCGATAACTACTGACGTAGGAGCGTTGGTCCTACGAATTAATAACAGCCTCTCTATTAGTCGACTCGGCTGGTGTACGAGCGTTGGGGCATATACCTCCAAGCAGCATTTCTTGTAGCAGATTGTCGACCTTGACAGCGCCGCACGACATCGCCAGTTGCAGCAGATCGACCAGTTGTCGTGTGATGCTGTGAAGACTCGGCAGCAGCAGAAGAATCTCTCCAAAGCGTCCACGCGACTCGTACTGCCGGTCGCTCACGTAGTCTTCCAGGTTCAGCTGGATCTGGTAGCGAATCGCCTTGATCTTTGCCGAATCACTGACCCCACGAATGTCTGCAGCGCAAAGATGACGTCGTCAGCATCATCGTCTGTCTTCAAATACTCACGTACTGAGTTATTGCACGTAAGTAATTTGCAGTAAAATTATTTAAAGTGCACTTCATGTTTCTTAACTTTTGGATTGTTCTGTGGTTTTTTTTTGACTGTGTTTTTGTTATTTCTATTTATCTTTTTCGTGAGTGACTGGCTTTGTTTTTTTTATTAACGAATAACCGTTTTCATATTTTTTCCAGCGCATTTGTTAGGGGGTATCCATACTTATGAGATCTTTTTGGTTCGGTCACACTGATACTAGAAGGTGGCCTTCTAAAACATCTGCGCAAAAACGGTTTACGCCCCAATACATTTTTCCGCAAATGCGCTGTAGGCCTATTCTAACCAAGGCCTACGACAAACAACTTAGTACGAAATTCCAAATTCCACTACTTAGGCAAAATTTGTCGTAAATTGCTCGTACAGTTTTCTGGCGCCAGTCACTGGGTTCACTGTCAAAATATGGACCGACAAAACAGGGAACGTCAAAACTATTCCACTACACGAACCCTAATTCTAACCTTAATCCTTACCTAACCCTATCTCTATATTCCTAATCCTATTCTTAACCGTAATCACTAACACTAATCCTAACGCTATTCTTAATCTTATTTTCTAAACCTAAGCTTCACTGTTTTTTGGTTCTGTCGATACACCCAGTTGGTCCCCGGAACGGCCGCCGTTCGCCGCCGCCGCCGCCGCCGTTAAGGCTTCGGGCCGCAACCAACCGTTAAGTTATAGGGTGTTTACACGATCCAGCAAACGTCCAGCAAACTTCCAGCAAATGTATTCAAAATACACGTGAATTGCTAGACGTTTGCTGGACGTTTGTTGGATCGTGTAAACACCCCATTAGCGGTCCCCGACCGCTAAGGTTCCACGCCGCCGCCGCCGCCGATAAGCAAGCGGTCTTAGCGGTCTAACGACAAAAAAAAATCAAACAATGTCTTGTGCTCACGCTGCTGCAATTAGCAGAGCGTCAGTAGCGTGAGTGCGCGTGTTCTCGTCAGTCGTCATCCATGGTCACAGTCACAGTGCCAACTGCCAATGGTGACTGACAATCACTGAATGAGCATGATTATTGAGCATTAGATTGACGTATACTTTCGAAAATTTTGTATTATTTTTATAAATAACAATGGTTTTACGGAACGTTGAGAATACGCTCGTTATCGTACGACGTAACCTACTATAACACCTGATGAACTACGGGACATAAACTCATTATTGGTCAAGCTCGGCATAATTGGTGGATATGTTCGCTCACGTGGCAAGTGGGATGTGTGGAAGTATTACGGCCCGGGGAAAACATTCTCGCGGGGCCCATCTGAAAAAAAATTTGAATTTTTTTTTAAATGGCGCGCCCTGGTGTACTTTATATTTCTGAGCGACGGCGGGCAGTGGCGGATCCAGAATTTTCCAATAGGGGGGGCGGGAGACGCCGAAGG
>Ga0209367_1011705_pt1 | contig 11597 bp, 3 predicted proteins | sample WorMetLIZISLAND2_FD_187412 | JGI IMG/M metagenome (GOLD analysis project Ga0209367, IMG submission 187412) | Marine gutless worms symbiont microbial communities from Max Planck institute for Marine Microbiology, Germany - Olavius geniculatus... ... | reverse complement strand
ATTTGTTATTCTGTATAAAATCAATCGGCATATTGTCAGTGATTTTAATAATAAGTACGGTGTTGCTAGTTCTCGTGAACGTATAAAATGTGTTGTGCATGAACACTCTCATCATCATTTTCTGTCTGCTTGTTGACTGTTAGGCCTAGTGTTAGTATTGCTGTGTTTGTGTGTGTGTGCTTCTGCGTGTGCTTTTATGTGTTTTTTTTCTCTTTCTTTTTTGCTTTTTATGTTCTGCCTTTGTGGTGAATAAACGTGATTATATTCTGCAGCCCGTGGTAACGCTATACCGGATCTGTGTGCAAAAATGTGTTAATTTGAGGGAACCCCGTATCTCAGCATATCGAAACGTGAGCTAGATCAATCGCAAACTAAATTCGTTGCCGCTCTATTTTGGTTTGACCACACGGGTGTCTAGCCTATCTCTTTGCGATGTCATGTTTTCTGTTGCTTATCCGTAGACTACTTCATCTCGCGGTTTATTTTTATTGTATCCTTATATTTTCCTGCTTTAGTACGATAGACGTATACAATGTGCAGACGAGTATATTGCCGGAATTGCGGAGAGTCCAGTTAGCCGGAGTTTTGTGCATTCTCACACCCCTCTCTGCGAGAATGGCCATATCCAGTCTGCGGTAAGGTGATATTCAATGTCGAGCGCTGCGGGTGGCTGCCCGGCGGGGGTGTGAAGCGACGCCTGGAAAAGCCACACTTGCGGTGGCGGCGCATCCCATCCCGTCCCACCCTCCCTCTCTCCCTTTGACGGCCCGGCCGGACGTTACTTTATTAAAATGGAAAGGTGACATGATGGGCCGAGAAAGAATTAAGTATAAATCATGCATCGGTTCTAGTGTCGACGGCGGCGCCCGAAACCCAAGATGTGACATTAAGGACGTACCGTTGGCGCCCGGCGGTACATGTCGAGGTTTAGATGGACCGTGGTGAAATTGTGGGTCGGTGGCAGACAGTGGGGGGTCCGTGGGTAAGCTAAGGACCGCCGAGGTCGATTTTTAACGAGCAGCGACAGAATGGCAGACGCACGGTGTTGAAGTGTTAAAACGCCTTCGTCCGTCTGCAGTCTCTCTGGCAGTTTTCATTACGCAGGGCCGTGACACACGACAGACGTACGTCGCCGTCGTCGCCGCAGAGATGAGCAAGTGTGGCAGTGGTGTGAGACTGTTTGGACGAAGTTTTCAGCCTCCGTATCCGGTTACGTGAAGCCGCGTATTCCGAAGTCATTTTTCCGATGATGCTTTTGCGGCGTCTTTGCCTGCATTTCCTGTCGGCTGCCGAAAACTGCAGATCAAACAGATCTTTTTCCACATTCACACGAATTGGTTGACGCACACGTAAGCCAGAAGTAGTGCATTACAGGCGCCGTCTAACGACGTTACTGGCTTACCTGATTACACTCACGTACGCATCAACTAATGAACAATAGGCTTGCCCTGCTTGCCCATTGGTTACTTGGTTAAAAACTATAAAAACCGCGTCAGTTCAGTTCAATTACGTCGCTCTGTACGCGCCTTAACGTTCTGAGACGTCTGGCTCTGACCTCTTACATAAATCTGGCACAGCTATGACGATGCCACTTATTTTCTGTTTTTTTACGTGCGAAAGCAGCTACTGCTTTCAGCGCGTTTTAGCCATTGCAATTCTCTCTGTCCGTCCGTCTGTCCGTCACACGGGTGGATCAGTCAAAAGTGGTGCAAGATAGAATCACCAAATCTTCACCGTCGGCTGCTTGGAAGACTCTAGTTGCAGGAACCGCAAAGCTTTTTTTTATAAATTCGAAGGGGGTCACCTCGAACGAGGGCGCAAAATGAGAGGGGGTAGGTAAAATTTGCGATTTTTGGCCAATAGGTCTAAGTCGCTGTATCTCTGTAAAGCCTAGGTTAGTATTAATCACTAATAGGAAGTCGTACACTGGCTCTCGATTGGTGCCGAATTCAATGATCTTGAATGACCTTGAACGCCAAAATAAAGAGTTTTTATGGATTTTTTGGCGATTTTGAGCTGCGACACAAGTTTATATCATTCACAAGGCGGCGCCACGGAACTATCATTATGCGATCCAGATAGAGAATTTGGTATTGGTATATTAACTTAGCGTGAACACCCCAATTTTCAGCTAAACTACTGAACCGGAACTGCTATAGGCTTTCGCGCGTCTCGTGAGCATTAGCTCAAATTTCTTGTAACGTTCTGTGATTACTGCGGCCGCTGCATGCAGTTTACGTATAAAACTGTATTGATATTATTCTTCGTTGCTTGACTTTGCAATTACAGTTACACTATTAGGCCTACAGTTAGTTTGTTTGTGTAATATTATCAGTTGCTATTGACATTGTTATGACACGAAGTAGCTTTTCATGTGTCGATGCGCCGTTAAGACACTATAGGCCTACTCACTCTTTCATCCTATCAATCACTCATGTTCTTTGATATGCTTTTAGTAACGACGGAAGTTTGTGTTTTTCAGCGGTTTCACGTTCGTCCGTCCGACGACTTGTCGATTGATAACCGACCGGAAGTGGAATCATTATGACGTCAGAGATGGCGCAACAAACCGGGACGACGACTACCTCGCGACATGACGTTAAGACACCGTCATCTCGCCTGCTGTCTCGCCTGCGCTGCGGCCTGCAGACCAAACTGCTGTGTACCGCCGGCGGACTGGCGTCGTGTAATAAACCGTCGACCCAGTCCGCCACCGACCTTACCGCCAGGCGCCGTGTTGACTCCCCCAAGCTCGTCGAAGCCACTTCAGATCGGAAGCGGGTACGGAAATCGTCCTCCCATGACGTCATGGGTTCCACCGACAGCGGCGTCGGTCGCTCGCCGACGGAAACGCTCGACTGCGCAAGTCACATTACCACTTCCGGTTACTCCATTTCTGGTCCGACGCGTGACGGCATCAGCCGGGGGCGGGGCCGACGACTGACGACCGTCGACGAGTTGGAAGCAGTGGGGGCGTGGTCAGCGGCAGATAACGTGACCGCCGGACGTGACGTCACGGATTCCTCGAGACGTCGTCGCAAAGTGCCGGTGGCCGGGCAGCTGCGAAATCAACTCTACTCGAACTGCAGCAGCCAGTTTTACGGTCAGTCATTTCTTTGTCGTCAGCTGTCTCTGTACATTGTGTTTGTGATTTTATTGTCTGCCAATAATTATTGTAAGTAATTAATAAAACGCGCGAAGCATTACATGCCGTCGCGCGTAAAAAGTGAATATATATGTAAGTAACGCTTTCCGGTCTCATCAGTCAGTTATTCGTATAGCAAAAACTTCTAAAAAGATTATAGTTTATTATAGCTGTATTGAAAAATACCGAACTCTTCAAAACGTAACCTACTTGGAAAATTGGTAAACTGAGTTTGGGCAGTATTTATCATTATATTATATTGTTATTATCATTAGACAAGTTTAGTTAAGTTTTTCAATTGTGCGACCACGTTGTGCTGGAATGGGATGGGGACAGTTTATTTTACTGTTTCGCTCACTACTCCGCACGGCATTGCTTTTCGGAAGGTCAACGTTTGGAATTGGACTGTGATCTCTCAGACTGCATGTCTCTATATGCTTTGTCTTCTGAGCTAAAAAAAGAGATACAATCTCGAACTATATTTGCTGTTTTAAATTAGACCACTATTATGATTGATTACGTGATTGATTAAGCTCGATGTTGTCCAAGAAATTCATAACAAATCGTAGTAGTGGGGATTGAGCTTAACGAGGGAAGCGTCCATGATGGTTCAAGGACAGCATTTGTCAATCGAAAGTCTGTCACGGAGTATAAGCTACAATCGACCCCGGTGACAACAATATGCTAGTCAACACGATAGCGAATAGACTCAGTAATTGGTTTGCACCTGTAGGCCTACGGGTAGATTATATACGAGTTCATGTCAAGCAGGGGTTATGCGTTGACCATACGCCGGGATGATCAAAGCGGCAATGCCGACGTTGACACACCTACATTATATTCAATCCAAATACGGACAGTAAGCCCCTTCCCCTGGAACCTAGTCCCACCTCCAACAAAATTCCTTCTCTTTCGGGTCTCTTTTAAGACAAAATCCCCTCGATATAAAGAAAAATCTTTTTGAAATTTTCTGAAGTTTTAAAGGTTACAATGTGTATTTTTTCGTGGAAACTCACCTCAGAGCTACTGAGCGTTACCTGCCATGTGGGATCACACATTATCAGTATCACACAGTATCACCTGTCACCGACTTAACACAGAATGAACGCGCCCCGCCTTATCCCCAGCCGGTCTGAATAGTGATCTGTCGATTTACTAAGCAACTGATGTAGGCGTGATCCAAAAGGCGGGAATTTAAAAGTACATGAATATCAGTGTCTTTCAAGATACATCAGTTATCGCCACCAATGTTATGATTATTTTGTTTTGCAGACAAATGGGCATATTTTCGGAGGGCAAATTCTGTCTTGGGGGGTGATTTGGTCCGGGGAGATCATCTTCGAAGATGGGGGATTCTGTCCGTGATTCATCCAATCATTCCTGACCTGATCGGGTCAATTCAAGCGTGTGTGCATGGAATCAGCCGGCCGGCGCAACCTCGGTGTAATGTCGGGCTATCGTCCGGCTATTTATGAGCGGTTTCTGTGCGCTATGGTCGGCCGAGCACCGACAACGCCCACCCACCTTGATGATGGCTAACGCATATGCTGATCAGAGTCTTCTGTGCCCAGGGGCGGTCTTTGATAATTACCACGCGAGGGTCGTGGCACGGTACAGTGCCTGCTCGCCACCTTATGGAATCCGTGGTCACTGCGTTAATTGACAACAGACAAAAATACCGCTATTTCTATACACACTGTCAGTAGTTAGTACGCCTACATCGCGATCAAAGTCTGTTAAACGGGCAGTGATAATCAGTTTACTCGGCTGCTGCTGATACATTTGATTAATGATTTCACACCCGCAGTAGGCCTAGTCCTGCCCCGAGGAACGTATACGCCGATTTTGGTTCTACGCGCCGTTTTCTTATCGAGTTAGGAAGAACCCCAAGCGGGAAAGACGGACAAAGACAGGGGGACGGACAGGACACGTAATTCGGCCCATATGACGACCGTATAATAAAGGTTAAAGGGCGTGTGCATATAGGAACCTATCGCAGAACCTCACCTGCCATATGTGATCACACAATGTTACCTCCCACCCGACACAGGTGAACGCGCCCCGCCTTACCCGCACCCAGACAGGCCGATACTCGATTTATTGAATCGATTTATTGGATTTATCGAAGAATTGAAGACTGAGTTGGTTTCGGCGGGGTTGGTTTCGATATAGCATACCGATGTGGTTTACCTGTTCACAGCCAGTCACCCATTCAAAAAGTATTAGCTACTTGATAGCGATCCGACCGTGAGTCAAACCCATCACGACGTATACGTCTAACGGCCAAACCGTTGCGCCACCAAGTCTCCAAGTTTTTCAATTTTTCGGTTTAAGGTTCTTGTGCAATTTCTGATACAAACAGGGCCCAATATTTTATTCATGCTGTATTTTGATCGTGATTTCGGAGTTTTGACGTTACGCCATGCAGTCAAGAAAAACGATGCAGCCCCGAGAAAACGTTGTGTAGGATGTTTTTTTTTCTGCGAGGTCGTAATTTTGTGTGTGGTCTTCTTTGTTCACTAAAATTTTGTTAAAATTATTTTTGAAAAATTAAAACCTTTTCTCCAAAACCTTAATTTTTCATGCAGCCTTGAGGACCATGTCGGTAAAGAGGCGGTAAAGTTGGTCCAATCTCCGATGCACGACAAAACAGGAAAGTCTTAAGACGCTGGCTGAAGACCGACGTACATACAGTGACGGCACAGTGGTGACCGTGTGAACTATTGAGGTGATATCTCGACTGAGTTTCTTTTACGTTTTACACAACAATACTTTTATTTCAGTTTCTCTTTCACTTCATTCTTATTTGAAACATTTTCAGTCCGTTATATTTTAAGTGCTAAATTTAAGTGATAGCTTGCCGGTGGGTTTTTCAGTGCAAATCTTGCATCGTATCGTATCGCATGGAAGCTGGTTCCAGTTTGGTTTGCACCAAGGACCGAAAAAGACATTGTGCAGATGCGGTCTCATTCGCACCTCCAGCGACTTGCGAGCTTCAGTCCATCGCTGTGTCAGTCGGCGAATTAACGAGGCTTATACTCAGTCGGCTGATTGTAGCCTGTGCCGAGCTGGGCTTGATCTGACCAGTGGAACTGAGCAGCGCAGGGCGCGGACGGACACTGGGCAGTGGTCAGTGCGTAGTGGACACTACACAGATCCACTGACCAGCGTGATTTCGGAACGATTCGTGTACTGGACGGGAAGACAAGAGAGTGAATGCCACGAGTGCTTTTCTACTGGCTAATTCTTGCAACCGACAGCTGACCAGGAGAGAGTGCCAAGTAAACTAAGAGCGTAATCGATTTACCAAAAACCAAAACCGGTTTCCTTTCAGGGTAGAGTTTTCTGCAATCGATTAAGCCGGTTTCGCGAAACCGGGGTTAATTTTTAAAACCGACTCTGCAGCAGGTTTCGCTGGCGAAACCGGAAGCCGTTTGCTTGCTGCTGTTTTGTTTACTTGTAGTTGTACGTACAGGAATAAAGCTTCAACAGTAAGATGAATTTAACGTTTGGTAACGCACTATCATCTTCATCAAATAAAAATTTGATCACCATGGGAACCATGACGCTTGCCATGTTGTTTGTTTACAATCCTACCGTCGTACGGAAACGGTTTGGTGCAATCGATTTACACAGCAAAACCCAGAACCGAAACTGGTTTCGGTTTTTCCAAATCGATTACGGCCTAAGCTTGCAGTCAGCGTAACTTGGAACTCACTGCAGGCGACGTGTATGACGAGAACCACCAATTCATAAGCCTACAATTATATTTTCTACTTTTGCCATTTTTGCACAAGGCGGCTGTAGACGGGAACAATGCACAAATCGTCACAGTACCGACAGTGTATAGCCACGGTAGTCATGCAGCAGCCAAGCGCATCTCCGTCACTGTTCATTAGCGCCAGCCCGCAAACCGTGCAGACAATACACACTCAGTTTACTAAGCCGCGTAGAGATTTCTTACCTGCGGCATGTAAATAGCTAGTCCCTGAGGACCGACATCTGACTCCAACTTCAAAACATTTCTTTTTCTCAAATCTCTTCATCTGTGTACGCTTCTGATGAGCTTTCCTTTCTCCGGATTGACTTCACGAATCTGTCGACTGTTACCCGATTGGATTTTCTTTTTCTTCGGAATACGTGACAAATTCATATGTAGAAGGCTCCGGTTTGTGCTCATCTTTACCGCTTTCGTTTCAGTTTCTAAACTGCTCTCTTCCGACAATAAAAAATCGCTGTGTGAGCGTTAGCAAATAACGTATACGTATTTATATATGGTGCTGTAGATAGAATAGGAAAAACCGAAGAAAGGCTTGCAGCTTATATGGTATGGGACGGTATTAATGTAGATTATTAGTATTTTATTGTATGCGGTGTAATTAAATGGGTTTTTGCAGGTGAAATGTGGCTGCGCATTGACGTTCAAGCACGTTTGAAAACGATTTCCGTTCAAAGTAAGATATTTGTCTTTAAATCATCATTGCATTTTAACGTTATCGTATTTACATAAATTAGTGCAGGCCCAACCGGCCACTAGTATGAATAACTTTGCATGATCATTTGTGAATGATTAGATTATGTAAATAGTGCTGCTAGGCCTAACACTCGCTGCCGGTAGGCCTAGCGTCACAATGATAATTACCCACGTCTACGATGTAACTTCTACATATGACTGCATTTTAATGAATTATGAATAGTTGCGTATAATAATAGACTTACTTACTTATTACTATTTGCTTCCAAACGAATATGCAAAACTGCAAATTAAAGCATGATGACTTGACAAACAACAATAACAATGTTCACCATGATAATAGGCCTAATAGTAAAGATGCCTGTTGATGCAAACGTAATGGATTGGCTATTTTTGATATTTTATTTATTTATTTATTTCAGCACTGACATTGACAACACCATCAACACAAATAAAAACAACAAAATGCCAGCCAAGGATAGAAAGGCTCCAGAAGGAACACTAACATCTACCCTAATCAACATAATATAACAGAAAATTAGACAAATCAGTACGATTAAGAAAAGCCTTGAACCTAACGAGAGAGGAAAAATCAACATGGGCCGGGAGTCTATTCCAGGGGCCAACAACACGCCTTTCATATGTGTATTCATTTGTTAGAAGACGGACAGAAAGACAGACAGGATAGTTATTTTATGGACGGAGAATGGGTATGGGCCCGTGAGGCGGGGATAGATTGCATTTAAGACAATAGACGCTACTGGTTTGCCCGTATATTATCGTTCAATTATATCTTCAGTAACTCTGCATTCAACTGTGATTGGAGGGATAGCACGTGTCTTCGTGTCAGCAATCAGACAGGTACGAAGTAAGTAAGCGATCGTAATGGGTTTGAACGGTGCTACATAGTATAACTGGCCGGATACCTCGCATGCAGTCACGTATAATGGCTGGCTCTAATGATTGCAGTAGCGTCTACAGATAATGGGCTGAAAGTTGGTAACCGCCTGATCACGGCCGGGTGCAACACACGTGCGGGAAGGAACTACACAGTCGATGAAAGAAAGACAGAATGACTGATTGGGAGTAAAGTATTGAATGGGCCGACAACGTGACAATAACGTACACGTCCGGTCTACAAATTACTCGAGCGCGCCTTAATGTCCTCTCTGCGTTACAACGTACCCGCTAGATCATCAGTCTGTTATAGAGGCAGGGATATATACGGGCAAAAGCCCCCAATACGGCATAACACAGGTAAACGCGCCACGCCAAGCAGCCCGATATTCGGGATTTACCTATCCCAGAGGTATGGAAGGCTGAGTTAACCTCGGCGGTTCGTTATGTACCGAAATGTTTTACGTGCAACCACGTAACTGTATGGCGACCCGACCGTGACTCAAAGTCCACGACCTCTCGAGAGTTTACGATAATATGTGGTAATTTTGTAGTAGGGCCTATACAGCTCGTTAACTGTAAATAATCTCGAATGCGCTTGGTGAGCTAATAATACAACGAAAAACGAAGACGTTTTAGCTGGCGTCTCTAAACAAGATAGGCCTAAATGCTACCGAAATATGTCACTGAGAAGGTTTAGGCCTATCAATAAACGTACGACACAATTGATTTAATACATAAAGTTCGCGGCGATGTACAGGACTGGACAACGAATTAGCTAAAGCGGCCACTATACACGTTTTCTTTCTTTCCGTTATGTTCAGTTAAGTTTAGTTGAACGTTTGTCACTGCTGTTTTGTGACGAAATAAAGATGTATACTGATCAGAACACTATGGGAAACACACAGTTCGAGACACTGAGTGACATTGCGGAAGACAGAGAACGGTGAAGGAAGTTGGTAGAACTGGCGTCATATGACTGATAGCAGTGGACGACGAAAATCTGAACTGATACCGATCTAATCTGCTTTGAAAGCACAAAGCACACGTCCCTTATTGTAGGTGTTTTGTCAGCGGGGGTCTACCGAATACTGCACTGTTAGATACTCCTCCCATTATCGACTAGAGGAAGTTAGTTTCTTGAACCCGGCCTGTGTGGGTGGGTGTGCGTGGGAGGGGTGTTCTCTGTGGGTGGTGCACGCATCAATGTCCCCCTGCACCCGTTTGCGTGGTGGCTTATGGGCCGGTCATCGGAAGTTATCCATTATCCGGCAGTTATCTTAATCGCTCTACTGGCTAAACATTTTCAATCGACTTGCCCACGAAAATATCCCCCGACCCGGTTTTCCCGGTGGGTCCACGTCATAACATCCAGATGTTTTGATTGAACTTACTGTGCATGGGGTCCGCGGTGGGCGAAGTCGGGGGAAAGTTTTGGGTTGTGCCTAGAAACCGCGTTGCGCGCTCCGCCGATGGGCCAATCGGCGGGGCACCACGCTGTAGTCTACCGGCGGCGAATATAGACTGGTTAAACGTCGCGGAGCCGATTTATTCGATTTCAAACGAAATTAATTAATCCATCGGAATGCTGGTGACGCTTTTATGATTTCTGCCGTGGGCGTTTTTAGCAAACGCGTCGATAGGCGTACTTTGTTATTTCCAGATTGTTTTTCGCTGTTTGAACGCTGTTATTCGGCTTCTTGCTCTCTGTCGGTTACTGTGACACAATAAGCTGACTTTTCGTTAGTTTTCTTAGTGCAAGTTAATATTTTTATACTAGTGTAAGGTTTGGTAGTTTATTAGGGAAACATTCGAACTGCTAGTAAGAAATCATGCAACTAAGTAAGTGAAACAAAAACCTTGTTTCAAAAGAATCTCTAATATGTACATCTTTGGCCGGTTTAAGGTTTTTCGTCATCCTCAGAACAATTCAAAAAGATATCGTGGTTGTCACTTGGATATCGGTATTGGCAATTATCTATAATTTTTGTTATTTGTTTGCAGTTGGTGAACTACAAAGCAAACATTTCGCTGAAAACGATCTCGTCTTCGTGAAGGTTAGTAAACTTGGATCAACTTGTTGTTCAACGTTTCACGACAGACAGAAAGAATAGTGGAGATTGGGTTTAAGAGGCAAGCTCTACGAAATAGTATATGCTACTTTTGCTGTGTTTCAACTTGCTGGAGGGGACAGGTTGTCAACGCTATTATGCTTATAGTTTCGCCGGTTCCTGCTGCTATTTTGGTCAAATACTAAAACCCTGGGAGTTGCAATGATGTGAAAGAAGCCTTGCAGCGAAAATTGCGGCTAAATATCAGTAAACCGGCGCGACGACGTATTATGGTTGACGCTATACCCCACTGCGATCTAGAGATGGGACATTTTAAAAAATACGCAATTCGATTAGGTCCTCCGAAGAAGATTCCATAGAGTGTTTTACCATTGTTGAATTTTGTGTTCTAGCAGTTATTAATATACCGCTAAAGATTAGTACTCTGTAAATTATATTACTGTAAAAAATGATTGCGACGCAGTCATTTTCAGATGCGCATTTTTACGCGGTACTGCAAAAATCTAAGCATGTTATGAAAAATTTTATTCAGGCCTAACATTTTGCGGTAGATAGGAGTATAAAATATAAAGTTGAAAAAATTGAGTGTTTGTTGTTTTTTTCTATTTTTTTCCGAAACCCCCAAGTTTATAAGTCGTTTTTTTCGTTTTTGTGCGTCCCTTAATAATTTGATTCCAATATCGGAAAAAAGTGAGAAATTTCATTTTGGTCACAGATGTGGTTCGCATTAGCGAATCTACTGCAGTAGATTCGCGTGAGGTTCGAATTTGATCGTTTTGCCCAGCACTACCAAAAACTTTCCGTGTCCTCACCGCGGCAGAGGATTTGCTTGGTTGCATGGCGTGCAGGACACGGAAATATAGGGCTATGGGTGGCTTTGCTTTGTATGCAAAATCTGTGATTAGAGCGTTGAATATGCGCCTCCACGCCGGTGCTAAATAGATACCGTGTTCGCCTCGTCGCCGTGCGCTACCGCTACAATTAAATCCCCCTCCCCGGCTATTTCCCC